>Ga0183095_11310_pt1 | contig 21722 bp, 17 predicted proteins | sample BioMet4_FD_130346 | JGI IMG/M metagenome (GOLD analysis project Ga0183095, IMG submission 130346) | Microbial communities from bioreactor (seeded with sewage sludge) at LBNL, California, USA - Biofuel metagenome 4 (v2) (version 3) | ecosystem: Engineered > Bioreactor > Anaerobic > Unclassified ...
CCCCACGCTGTCCGTGCGCCCCGCCCGGGGCACCGTGACCACGCTGGCTCTCCCGCTGGGCCTCACGCAGCGGGAGAGCCTGGTCTGGTGCGACGGCGGCAGGCTGCTGATCAACGGCTGCGAAACGGGCCTGCTCCTTTCCGCTTCCGCCGAAAAGCAGTTTGTCAGCATGGGCGCCTATCTGGTGATCTTTCCCGACAAAATGTACATCAACACACGCGATCTCTCCGATTACGGCTCGCTGGAAAACACCGCCGTCACCACCGGCACCGTCACCTTCACCCTCTGCCGCGCCGACGGCGACCCCTACAGCGATTACACCGTTTCCGCCGCCGCGCCCGAAACACCCGCCGGCGGCGCCCTCTGGCTGGACACCTCCGGCGATGCGCCGGTTCTCCGGCAGTACGACGCCGCCGCGCCGGGCTGGACCGCCGTGGCCGCTACCTATGTGAAGATCTCCGCCGCCGGGATCGGACGGGGCTTTTCCGCCGGCGACGGCGTCACCGTTTCCGGCTGCAGCGTGACGGACCTCAACGGCAGCTTCGTCCTCTCCGCCGCCGCCGACGACTATCTGACGGTACCGGGCGTCCTCTCCGCCGCCCGCACCCAGACCGCCGCCCTCACCGTGCGCCGCGCCGTGCCCGACATGGATTACGTCACCGAGTGCGGCAACCGCCTCTGGGGCTGTCAATACGGTCTGGTGGACGGCCTCACCGTCAACGCCGTCTACGCCTGCAAGCTGGGCGATTTTAAAAACTGGCAGTGCTTCGAGGGCCTTGCCACCGACAGCTACGCCGCCGCCCGGGGCGCCGACGGACCTTTTACCGGCGCCGTCACCCATCTGGGAAACCCTCTCTTTTTCCGGGAACACAGCCTGGAGAAGGTGTATCCCGCCGCCTCCGGCGCCCACCAGATCGTCACCATCGAGTGTCAGGGCGTGCAGAAGGGCAGCGCCCGGAGCCTCTGCGTGGTGGAGGGCGTTCTTTACTACCACGGCATCGGCGGCATCTATACCTACGACGGCAGCCTGCCCCGGAACGTGTCCCGGGCGCTGGGCGCCGCGCGGTACCGCAATGCCGCCGCCGGTGCCGTGGACGGCCGCTATTACGTCAGCATGCAGGACGAAACCACAGGCGCCTGGCACCTCTTTTGCTGCGACACCCGCCGCTCCCTCTGGCACCGGGAGGACAACACCCACGCCATGGCCTTCGCCCCCGTGGGCAGCGACCTCTTCTGTCTGGAGGCCGGCACCGGACGCATTCTGTCCCTGCTGGGCAGCCAGGGCGTCAAAGAAACCGACATCCCCTTTGCGGCGGAAACCGGCGACTGGGGTCTGGCGGACATGGAGCACAAATATCTCCAGCGGCTGGAGGCACGGGTGCTGCTCTCGGAAGGGGCCTCGCTGAGCCTTTACGTCAGCTATGACAGCGGCGGGACCTGGGAGAAAAAGGGCGCCGTCACCGGGACCGCCGCTCTGCGCCCGGCGGTGCTGCCCATCCGGCCCAAACGGTGCGGGCAAGTGCGGCTGCGGCTCACCGGCACCGGCGGCTGCCGCCTTTATACCCTCTGCGGCGTCTACGGAAAGGGGAGTGACACCCCGTGAGTCTGACCGCCTTCGCGCCGCCGCCTCAGCCGGCCGGGACGCTGCCTCAGCAGCTGATGCAGCAGTATACCTACCTCTTTCGGATGTCCCAGCAGCTCTCCGCCGCTCTTTCTCAGCTGGAGGGACCGGCCGTCACTGCCGCCGCCGGGGCCGCGATGGCCGCCGCCGGCGCTGCGGACGACGCTTCCGGGCAGCGGCAAAAGGAACAGTACCAGAATCTCAGGGCGCTGGTCATCAAATCGGCCCAGACCGTGGAAAAGCAGATGGACACTCTCACCCAGACGCTGACAGGCTCTTATGTGGCCGCCTCCGACTTCGGCACCTATGTGGAAAAGCTCAGCGCCTATCTGGAGGCCAATCCGGAGGCCCTGACCCAGTACTACAGCTTCGCCTCCGACCTGAAAGCCGGCACCGATATCCTGGGGAAGGCCTTCAACTCCTACGTGGCCGAAACCGAGGGCTATATCCGCACGGGCATCGTGGCCTACGACGGCGCGGTGCCCGTCTACGGCGTGGCCGTGGGACAGGGCCTCTCCGCCGAGGACGTGACCCTCTCCGACGGCACCGCCGCCGTTTACATCCACCCCCGGCAGTTCCGCTCCGTGTTCACCGCCTCCAGGCTTTCCTTCTATCAGGACGACGTGGAGGTGGCGTACCTCTCCAACAACCGCCTTTACATCACCGACGCCCAGATCACGGGCCGTGTTTTTCTGGGCGGCGACTGGCAGCTGGAACGCAGCGGCGGCCTGACGCTCAAGTGGATCGGCTCCTGACGTTTCCGTATTTTCACAGGAAGGAAGGTGCCCTATGGCGACCTTTACCGCACAAAGCGACAACAACGGCAATTATACCCTGCGCCTCACCGTGACGGAAAACGGCACCGATGTGGCCGCCAACACCTCGGAGGTCTTTTGGGCGCTCTATATTGACAGCACCTACGCCCGCTTTGAAGATTACAATACCACCGCCGCGGTGACGCTGGACGGCGCGGCGGTATACAGCGACACGTCCTACCGCAGCATGCCTGTCACCCGCGGGGAGTCGCTGCTCCTTGGCTCCGGCACCGCCGCAGTCGCCCACGACGCAGACGGAGGCAAGTGCCTGAGCGTGACCTATTCCATCGCCATGGACGCCGTGTCCTATACCCCGGGCAGCGTGTCCGGCAGCGGGACGATGGATCTCACCGCCATTCCCAGAGCCTCCGCCGTTTCCTGCGGCAGCTTTACCATGGGAACGGCGGGCAGCATCACCGTCAGCGCCGCCTCCGACAGCTTCACCCATACGGTGCGGTACGCCTTCGGCAGCGCCTCGGGCACCATTGCCTCCGGCGTCAAAGGCGGCACCGTGAAGTGGACGCCGCCTCTGGCGCTGGCCGGACAGCTGCCCGCCGCCTCTGCCGGCACAGGGGCCCTTACCTGCACCACTTACAGCGGCGGCACCGCTGTCGGCACCGTGAGCTGTACCTTCACCGCCTACGTGCCCGCCTCCGTGACGCCGGTGATCTCCGCGTTCACCGTTCTGCCGGTGAACGCGAGCAGCGTCCTCTCCGGCGTGTACGTCAGGGACTTCACCCGGATGCAGTACGCCGTGACGGCGGCGGGACAGTACGGAGCCTCGGTGGTCAGCTGCACTGTAACGGCGGGCAGCGTGTCCGGCACCGGTACCGCCGGCACCACCGGTACTTTTTCCGCCGCCGGCAGCGTGTCGCCCACGGCGACCGTGAAGGATTCCCGCGGCCGCACAACGGTGAAAAAGCTCGACGCCGTCACGGTGTACGACTACGCCGCGCCCACGGTGTCCTCCTTTGCCGCCGCCCGCTGCACCTCCGACGGCACCCTCAGCGACAGCGGGACCTGCCTGCGTGTGGTGTGCAGGGCCGCCTGCTCCTCCGTGGGCGGACGCAACACCGCTGTCGTCAAGGCGCGCTGGAAGCTGGCGGGCGGGTCCTACGGCAGCAGCGTCACGCTCACCGACACGGTGGCCGTGATCGGCGGCAGTCTGCTCACCACGCGTTCCTATGTGCTGGAGGTGGCCGTGACGGACGCGCTGGGCGGCAGCAAGACCATCTACAGCAATATTCCCACCACCGCCGTCACCGTGAATTTTCGGGACGGCGGCACGGGCATCGGCGTAGGCAAGTACGCCGAAGACGACGGCATGCTGGATGTGGCGTGGAACGCCCGGTTTCGCGGCGCCGCCTCCTTCGACGTCCCGGCTGTTTTCAGCGGCGGCCTGACGGGCACCGCCGGCAAGCGGCTGCTGGAGCTGACTATGGGCGGCAACTTCACCGGCGACGCCGACACGCTCCATACCCCCGGCTGCTACTGGTGCATGAATACCTGCACCCATCTGCCCGCCGCCGACTGGATGTACCTGCTGGTCCTGGCCAACACCGTTTCCGACAACTGCGTCCAGGCGGCGTTCACCTATACGGGCGGCGTCTATTACCGGCTGTATGTCAACAGGGCGTGGAGCGCCTGGCACACCGTCAGTACCACATAAAACTGTCAGTAAGGAGAAATAAGCATGAATCTGTATTACGGCAGCTCCGGCGATTCTGTCCGGCAGCTGCAGACGTCCCTGAACCGTTTCGGATACGGGCTCGACGTGGACGGCGGCTTCGGCCCCAAAACGGAGGCCGCCGTGCGGGATTACCAGACGCGCAACAACCTGCAGGTGGACGGCGTGGTGGGCAGCGAAACCTGGAGCAGCCTGAGCAATGACGCCGGGCGGGTGGCGCCGCCCCAGACCGGCGCCGCGGTTCTCTCCGGCGTTTCCCAGGAAACCGCGGACGCCCTCGCCGGGCTGGAAAAAGGCGGAGCGCCCTCCGCGGAAACGGAAACTGCCCGCGCCAATTACGACAGCATAAGTGCTGCAAAGCCGAAAGACTTTACATCTCAGACAACCGCTCAGCTGCAAAAGCTCTACCGGGAGATGGAGAAGCGGGAGCCTTTTTCCTACGACCCCGGCCATGACACGGTGTTTCAGGAGTACGCCGGGCAGTACACGCGCCGGGGGCAGCAGGCCATGACCGACACCGTGGGCAAGGCCGCGGCGCTTTCCGGCGGCTATGCGTCCACCTATGCGCAGACGGCGGGACAGCAGGCCTACCAGTCCTATCTGCAGCAGCTCTATGATCTGCTGCCGCAGCTGTCGGAGGACGCCCGGGACGCATACGACCGGGAGGGCGAAGCGCTTGCGGAGCGGTACAGCCTTCTGCAGAAGCAGGAGGAACAGAGCTACGACCGGTGGCGCGACACGGTGTCGGACTGGGATGCGGAGAAGCAGCAGGCTTACAGGGAGTACGAAAGCGCGCGCAGCGGAGATGACGACCGGTATAAGCTGCTGCTGAATTATTACGCGGACAAGGCCGCCGCCGAGGAGAAAGCCGCGCCGGAAGGCGCCGTCAACAACAGCGGCACCGCCCGCAGCACCGTGCGCGGGCAGGTCCTCAGCTCGGTGGCCTACGGCAGTCTTAGCCATGCCATGGGGAACTATCTCAAGGCCGGCGGCTATCAGAGCGCGGCGGCGCTGTACCGGCAGTATCAGGGGCGGATGAACGCCGGGCAGAAGGCGGAGGCAGCCGCACTGTTCCGCCGTTACGGGCGCAGCGTGTGATACCCCGGCGACCGCACGGGATGCGCCGTCAGGCCGCTCCGCAAAAACCGCAATACCGCGAAAAGAAGCGTCCGCACGGAAGTTTTTCCGTGCGGACGCTTTTTCATCCGGCAGAGGAACGCCTGCGGACGCAGGCTTCAAAAAACGGTGGAGATCACGATGCCCAGCACGATGACCGAAACGCCCACGGCTTTCCGCTTTGTGATCTTTTCCTTCAGCACCAGACGGCCCAGCAGCATGACGAACACGTAGCTGGCGGAATTCAGGATGGGGCCGATCTTGTACTCCACCCCCCGGTAGGCCCAGGTGTTCATCAGCAGCGTGAGAACCAGCAGGCCGTAGCCCGTGATGACCCAGACGTTCAGGTACTCGCTGATGCGGTTTTTGTGGGGACGGTTGGCGCTGATCTTCAAAAGGACCTGGGACACGGCGGCCAGCAGGGCCGACAGGAGCATGGTCAGGGCGTATATACTACTGTTCATCTGTTGTCACCATCGCAATTCCCAGAATGATCACCAACACGCCCACAATGTTGTTCCAGTGGATACTTTCGTGGAACAGCAGGGCCGACCAGACCAGCCCCCACAGCAGCGTCACGCCCTTGTTGGCGTAAGCCGTGGTCAATTCCACCCGTTTGAGGACCAGCTGCCACAAAACGGCGTAAATGCCAAGACCAAGGATCATCCCGGCGAAGATCAGAATGAACTGCCAGGAAAACAGGCCCCAGCGCGCCATAATGCCGGAGGCGATCTTGCAGAGCATACTCACCAGCGAATAGAGAAAGACCATCGCCTGAATGAGCAGCAGCATTTTTCCGCCGGTTTTCCGGGGCGCCGCGCCGCTTTCGGACGGGGCGGCGGCCCGCTGTGATTCCAATTCTTCCATGTTTTCTCCTTAACAACGGCAGGCCGTCTGGTCTTCCGTGACGTTCAGGGCGGTACGCACCACCACCTGGGGCTGATTGCTGACGGTCATGTAGATCTTTCCCACATACTCGCCCAGAAGGCCCAGCATCATCATAATGATGCCGCCCACAAAAAGCAGCACGGCCATCATGGAGGTGTAACCGGCGGCGATGGCGGGATTGACCAGCTTGCGGATGATGAGGATGATGCCGATGAGCAGACCGGCGGCGGCGGAGGCAAAGCCCACGATGCTGGCCAGCCGCAGCGGCACCAGAGAGAAGTTGGTGAATTCCGTCAGCCAGAGGTTGACGAGTTTTTTGAGCGTATAGCCGGAATGCCCTTCCAGGCGCTGGCGCTGCTCGGTTTCAATATTGGCCACGCGGTTGGTGGAGCGCATGAGATAGGCGCCCGCCGACACAAAGGGGCTGTTGTACTTTTTCAGCGCCTCCACGGAAAAACGGCTCCACGCCAGGAAGGGGCTGTTGAAAATGCCCTTCATTTTGGCGCCCGTCAGCTCCTGCAGATGCGTGTTGGCGCGGCTGGCCAGACGCCGGAACCCGGACTGCTTCTGGCGGGCAAATTTGGCGTAGACCAGGTCGTAGCCTTCGCTGATCTTGTCCACCAGCTTGTAGATCTGGTCGGCAGGGTGCTGGCCGTCGTCGTCCATGCACACGGCCACGTCGCCCCGAATGTAGGGCACGGCGGCCATCCGGGCGTTGTTCTGCCCGTAGTTCCGCGCCAGATCCAGCCCCACGATGGAGGGATCTTCCTCCGCCATGCGGCGGATCACGCCGAAAGTGCCGTCAGGGGAGCAGTCATTGACCAGAATGATCTGACATTGGTTCTCCGGCCGCCTGGCGATCTCCTTTTTGATCTCTGCCACCACGCGCTCGATGGTTTTTTCCGAGCGGTAACAGGGAATAACGATGGTAATCAGCATAACTTTTCCTCACTTACTCTGCTGAGCGAATTTGATAAACGGTAAAAAAGTTGTCGATCTTGTCCACCGCCTTCACGGTGACAGGCCCGTACTCCTCATTGAGCATGGTCTTGAGCGTATCCAGACGGTCGGTGGCGCCGTAGGCAATGAGATACACGTTGTCCGACAGCAGGTCGGGGGTATACAGGTGCTGCAGACCCAGCTTTGCCAGCTGCTGGCGGTAAACGGGGGTGTAGAGGTAGCTGGAGCCCCAGACCACCGCGTTGACGGGCCGGCTGTCCGCGTCCGGATAGCCCCGGAACACGTTATAGTTCTGTGCGCCCGTCAGCCCGTAGACATACACGTTGTCGGGATGCGCAACGGCATAGTGCTCCATGGCCAGCACGCGGTCGTTCATGCGGCTGCGATAGGTCCAGTCGTCGCCGATGATCTCCTGATAGGACCAGATCATCCCCGCCAGCCAGGTCAGCAGCACGCCCGCGCAGAGAAAGCGCCGCGCCCACCGCCGCCTGCGGCCTGAGGGAACCGCCGCCGCGCTCTTTTCGCCGGCGTCCGCCGCCGCGTCCGTGCCGGCGCAGGCCGTTTCCGCCGCAGGGGAAGCCCGGCGGGATCTGCGCGGCGCACAGACCATGCACAGCAGCAGAATGCACAAAACGCCGCAGGGAATGGACATATTCAGCCAGGCGCGCAGGGGCAGACGGCCGCGCCCTGCCAGATACAGCACCAGCAGCGCCGTGCCGCCCAGGGAACAGAGCCCCGCCGTCAGTTCGGGCCACGCGGTCTGACGAAATTTCTTTTTTGTCATCAGGGTGATATACGCGGCCAGCAGCGCCAGCAAAAAGACGGACTGCACCACGAAGAGGCGCTCGGTGCTGGAAAGCGTCCGCAGGGTGTCGGACAGCGTAGAAACGTCGCCCAGAGAGAAGCGGGAGAATTTCCCGGTGATCCGGCTCAGCTCGGAGGGATTGAATCGCCGGTCCATGAAATACATGACCTGGGTCATGTCGTAGAATTCCTCGCTCCAGCCGATCGACCGGTACAGCTCCGGGTCCTCGCCGTAGCTGACGTGGTCATAGTCCCAGAAGGAAACGCGGTATTTGTTGTAGGCGTCGTAGGCCGTCCAGTCCGGGGTGTTTTTGGACTGACGCTCCAGCAGGGTGACGCTGCCCACGGCAATGACCAGGCACAGCAGGAAGGCGCCCACATGGAGCAGGGGCGCTTTCCACTCCTTCCGCGCGATGGCCTTGAGAGCGTGGTAGCACACCCCCACCAGCAGATAGCAGCAGACGGCGTAAAAGGCGTTGAACTGCACGACGTAGCAGGCGGTGATGCACAGCACGCCCGCCGCGGTGTCGCAGATGACGGTGCCGCGGCTGTCCTGCCGCCAGTCCAGTGCCAGAAGGAGGGCGGCGCCGCCGGTGCCGATGATGGCGGCGGTGACCTCAAAGTGCATGAGAATGGTGGAAATGAGCCACAGCGTCAGATAGGCAAAGACATAGACGGCGGTGGCGGCCCACAAAGACAGGCCCCGCCGCCAGCAGATCTTATAGACGGTCTTGCCGATGAGCAGGCTGCCCAGTCCGATCATGGCAAACTGATAGAGCGCGTACCACGGAACGGCGGGCCAGAGGGTGTACAGCTTTGCCAGCAGCGCGCTCAAAGGCGTATAGGTAAAGAGATAGCTGGATACGGGGGTGCCGGTGCAGTAACCGGCAAAGACATAGCGGAGCCTTGCGTCGTCGATGGTCATGAAAACGGGGTGGATCAGAAGAAAGATCACCGTCAGGATCACCAGCGTTGTCAGGCCTGCCAGAAGCCAGCGGCCGCTCTCGCGGCTGTACAGCTTTGTGGCTCGCGGGAATTTCATAGGCGTTGTTTGCTCCTTTACATCAGATAGCCTGTACGATCTGCGCCAACTGCGCCATATCTTCGGCGGAATACCGCTGATCGATGGGAAGCGGGACAATATTCCGGGAATAACGCTGTTCCACGGAGCCGTCCCACGAGTGGGAGAGAAGCTGGCTCCACAGGACGGGCACGTAGATATGGCGTTCCACCAGCGCCCGATGGAGGTCCCGGTCCAGAAGCAGGGGGTACATATAGGGCGCCATGCGTCCGTCGTCCCGGAGGGACAGCAGCTGGCAGCCGGAGAGCGCCCTGTGCAGACACAGGAAATTGCGCCGCCGGGCGTCCCGCACGGCGTCGTAGTCGATGCTGTCCAGCAGCCGTTCGGTCAGGCGGGACATGGCCAGATAGCGTCCGTCCAGCGCCTCCTCGTTGGCCCGGCTCAGGGCGTAGGCCCCGTTGGTGCCGGTTTCGCAGCACTGCAGGAGGTGCATACTGCGGGGATAAGACACGTCGCGCTCCATGCCGGGGGCGCGGATGCCCTGCCCGATGAGGTAGGCACCGTCGCAGACGCCCACGAATTTGCGGCAGGAGTATACGTTCATCACGCCGCTCCGCAGGACGGGCGGGACAAAAAAGGCGTGGGCGTTGTCGATGACGGCGCGGCGGCAGCGGCTGAGGCTCTCCTGCACGCACGCCTCCGTGACGCCGAAATAGTTCACCAGGATGACGGCGGTATCGGGATCGTCCGGCAGCGAGAGAGGCCGGAAATCCGGCCCCATGCGGTAAAGCGACAGCTCAATGTCCATCTGCCGGAGCATCGCCAGGATGTCGGGACAATAGAAGGCGGGTGCGCAGACCCTGTGCACACCCAGGCTGTCGATGGCGCAGCGCAGGGCGGTGCGCCCGGTGTTCACGGCCAGGATCTCCGCCGGGTCGGTGTGCCGGAAAAAGGCGCGGCCCGAGGAAAGTTCCAGCGGCAGATAGCCGCCCATTTCAAATTCGCTCATGGAAGCGCTCAGAAAAGACGGCCGGTATCGAAGGGCGTGAGCATCATGCTCCTGCCCTCGGTGTCGTCCACCCGCAAAACGCTGTAGACGCGACGGATGACGTCGGCCAGCTTTTCCCGGTCGTCCGCCGCCAGATTGAAGCGCACGACGATCTGCTTCTGGGTGCCGACGAAGTCCTCGCCGATGGTTTCGCCCACGCTGTACCAGCGGTTGACGTCCACGGTTTCGGGGAATGCGGCGATCTCGTCAAGACCGGCCAGCGCGCCGATGGTGCCGGGGCGCACCAGAATGGACAGGGCGCAGCAGGCCTTGTCGAAAACGGGGTTGGCTTTGGACGCCACGGATTCGTCGGCCTCTTTGCCGGTGAGGGAGTAGTTCACCAGCATCTCCATGGGGTTGAAGCCGGAAACGTGGCTGATGAGCTGATAGGGGTAGGAGCCGTTGAGGCGGAAGCCCGCCTCGTAGAAATAGACGGTGCCGTCCTCCACACAGCCCTGCAGAAAGAGCGTGCCGTTGGTGATGCCCAAAGACCGGAACATACGGATGACGGTTTCGTTTTCCTTCTCCATGTAGATTTCGGCGTACTTGGAGGGATAGATGTAGGCCTCGGAGATACGGACTTCGTTGTTGTTCTTCTGCTGCAGGAGGCGGTCATGCATGGCGGCGCAGAAGATCTGCCCGTCCTGGAAGGTGTAGAAAACGCCCACCTCGTCGCCCACCATGTACTTTTCCAGAATGACGCGGCCGGAGCGGGAGGAACCGCAGGCCTTGCGGTGCGCTTCGATCAGCTCCGCCTCGTTGTGGCAGATGCTGATGCCGATGGAGCCGCTGCGATCCACGGGCTTGATGATGACGGGATAGCGGATGGAGTCAAGACATTCCCTGGAGAGATCTTCGTCCAGCTGGTATTCCGGTACGGAAGGGACGCCGCTGGCACGGCACAGCGCCTTGAAGTTGGCCTTGTCCATGGTCTGGGAGATCTGATAGGCGTTGGCGTAGAAGGGGCGGCCGATGCGTTCGCTGAGCCGCTGGGCGTTGATGATGTTGAAATCGTCATAGCCGGCGATCACGCCGTCCACATGGTTTTCAAGGCACAGCCCGGCCAGCTTGTCCGTGTCGGTGGTACTCACCAGCCACGCTTCGTCGGCCAGCGCCTTCGCCGGGGAGTTGGGCAGGTAGTCCGCCACGATGACGTAAGCGCCCCGCGCTCTGGCGTTTTCCACCAGCTTGCAGATCAGCTGGATACCGCCCAGCACCACCAGTTTTTTTCCGTGAATGTCCATTGTAAAATACACCTTACCTCTTATATATTTATATTTAAACGATCAGCGATATTTCAGCGGCCGTTCCGGCCGGGAAGCTCTCAGAGCTCCTCTTCCTCCAGCGCTTTTTCCGCCAGACCCACTTTTTCCTTTGCCTTGATGGCGTAGTAGAGGACGCGGTTCACCGGCGTGGGCACGTCTACCTTTTCGCCCAGCATCATCACGGTGCCGGCGAAATAGTCGATCTCGGTGCGGCGGTGTGCTTCGATGTCCTGCAGCATGGAGGTCTTTTTCTCAGGGGGATAGTTGATGAGGATCTGGATGATGTCCTCCCGATCCTTGTCGGTGAGGCCGATATTCATTTTCCGCGAAATGTCCAGGATCTCCTGGATCGCGTCGCGCACCAGGATGATGATCTCCTCGTAGGCGCCGAAATATTTGAACTTGGCGCCGGTGAGGACGGAAACCTGGTTGGAGCCGATGTTGATCATCCACTTGCGCCAGAGCATGTAGCGCATATTGTGGTACACATGGGAGTCGATGCCGGCGCCGGTAAAGACGCTGCGCAGCTCCTCCAGGTCGATGGGCAGCTCCTCGCCGCAGTCGGAGCCGATCTGCACCTCGCCCCGGACGGAAACGGTGATGTTCTGGCCGATGCGTTCGGCATCGGTGCGCATGACAATGCCGTAAGGCACCACATTATGGGGAAAGGCTTCCCGCAGACGCTCCACGGCGGTGACGCCGTTGAGCAGGGGCAGGATCACCGTCCTGGGGGCCACCAGATTCCGGATGTCCACGATGGTGTCCTCCAGGCTGTAATTCTTGACGCACACGATGAGCAGATCCAGACCCTGTTCGTCGGGCTGGGAATAGACGGGGAAAAAGATCTGCTTGCCGTTGATGGTGACGCCTTCGCGGCGCAGCTTCTCGGCGCGGCCCCGTTTGGCCAGATAGCAGATCCTGTCGCTGCCGTAAGCCTCATAAAACGCGCTGCCAAGCGAGCAGCCGATGGCGCCTGCGCCTACAATGCCGATGCGGTTGTACATAGAATTCCTCCTCAATTTACCTCAACTGATATGTTTCTGCCGGGAAAGCGGCGGCGCCTGTCAGGTGCGCAGGGGCCGCGCCGTGATGTAGAAGCCGTAGCGGTTGGAGCTGTCCGTGATGGGATGGCTGCCCACGGCGTCGATATGGCTGACGCGCCAGATGCTCTGCGGTTCCTCGCGCTCGATGCGGCGGAGCTCGTCCAGATCGCTCTGGCGGAAAATGAAGCGGACGGAGGCCAGCATGGGTTCGTTGACGCGCTCAAAGACGGGCGCGCGGCCGCAGGCCACGTCGATGACCATCCGCACGAAATCGTATCCGGTGGAGATCTGGACCAGGTCGCTGCCGATGCAGTCGCCGCCCATGCGGGCGCCGATCTCGATGAGGCAGATGTCGCCGTCGGCGTTGATGCGGAATTCCGCGTGGCTGGCGCCGTTGCGGATGTGCAGGGCGTCCAGCGCCGGGAAGACGGTGTCGATGGCCTTTTGCACCTGCCCGGCGCTGAGGCCGGAGGGCTGGTCGTGCCCGGTTTCGATGAAGTGGGGGGCGCCGGTGGTATACTTTTTCGTCACGGCCAGGAAATGATGCCGGCCCTGAAAGCTGATGGATTCGAAGCTGTATTCGGGGCCGTCGATGAATTCCTCCACGATGGCGCCGTGTTCAAAGGAATTCTCCTGCGCCAGGGCGATGGCGGCGGGCAGCTCGGCGGGGGAAAAGACCTTGGTGATGCCGCGGCTGCCGGAGCGGTCGGTGGGCTTGACGATGGCGGGAAAGCGCAGCGCGGAAGCGTCCGGCGCGGTTCGGCCCGGCTCCGCCTTGAGGAAGGCGGGCGTGTACAGCCCCGCCGCGGCGAAGCGCCGGCGCATTTCGTATTTATTGGTGCAGGCGGCCATATCCTCGAAGCGATTGGAGCACAGCCCCAGCTTTTCGGAAACATAGCACACCGTGTGGACGGCCAGATCGCTGCCGATGGAGGCAATGCCCTCCGGCCGGAGGCGGCGGCATTCATCCAGGATCGCCTCTTTCTCCGTGATGCTGATGGGGTAAAAGTGATCCGCGGTGGATTCGCCCACGGCGCCGGCCTGCCAGGCAAACACATGGGTTTCGTAGCCCATCTCCTTTGCTTTCAGGATCAGCGCATTCTGGAACTCGCTGGCGCCGATAATGGCAATTTTCTTCTTTTCACTCATAGCTCTCTCTCCATTTTTATGTATTCCGTGTATCAGTGAAACAGCGGCATTGCTGTCGGAAAGACGTCAGTCGGCGGTCCGCCACAGGGTGCCTGATGCGTCCCGGACCGCGAAGGTAAACGATGCGGCCGCCGCGCCGACGTCCGTATCGGCGCCGGAGAGCAGGAGGTCGGAGGTAAAGCGCCCATTTTCATCCGGCTGCAGGCGGCAGGTCACGGACTGCCCGTCCAGGGACAGCACGCCGTAACACGCGCAGGTATCGGTGGGCAGGGCGCTGAGCGTGCCCTCCAGCCGCAGCCAGGAGGCGCCGCTGTGTTCCACCGTCCGGGCACGCTCCAGCGTTCCGCACAGGGCGCCGGTGGAAAGGGCGGAGGAGAGCGGCAGGGGTTTGGTGTACTGCACGATGGGCAGCCCGTCGTCGAAGGCGCCCACGGCGGTGGTGGAAACGGGGCCGTAATGGACGTTGAGATAGCGGGACAGGCGGCTGTCGAAGTCGGACTTCACGTCGCTGCGCTCCCAGAGCGCGGTCACGGGATTGTCAATGCCGGCCTGCGCCAGTTTGTTCAGCTGGGCGGGATGGTTGCAGTCCCAGTTGCACAGGGCGAAGTAATTGTCCGGCATCCGGGGCGTTTCCCACAGGCCGAAGGGAGCGGGCGTGGGCGGATTGTTGATAAGGCCCCAGGACAGCAGGTAGAGGCTGCCGCTGTCGGCGCGGATGCTGTTGGCGTGGTCGAGGAGCTGCTGATCTCTGTCCCAGCTGCGGGAGGGGAGCCGCAGTCCCGCGGCGGGCAGGCCGCAGAGGAAAAAGACGGCCAGCGCGGCGGCGGCCGCGGCCGGCGTGAACCACCTGCGCGGCTTTTCCGGCCTGCCGGAAACACCGCACAGGAACACGGCGCACACCAGCGCGGCAAAGACGGCCGGTTCCCAGACGCGCAGCATCATGCGGCCGCGGAAGGCCACCCACAAAAGCATGACGCCGGCGCCGCCCAAAGACAGCAGCAGCGGCGGCAGCGCCGCCGCACCGAAGAAACATACGATCAGAACGGCGGTGAAGGCGGCCAGAGGCGTCAGACGGCTGTCCAGCACCGACCAGTAATTGCGCTTCAGGGCCAGAACAAAGCGTTCCGCGGCGGACGGGCCGCTGTGCCGGAGCGCGGCGATGTTTTGGAGGGTTTCCAGAGAAAAGACGCTGCTGTCGGAGATAAAGGCGCTCTCGGTGAGCAGCTGCCAGTCCGCCTCGTCCGTCAGGCCCGCGGCCAGATAGGCATCCTTTCCCTCCTCCCAGGAGGGGTATTCCTGCACATAATCCACGATGCGGGCCCGGGCGGTGGACATGGCCGCATAGCTCCGGTAGTCGGGGTGAAGGCTTTCATAAAGGACGGTGGAGAGCGAGGAGAGCAGGATCACCGCTGCCAGCGCGGCGGCGCCGGCCCAGTACCGGGGCAGGCGGACGCATTTCCGCGCGCCCCGGCCGTCCCGCCGCAGCAGCTGCAGCAGCATCAGCAGAAAGAAAGGAAGCAGCAGTTCCGCCGCGTTGGGCCGCACCCAGCAGCCCAGCAGCCAGAACAGCGCGCCCCGGACGTAAAGCGGCGTCTTTTGGGTCTGCATTCCCCTCAGAACAAGTAAAATCCCCGCCAGGGCGAACGCAGAAGCCGTGCGGGTGAAGTTGAGTGTTTTGATGAAAACCAGCCAGACGCCGGCAAAGGAGAAGAACATCGCCGGCACGCGCTCCTCCCATCGGTCGGGGGCGAGCGAAAGAAGCACGCCCAGCACGGTCACGCCGCCGGAAAAGAGAAACGCAGGCCACCAGGGGACCGAGGGGGCTATGCGGTATACATAAGAAAAGACCGCGGACAGCCACGGCGAGAGAAACGCGGCGAAGGAGCCTCCGCCTCTGGACAGCTGCCAGGCCAGAATAGCGTCGTCGCCCGTGTCCTGCACCGGTCCCATGAAAAGCATCACCGCCGCCAAAAGCAGCGTCAGCACCAACACCGACACACTGCGCCGGGCGCTTGATGGAGTTGTAACAGGCCCTGATTTTCCCATGTTCGCACCACCGCAGTCCGTTATGCTTCGCCGGCGTTTTTCCTTCGGACATCCGCGCACCTGCCCCTGTGAAAAACGCGGGAATAAAAAACGCCGCTGTCGAAAAATGCCGAAAACAGCATATTTATTATAGAATGCCTGTTCTCCGATTGCAAGACGTTATTGCCATTTCGCTCAAATTTCATGCCCGGGATGAGAAATGCGCCCGGGAACTCCTCCCCGAAAAATGTATTAAATTGTTGACACTGCCTGTCATATGGCGTAAAATACTCTTGGATATAAAGAAATCGCAGGAGCAAAAATACCGGTTTTCTTAGCGCAATATCGATAAATCGAAACCGTTTTACGAAGGAAAACACCGAGAAAACAGATTTTCAGCGCCGAAAAGAGAAGTTTATATCGTTTATAAAGAGCAAAAATAGCGAAAAATCAACAGTAGGCGCCACGCAATTGTGAGAATGGCGGGGCGCTTTTCTTATGAAAATTTATTCAGAAAACGCGGAGGCTGCAGCGCGGGAATTTCTCATTCTTCGGGCGGAGGCTTCGGCGCGTCCTGTGCCGGGCATGCCGGGGGCGGCGGCCGGAGAACAGAAAAGAGAGGCATGATGGAAGAGAAGAGAACCATATCTTTTTCTCCGCCGGACATGACGGAGGCGGAGATCCAGGCGGCGGCGGAGGCCATCCGTTCGGGGTGGATCACCACAGGGCCGCGGACAAAGGAATTTGAAAAAGAGATCGCGGCCCGGTGCGGGGCGGACCGGGCGGTGTGCCTGAGCTCGCAGACGGCCTGCGCGGAGATGGCGCTGCGCCTTCTGGGCGTGGGTCCCGGGGACGAGGTCATCACCTCGGCTTACACCTATACGGCCACGGCCGCGGTGGTGTGCCACGTGGGGGCCAGGCCGGTGCTGGTGGACACCCGGCCGGATTCGCTGGAGATGGACTACGAGCAGGTGGAAAAGGCTTTTAATGAGCGCACCAAAGCCGTGATCCCCGTGGATCTGGGCGGCGTGCCCTGCGATTACGATACGATTTTTGCCATTGCGGAGCGGAAGCGGCCGCTGTTTCGTCCGTCCTCGCCTTTGCAGGAGGCCATCGGCCGCGCGGCGGTGCTGGCGGATACGGCTCACGCCTTCGGCGCGCAGCGGAAGGGCCGGATGGTGGGCAGCATCGCGGACTTTTCCGCCTTCTCCTTCCACGCGGTGAAAAATCTCACCACGGCGGAGGGCGGCGCCCTGACCTGGCGGACCGTTCCCGGGGTGGAGGACGAGGCTCTTTATCATCAGCTGCAGCTCCTCTCGCTCCACGGCCAGTCCAAGGACGCGCTGGCCAAGACGAAGCTGGGGGCCTGGGAATACGATGTCATCGGCACCTGGTACAAGTGCAACATGACGGACATCCAGGCCGCCATCGGCCTTGCCCAGCTGAAGCGGTACGACGGCCTGCTGGCCCGGCGCAAGGAGATCATCGGGCGCTATGACGCGGCCTTCCGGCCTCTGGGGGTCAAAACGCTGCCCCACTACACGGCGGAGCATCAGTCCTCGGGCCACCTGTATCTGACGCGGGTGCCGGGGATCACGCCGGAGCGGCGCTCGGAGATCATCGAGGAAATGGCACGGCGCGGGATTGCCTGCAACGTGCATTATAAGCCCCTGCCCATGCTGACGGCCTACCGCCAGCTGGGCTGGGACATTGCGGATTTTCCCAATGCCTACCGGCAGTTTGCCGATGAGATCACGCTGCCGCTGCACACCCGTCTTACCGACGAAGACGTGGCGTATATCATCCGCCATTACCGGGAGATCCTGACATGCCTTTAAAAAAGTGGGAGGCTCTGCCGCCGCAGATGCGGACGCCGCAGGTGCGGGCGTACTACGACGTGCTGGCGGGGAAGCGGGCGGCGCTTTGGTGGAAGCGGGCGTTCGACGTGACGTTTTCGCTTTTGGGGCTGGTGCTGCTCAGTCCGCTGATGCTGGCGGTGGCGCTGGCGGTGGCGCTGGATTCTCCCGGCGGCGTCTTTTACCGGCAGGTCCGGGTGACGGCTTACGGGAAGGAGTTCCGCATCCATAAATTCCGCACCATGGTGGCCCGGGCCGATCAGATGGGCGCACAGGTCACGGTGGGAGAGGACAGCCGCATTACGATAACGGGACGGCTGCTGCGGGGCTGCCGCCTGGACGAGCTGCCGCAGCTGCTGGACGTGCTGGCGGGGGACATGACCTTTGTGGGGACCCGGCCGGAGGTGCCGGCGTATGTGGCGCGCTATACCCCCGAGATGTGGGCCACGCTTTTGCTGCCGGCGGGCATCACGTCGGAGGCCAGCATCCGCTATAAGGACGAGGCGAAGCTGCTGGCACAGTCCGGAAATGTGGACAGGGATTATGAAACAATCATTCTGCCGGCCAAAATGCGGTACAATCTGCGGTCTTTGCGGCAGTTCAGCCCGGGCGGCGAGCTGGCCACCCTGATGCGCACGGCGGCGGCGGTGCTGGGCCGGGAGTACCCGGACACGCTGTCGTCCGGCGAGCCCGTGTGAACGCGCGGCGTCCGCATGCCGCGTCGGTTTCGGCTTCCGCGGCGGACGATGAAATAAGAGAAATTTTACAAAGTTGGGATGGAAGCACTATGATCAGTTTTAACGTACCCCCGGTGACGGGCAAGGAAACCAAGTACATTCAGGAAGCCATTGCGCAGCATAAGATCTGCGGCGACGGCACGTTCACGAAAAAGTGTTCGGCCTGGCTGGAGGAGAAGACGGGCAGCGGCAAGGTGCTGCTGACCACATCCTGCACCCATGCCACGGAGCTGGCGGCGATCCTGCTGGACATTCGTCCCGGCGACGAGGTGATCATGCCGTCGTATACCTTCGTGTCCACGGCGAATGCGTTCGTGCTGCGCGGGGCGAAGGCGGTTTTTGTGGACATCCGCCCCGACACCATGAACCTGGATGAAAATCTGATCGAATCGGCTGTCACCGACAGGACGAAGGCCATTGTGCCGGTGCATTACGCGGGCGTGAGCTGCGAGATGGACAAGATCTGCGCGCTGGCGGAAAAATATCACCTGTCTGTGGTGGAGGACGCGGCGCAGGGCGTCATGTCCACCTACAAGGGCAGGGCGCTGGGTTCCATCGGGGATTTCGGCTGCTACAGCTTCCACGAAACCAAGAATTACAGCATGGGCGAGGGCGGCGCGCTGCTGATCCGGGACGAGCGGTATGTCAATCCCGCGGAGATCGTCCGGGAGAAGGGCACCAACCGCAGCCAGTTCTTCCGCGGTCAGATCGACAAATACACCTGGGTGTCGGCGGGTTCGTCGTACCTGCCCAGCGAACTCAACGCGGCGTACCTGTGGGCGCAGTTTGAGGAGGCGGACACGATCTTCCGTGACCGCATGGATTCCTGGAACCGGTACTACGAGCGCCTGAGCGCGCTGCGGGCGTACATTGATCTGCCTGTGGTGCCGGAGGGCTGCGGCCACAACGCGCATATGTTCTACATCAAGGCCGCGGATCTTGCCGAACGCACGGCGCTCATCGCGTACCTGAAGGACCGGGGCGTCAACGCGGTGTTCCATTACATCCCGCTGCACTCGGCGCCGGCGGGGAAGGCCTTCGGCGTGTTTGCCGGCGAGGACAGATACACCACGCGGGAGAGCGAGCGTCTGCTGCGCCTGCCCATGTATTACGGCCTCAAGGCCGACGAGATCGATTATATTGCCGACTGCATCCGGGCATTTTACAAGAAATGAAGCTCCCGCGGCGGGAAAATGAATGAAAGTCGTAAGGAGAAGGAAAGATGACCATTATTGTAACGGGCGGCGCCGGCTTTATCGGCAGCAATTTCATTTACTACCAGCTTCAACACCATCCCGCGGACAGGATCGTCTGTCTGGACAAGCTGACTTACGCGGGGAATCTGTCCACGCTGGAGGCGGCGCTGAAGAATCCGCAGTTCCGCTTTGTGAAGGCGGACATTGCCGACCGGGAAGCTGTTTTCCGGCTCTTCGAAGAGGAGAAGCCGGACATCGTGGTGAACTTCGCGGCGGAGAGCCATGTGGACAGGAGCATTGAAGACCCCGGCATTTTCCTGCAGACCAACGTCATCGGCACCGGTGTGCTGATGGACGCCTGCCGGCGGTACGGCGTCAGGCGCTACCACCAGGTGTCCACCGACGAGGTGTACGGCGATCTGCCGCTGGACCGGACGGACCTGTTCTTTACCGAGGAGACCCCCATCCACACCTCCAGCCCCTACTCGGCCTCCAAGGCGGGGGCGGACCTGCTGGTGCTGGCGTATCACCGCACCTTCGGCCTGCCGGTGACCATCTCCCGCTGCTCCAACAACTACGGGCCGTATCATTTCCCGGAGAAGCTGATCCCGCTGATCATCTCCCGGGCGCTGGCGGACGAGAAGCTGCCGGTGTACGGCAAGGGGGAGAACGTCCGCGACTGGCTCCACGTGTACGACCACTGCTCCGCCATCGATCTGGTGATCCGCAGGGGCCGCGAGGGCGAGATCTACAACATCGGCGGCCACAACGAGCGCACCAATCTGGAGGTGGTCAAGACCATCCTCCGCATGCTGGACAAGCCCGAGAGCCTCATCACCTATGTGACGGACCGCCCGGGCCACGACAGACGCTATGCCATCGACCCCACCAAGCTCGAAACGGAGCTCGGCTGGCAGCCGAAGTACAACTTCGACACCGGCATTGCCATGACGGTGCAGTGGTATCTGGACAACAAGCCCTGGTGGGAGAACATCATCAGCGGCGAATACCAGCAGTATTACGAGAAGATGTACGGCCACCGGTAAGAGCGTTTTTCTCCCCCGGGAGAAAACGTCATGGAGAGCGATGGAAACAGTATTGATTTTGATGAGCACCTACAACGGCGCCCGGTATCTGGGCGCGCAGATCGACAGCGTTCTGGCCCAGCAGGGAGTGCGCCCGGAGCTGCTGGTGCGGGACGACGGTTCCGCGGACGGCACGCAGGCGCTGCTGGAGGGGTATCGGGCCGGGGGCCTGCTCACCTGGTATCAGGGGGAGAATCTCCGGCCCTGCGGGAGCTTTCTCGAGCTGCTGGAAACGTGTCCCCGGCGGGAGTATACGGCTTTCTGCGATCAGGACGACTACTGGTACCCCGACAAGCTGGCGGCGGCGGTGGAACGCCTGGCGGCCCTGCCGGACGGTGAGCCGGGACTGTATTTTTGCAAAAAGAATATTGTGGACGAAGAACTCAGACCGCTGGGACGACCTGACACGCGCGTGCGGGTCGTTTCCTACGGCGCGGCTCTGCTCAACTGCGTAGCGTCCGGCTGCACCATGGTGATGAACCGCGCGGCCGTGACGCTTCTGCGCACTTATCACCCGGCGCACGCCACCATGCACGACGCCTGGGTCTACCGGGTGGTGAACGCCTTCGGCACGGTGGTCTACGACGATGTGCCCCGCATGGATTACCGGCAGCACGGCGGCAACGAGGTGGGGGCGGACAAGTCCTTTGCCTGCCGCCTCTGGCTGGGGCTTGGGTCGCTGGGACAGCGGCGGCACATGACCTACCGCAGCACCAACGCAAAGGAGATGCTCCGGGCCTTCGGCGACCGTCTGTCCCCCCGCGACAGGCGCCTGACGGAACTGCTGGCGGCGGCGCCGGACTCCTTCGGCAGCCGTGTGCGGCTTGTTTTCAACCGGGATCTGAAGGCGCAGTCCGGCAAGGAGCTGTTTTTCATCAGGATTTTTATTCTTTTGGGGTGGATATAACGGGAGAATTCGTATGATCTTTCTTTTGGCGGTGCTGATGGCGGCCGTGACAGTGCTGGCGTACTTTCTCGACCGCAAAAATATCATAGCGCCCGGCGTGGTGGTGAGCGGCATGTTTTTCATCAGCACCGTCGTGGCCATGCTGAATCTGCGGGCGTGGCAGTATGACTTCCGATTTCTGACGGTGGCGGTGGTCGTGGGCGGCGTCCTGGCTTTTGAGGCGGGGGAAGTGTGTACGGACCGCTTCTGGATGACCCGCGGGCGGGCGGTGGCTCTCGCCCGCCGGCGTACCGGCGGCCGGGAGGAGAAGGCGCCTCCGGAGATCCTCACGCCGGCGCCGGTGCTGGCGGCGGTGTGCCTTGTGATGGCGCTGCTGCTGGTCTACTACGGCGCGGAGATCTACCGGCTCTCCGTTTCCTTCGGCAATCCCGAAGGGCTCAGGGGCATGATCAAGTACGCCCGGGACGCCATCGTGGCCCGGCGGGACATCAGCTGGCTG
>Ga0183095_11311_pt1 | contig 21722 bp, 14 predicted proteins | sample BioMet4_FD_130346 | JGI IMG/M metagenome (GOLD analysis project Ga0183095, IMG submission 130346) | Microbial communities from bioreactor (seeded with sewage sludge) at LBNL, California, USA - Biofuel metagenome 4 (v2) (version 3) | ecosystem: Engineered > Bioreactor > Anaerobic > Unclassified ...
AAAACGGGCGGCGGCGGACCACGGCCTTTTCCTGACGGCGGGACACGGTCCTGCGGCAAGCCAGAACCTCGCTTCGTCCGATCCGGCCGTGCAGGCGGGTGCCAAGGCGTTTTTCACGGACCTTCTGAAGCGTCTCGAAACGCTTGGCATCCATACGCTCGGCGGCGGCATCTACAGCTACTGGCCGGTAGACTACTCGAAGCCGGTCGACAAACCCGGTGACTGGGCGCGGTCCGTGGCGAACGTGCGCGAGATGGGGCAAGTGGCGGCGGATTGCGGGGTTGACTATTGCCTCGAAGTGTTGAACCGGTTCGAGGGCTATCTGCTGAACACGGCGGCCGAAGGCGTCCGCTTCGTGAAGGAAGTGGACGCACCGGCGGTGAAGGTGATGCTGGACACGTTCCACATGAACATCGAGGAGGACTCGATCGGCGGTGCGATCCGTTCGACGCGGGGCCTTCTGGGCCATTTCCACACGGGCGAATGCAACCGCCGCGTGCAGGGACGCGGCCGCACGCCGTGGGCCGAGATCGCCGCCGCCCTGAAGTCGGTCGGCTACGACGGCACCGTGGTGATGGAACCGTTTGTGCGCATGGGCGGACAGGTGGGCGCGGACATCAAAATCTGGCGCGAACTCGAACCCGGCATCACGGAGGAGAAGATGGATGCCGACGCGAAGGAAGCGCTCGCATTCGAACGGAAAGTGTTTGAGTGAGGGGTTGAAAAGTCGGAAAATGGGGAGTTGAAAAGTTGAAAGCTCTTGTGTTGAAGGGAAACGGCGTACTCTCTTGGGAGGAGCACGAATTAAAGGAATTTCCCGGATGGTGTTGCGTCAAGGTGGTTTCGGCGGGCATCTGCGGGTCCGACATCGGGCGCGCGTTCGGGAACGGCGCGTACCACTATCCGCTCGTAATGGGACACGAGTTTGCCGGGGTGGTGGAGACGGTGCCGGCGGGCTGCAAAACGCCCGTCGGCGCGCGCGTGGCCGTTTATCCGCTGCTGCCGTGCGGGACGTGCGCCGCCTGCAAAAAGGGATACATCCAGATGTGCCTGCATTACGACTACTTCGGGTCGCGCCGGGACGGCGGTTTCGCCGAGTTCCTGTACGTGCCGGAATCGCATTTGGTGACGGTGCCGGACGGCGTGACGCTCGCGGAAGCCTCGATGTGCGAACCGGCCGCCGTGGCGCGGCACGCGGTCTATTCCGCGCCCGTCGCGCCGGGGGCGTCGGCGCTCGTGATCGGGGGCGGCCCGATCGGTCTGTTCGCCGCCCAGTGGTTGCGCATCCGTGGCGCGGGCGAAGTTTCTGTGGCGGACGTGTATCTGGAGAAACTCACGTTCGCGGAGAAATTCGGCTTCTCGACCATCGATTTCTGCGCGCTCGGAGACCGGAAGGATGCGTTCGACAACGTGGTGGAGGCGTGCGGGCTCGCCGCGACGCGATCGGCGGCGATCGGCTGTTGCACCCGGAGAGGGCATGTCTTTTTCATCGGCAACCCGGCCGACGACTGGACGCTCGGGAAGACGCTTTTCTCGAGCGTGCTGCGTAAGGAACTTTCGATGAGCGGCTCTTGGAACTCAGTTCTAAACCCGGATTGGACGGACGTGATGGCGCACGCCGGAAAGGACCTTGACCTGAAGGACCTCGTGACGGATCGTGTGCCGATGGCCCAAGGTCCGGCCGCGTTCGCCCGCATTGTGAACCACGACGGCTTCCATTGCAAGACGCTGCTGTTCAACGGAAACGACGAATGAAATCCTGCATCGACTGCTTGCCTTGCCTTGCCCGAAATGCGATCGACATCGCGAAAAAAACGGACGTGCCCGACGCCGTCCGGCAGGCGATCGCCTGCGAGGCGATCAAAGACCTCGCGTCAAGCGACCTTTCCATGCCGCCGCCCTGGTACGCGCGTCGGATCATCGACACGGCCCTCGCGAAGTCGGACGGCGCGACGCCCGATCCCTACGGGCCGGAAAAGGAAAAATCCACGCGCCTCGCGCTCGAGCTGCTCGACCGTCTGTCCGATATCCCCGAATGGAAACCGGACGACTTCGAGAGCCGTCTGCGTCTCGCCGTGGCCGGCAACATCTTGGATTTCTCCATCTACGCCGACCTCGACATCGCCGCGGCGCTGGAAACCGTGGAAACGGCCTTTACGAAACCCGTGGACAGGGCCGCCGTCGCGAAGCTGAAGACGCGGATGGACGCGGCGGAAAACATCCTTTGGATTTTCGACAACTGCGGCGAGGCCGTGTTCGACCGCGTGTTCATGGAACCCTACCGGGAGAAGATCACGCTCGCCGTGCGCGGACGGCCCGCGTTCAACGACATGACGCGTGCGGAACTGGAGCCATCAGGTTTCATGGCGGGTTTCGCGCGCGACGTGATCGACAACGAAACGGGGATTCCCGGCGTCATTCTGTCCGAGGCGGGGGACGCGATGCGCAAGGCGTTCGCGGCAGCGGAGTTGATTGTCGCGAAGGGACAGGGGAATTTCGAGACGATGAACGAGATGACGGAGTTCCCGATCGCGTTCCTCTTTCTCGCGAAGTGTCCGGTAGTGATCCGCACAATCGGCGCGGAACCGCGTTCCATTCAAGTGCGTCTGCACAACATCTGACAGAAACGACAGGAGAAGAAAACGTGAAGAAGGCGTTGTTGATGATCGCGCTATGCGCCGGAGCGATGGCCGCAGCGGCCGGACAATGGGAGAAACCGGCGTGGATTCCGCGTGAAAAGGGGCTTTACCGTTCGCAGGTTCACCGCGGCGGCGGTGCGCAGTCGCGGCCGGACAATTCGCTCGAGACGTTCCTTTGGTGCTGGGGGCATGGCATGACGCCGGAAGCCGACGTGCGGCTGACGAAGGACGGCGTGGTGATCGCGATGCACGACGACGATCTCAAGCGCATCGGCCGTGGCATTCCGCGCGAGCTCGCGGCGAAAAAAATCAAGGATCTCACATGGGCCGAAGTGCGCGACGTCGACACGGGTTCCTATCTCGGCAAGGCGTATTCCACCACGCGTCTCGCCACGATGGAAAGCGTTTTCGCCGCGATGAAAGGCCGTCCGGAGCGGCTGATCTATGCAGACGAGAAGGGCGCTCCGCCCGCGCGAATTGCGGAACTGGCCAATCGCTTCGGCGTGATTGAGCAGACGTACTACTGTTCCTGCGACTGGCGCAAGGTGGTGGAATGGCGCAAAGTGGCGCCGAAGGGCCGCTCGATGGTATGGCTGGGGAACTTCCCGAAAAACAACGATCCGGCGAACGTGGCGAAAACCGAGGCGTTCGTGCAACAACGGCTCGACGAAATGGCCGCCACCGATTTTGACGGCATCGACCAAGTGCAGATCCACGTGCGCACAGACCTGAAGCGCGACGATCCGTTCTGCCCCTCCACGCCGTTCATGAAACGTGCGATCGATTTGATGCACAAACACGGCGTTTCCGTGAATGTGATCACATGGACCGAAGGCAAAAACAAGAACGTCTACCGCAAGCTGTGGAACCTCGGATTCGACCATTTTACCACGGACTATCCCGAAGCCCTGTTTGAACTCGCAGACGAATTGAAAGCTAGGACGACGTCCTCAACGAAAAGTCAGGGGCTTTGAGTGCGTGAGCCCAAGGACAGGCAATCCGAAGGCCTGGCAGGAGTCTCAGATGGTGCTCTGCAGGCGGTCGGCGATGGCGCGACGGCGGAGCTCCTTCATGCCGATGACGCCCAGCTTGTCCATCAGCCGCGTGCAGTAGGTCTCCACCGTGCGGGGGCCGACGTGCAACTCGGCGGCGATTTCGTCGAGATCGACGCCCTGCCCGAGCAGGTCGTAGAGACGCCGTTGCTGCTGGCTCAGGTCGGGGGATGCGGCGTATTGCGCCAGCTGTTCCGAGGCGCGCGGGCTGACGTAGCGCTCGCCCTCCGCGACGGCGCGAATCGCCTGGGGCAGCGACTGGGCCGCCTCGCGTTTGGTGACATAGCCGTGCGCGCCCGACTGCAGCGCCCTCTGCACGATTCCGCCGTCCTCGTGCATCGAATAGACCACGACCCGGAGATCTTTCCGGCAAAGCAGCGGAATCAGATCGAGTCCGCTTGACCCCTCCAACGAAAGATCAAGCAGCACCACGTTTGCGGAGGTGAGCCCCGGGTGCGCCAGCGCATCCTCCGGACCGTCCGCTTCGCCGCTAATGGCGAAGCCCGCCGGCCCGAGCATTGCGGCCAGCCCCTGGCGCACCATGGGATGATCGTCCACGAGAAAAACGGCGATATTCGACCGGAGTGGTTTCATCGGGCGGTCGCTCCTTCATTTTTTGCCGGTATCCGGCAAATCACAGCCGTTCCGCCGCCGGCCGCGGGTTCGACGGTTAACACGCCGCCCAACGTTTCGGCGCGGTGCGCCATGAGCCGCAGCCCCATGCCGCCGATCGTGCTGTTCGGCGACGCGTCTTGGCCGACGCCGTCGTCGCGCACGCGCAGCACGAGCGCATCGGCGGTCGCCTGCAGATCGATCTCGATGGCGCGGCAATGCGCATGTTTCACGGCATTCGCGACCGCTTCCTGGGCGATCCTGAACAGATTCAGCGCCGCCTGCGGATTTCGCACGGCGACGGCCCCTTCGCTACGAAGACGGCACGGGACGCCTGCGGACGTCTGCGTCTGGCGCGCCAGGCGCTCCAATGCGGCGGTCAGCCCCTCGGGATCAAGCTCGACGGGGCACAGCCCCTTGGACACATCGTAGCTCATGCCGATGGCTCCTTCGAGTATGGAGCGGAGCTGACCGATGAGGCCCGCCTCCGGCAGGTTTTTTGCCGCCAATTGGTTTTCCGCCGCCGTGCAGTTCAACAGCGCCGCCGTGAGCTGCTGACACAGTCCGTCATGCAAATCGGAGCCCAGCCTGCGCCGTTCGTCTTCGCCGACGCGGGCGATCTCCGCCTCACACTGACGGCGTGTGGCGATCTCGTTTTCCAGTTTGCGCCGGGTCTGTCGTTCAGTCGTCATGATCAGGTTCTGCAGTTTCAGAAATTGCGTGAGCAGAATCATGACCACCAGAAGCGGCATCAGCAAGGTTACGCCCTGAAACGTCCAGTATCGGGGGAGAAAGTCCCCCGTAGGAATCGCCTGCCCGTGCGCAAACATGCCGGCCCACGACAACGCCACCGAAACCGCCATCATCAGCGCGCTGACGGCAAAAGCGATCCAACCGGCCCGCAGACCGAGCAGCACCATCGCCAAGACGGGAAACAGAACCAATCCGATGCGGCCTTGGCCGGCCAACCCCCCAACGGCGAGTTGTGTCGCCGACAGCGCGTAGAGCGCCGACAGCAACACCGTCGCGCGCACGCGGTACGGCGTCCGCCGCATAAAGAGCACCGCCAACAGAACAACATAGACGCCCAGCGCAACCAGCCGGCCGCCGAAAGGAAGTTCAACGAAGACATTTGAAACGGCCAACAGGAGCAGGGGAAGGCCGACGATAGCGACGACCCATAGCACGGCCTGCGTCGCCTTCGCGCGCCACGCCTGTTGAGCAGAATCGATTTCCGCTTCGTCGGAAAAATCTTTCTTCGGCACGATCAAGCAATTACGAAAGGCCATATAAAGACAGTGTACATGAAACAGCCTGTGAGGAACAAGACCACGGGCGAGGATGAAAAACGGGGCACAACAACGTGGCGAACATCGGTCACTGTTATCCGGACGTTCGGCAACTGTGGTCAAATCCTGCGGGTTCTGCCAGGTCAAGAATTTCTGGATTCAGTCCGCAAGCAGCGTACGTTGGAAGCGCACGTTCTGCGTCCGGCGGCCTGAGGCGTCAATTCACAAAAAACACCGTGCCCTTGAAGAGTGTGCCCGCCGTGCAATAGGTCAGAAACGTGCTGTTTTCGCGCTGGCTGTCGTAACAGGCCTTGATCCAGTCCGCGCTGCGGGCCGTCGATTCCACGCGCGTTTCATCCAGAACGCCGCTGAAGAAATGGCCGCTGTCGTCGGAGCCGATGCGGAGAGGCAGTTTGTCGTCGTCGATCGAGAACGAGAATGTGCGCGAACCGACGAGTACGCCGTCAAGGTAACAGCGCAGCAAACCCCCGTCGTAGGTGCCACAGAGGTGGTGCCACTCGTTCGAGGCGATGTCTGTTCCGTTGCCGGCGGCATAGACGATGTTGGTGTACTTGATGAGAAAAACCGCGCCGCCCATATTGCCGTATCCTTGGCAGAAGAAGTAGTCATCGCCTTTCTCCAACAGTCTCCAGACTTCGTTGGTGCGCTCTAACACGGTGTTCGAACGGAACCACAGGGAGACGGAGAGGCTGTTGACGACATTGGTGCCGATGGAGGGGCTGTCGGCGACGGTGATGTAATCGTTTGATCCGTCGAAAAACTGTCCGCTGCCGATCAGTCCTGGAACGGTGACATTGCCGACCGCCATGCCGTTGTTTCGGTTGGTGGTGCTGTCGGCCGCGTTGGGCTGCTGCAGATGCCAGACGCCGCCGAAGCCGGAGGCCCAGGCCAGTCCGTTGGTGGCGTACTGCGGCATCCCCGCGTTGGTGTTGCCCCAGTAGAGGTTGAGCGCTGTTGAGGTGCCGGTCAGGCGGGACACGCTGGCCCAGACGATCGAGGTTCCGGCGGAATCCCATGTCTCGATCTCGAACGGCACGGCTAAGTCGGTGGAGGCGTCGGTGATGCGCAGGTCGCCGCCGTCGGCAGGAGCGGCGAAGTCCGCATAGTGAAAACCGCGAAGGCCTTCGTGAAGGAGAATCGGAACCGGAAAGTTGGTCAGCGTGCTGGAGCCGCTGTAGCCGGGGAGGGCGACGCGCATCAGGTGGCTCCATGCGTAGCGGTTGATCGGGCCATCGTCGTCCGCAATGACCGTCGTGTTCGTGCCGGTCGCATCCGGCACAAACGGGCCGGACGTGAGGCCGACGGTGAACGTCTTGTCGGGCTCGATTGTCACATCGTCGGTCAGCGAGAACGAGATCTGTTTCGCGGCAGAGCCTGCGGCGATCACGGAGGAGGTGATGGCGGGGACGGTGTAATCGCTTCCGGCGACGGCGGTCCCTGACAGTGTGTAGGTCACGGTCAGGTCATAATTGGTCAGCGCGGCGGGGCGTCGGAAGGTCACCGTCAGAAAGCCTGCGGATTCTTGGACGGAGGAGGGCATGTCGACCGTCACCGGCGCGGTAATGAAACTGCTGAGCGTGGACCAGGAGTCGGTGACAGCGTTCGCGGCGTGGAAGCGGACGGCGTATTCGCTGTTGGCCAAAACGGGGACGGAAAGTGAAAAGACGGTGCCCGTGGGCTGGTAGCCCAGCGCGCTCACGTTCTGCCAAGCCGAGGACACGGTGCCCCCGTCGGCCGTTCCCCAGCAGGCGAAGACCGTGTTGGATTGGCTGTCGTCGTAAGTCAGGACACCCGAGAGGGCGGCTTCGTTCGCGTTCGCGACGAGCGGGGTGCGGGGTAGAACCACGGGGCGGTCGGCGGCGAAGACTTGGAGCTCGCTGATGCCGACGGACAGGTCGCTCATGTTGAAGTTGGACAGGACGCGCAAGGCCAGCCAGCGTCCAAGGACGTTGGTAAAGGCGACGTCGGGTTCGCCGGAGTAGGTGTTAAGGCCGGAAGCTTTGGCGAATGTGACTTTGTCGAAAACGCGCGTCCACTGCGAGCCGTCCGAGAAATCGGTGCCTGGGGTCGTGTCGAGGCTCGACACGTAAATCTCGGCCTCTTTGATGCCGCGGTTCGTCGTTCCTGCGGTGGCGTGCCAGAAGTTAAAGTTCCAGAGTTTGAAGTGGTCCAGCTCGACGACTTTTCCGAGGTCGACGCGGAACCACTGGCCGGAAACGGTGTGCGAGCTGCTCCCTTGGTCTTGGCTCATCCACATGGTGCCCGAAGGCTGATTGGTGTGGGTTTCGCCGTAAAGGCCCGCACCGTCTACGGCGTACTGGGGTGCGCGGTCGGTGCTGTAGGTGCTTGACGCCGCGGCCGAACCGTCGCCGAGGATGATCCTCGTCGCTCCGGAACACGGCGAAATCAGCGCGGCGGCGAGCGGCGCAACGAGTAGAATTGATTTATACACGGCGAATTCCCTTGCTGGCGCTATTGGATACGGATGAGCATTCCGCCGATATCCGACACCGTGGCATAGACCGTCGTGTTGACAAGCGAAAAGGTTGCCTTCAACTTGTCGCCGACGTTGTTCGCTTTCCACTTCTCAAGGTTGAGTGTTGTGGCCCCCGAACAGGTCGCCACGGCCAGAACTTGGCGGTTGGTCAGAGTCGCATTTTCGTCGGGATCGAATGTGACCGTCAGGCCGGACGTCGGGATCGTCAGGTCGGCGAGCGCGAGGCAATCGTTATTCGTGCTGGTCACGTGGCAACGGTAAGCCGCGAACAGCGTGCCGTTGGTGAGGGTGCCTGAGCCGGAAACCTCGCCGAGCGTCACGTTGCTGCCGCAGAGGTTGAGCACGGCGTTGGTGGCGACGGCGACGACCGCATCGCTGCGGATTGTGCCGTTGCTGACGCTGAGGGTGCCCTCTTGGATCGTTGTGCCGCCGGTGTAGTTGCCGGTGGCGAGCCCGCTCAGGTTCGTTGCGTTCGGCGCGAAGCTCCAGCCCGCACCGAACACGGCTTCGCCGGAACCGGTTTTGGTGAGCGCGCCGATGCCGTTGATTGGGAAGTGGAGCGTGTGGCGGATGCCGCTTCCGACGCGGAGTGTCATCCCGCCGTCTTCGATAATGAAGCTTTGTTTGTTTGTGGCGGTGGATGCGGATTCGCCTGTGGCGACGATGTCCATCACGCCTCCGTTGAAGTACATGTTAAGACCGCTTGCCGTGTTGTAGTTATAGCCTAGGAATTGGCCGAACCGCATGATGCCACCGCTTTCCCAACGCATGGAGCCGCAGGCGGTGGAGTCGCTGAACCGGAAACTGCCGGCCCCCGACGTCTGGCCGAGCACGCTGCTTTCCGCTACGACGACATCGACGGTGCGGCCCACGTAGATGCCGCCGCCCCACTGGCTGCCGCCCGTCGCAATCGCCGAGCTGCCCTGCGTCAGACGGACGTAAGCGGGGGTGTATTCGCTATAGCCGATGTTGATGTTGAACGAGGCCGTCAGCGAGGCATTGCTCATGATCAGTGTCGGCGTGTAAGCGGGGGCGGAGGCCTGATAGCCCAGCCTGATCGTGTCGAGCGAAAGCGTGGCGCCGTTGATCATCCGCAGGGTGGGTGAACGCGCGATACTGGTGCTGCTGATCTGGTTGCCGATGATGAAGTGCAGCCCCGCTCCGCCCTGATTCATGCGCACGGCATCGAGTTCAAGGGTGGGGTCGGCGAGACACGAGATGACGCCGCAACCGACGAGGCCGAAGTGGAGCTGGTTGACGATCGAGGCGGAAGGGCCGTTGCCCCTGATGCGCAACGTGCCTTCCGCGACGTTGAAGCCGCCCAAGCCGGTTGGCAGCGCGGGCGAATCGCCGGTGTCGGGGAATGTAATCGTTCCTGCCGGGGTGATATTGACGCCGCCGCTCCCGTTTCCGGCGGAGAGCGCGACCGTGCCATTGCCGATGTTGAAGGTCAGGGTTCCGGCCCCGCGTTTGCAGAAAATGCCGGAAGCGACAGAGATTTTTCCGTTCACGGTGAGATCGCTCTGAGCGTCGAGGATGGCCGTGTTGCTGACGTTGCCGGAGTCGAGCGCAATGCCTTTTGTGATTGTCGCGGCGGGGCCGCAGGATGTCAGCGTGCCCGAGTTCACGGTTACGGCGTTGGTCGCGCTGCTATCGGCCCCCCATGCGTCCGACGAGGCGAACGTTAGCCGCCCGCTCGTGGTCGTCCAAGCGCCGCCAAATCCGGCGTTGTTGCCCGCGAGGAAGAGTGTGCCCGAGCCGCTCTTGCTGATCGGAGGGACGGCGACGGCGGAAATCGTGCCGCTGACGGTTGTTGTGCTCGCCGACGTCGTCCGGACGGAGAGCGAGCCCGCGAGCGCAAGCGGCGCGTCAATGGTATGTGAGCCGAGATTGTTGCTGATGCTGCCGGCTGGAAGCGAAAGTTGAGAGCCCTGCAGCAGATAAGACGAGGCAGAGTCGAAGTTGACGGATGCGACAGAGGCGGCCGCACTGAGATTCACCGTCTTTTGCGCCCCGGCGTCGGTGAAAAAGACGCGGGTGCTGTTGGTCGGCAGCGAGGCGGGTGTCCAGTTGTCGGCCGTGTTCCAATCCGAACCCAGCGAGCCGTTCCAAATCGCATCGCTGACGGCCAGTTCGGCCACGGTAAGCTGGATGACCGAGTCCGCGCCATCCGGCACGACGGCGAAAACATAATCTTTGCCTGCGGTGGGGTTGTAGACGGTCAGATGGTTCAAGACGGAGGCGTCGACCGAGCCCGAGCAGTGGAACAGAGGGTAGGTGCCGTTGACGCTCGCGGAGCCGTAGAAAAGGCCGCAGTCGGCAATGGCCAGGCCGCCGCTGTTGGTGACCGTAATAAGATCGCCCGTGTCCAGATACAGCGAGACCGGCGCGCCGGTCTCGCCGAGCGTCAGTGCGCCAACGGTCAGGTTGGTGGACGAACCGGCCAGCGAGAGCGTCGCTTGGTTGGTGACAACAAGCGAGCGCCCAAATGTGGCGTCGGCGTTGAGAAGGCGCAGACCGCCCTGCGCGACGACGGTCAGCGCGTGCGTGCTGTTGGAGACGGAGAGCGTGCCCACCCCGGTCTTGAGAAACAACCCGTCCGCTCCGGAGGCGTCGGCGAAGGCTTGACCCACCGTGGCGTCGTAGCCTGCGGTGTCGAGCGTCAGGCCGGATGCGCCCAGTTCGGCCACGTCGAAATTCACCAGCAGGTTGACCGAAGCGGAGATGTTGGACGCGCAAAGGGTTCCGCCGTTGGCATGCAATTCCGACCAGCCGCCCGCTCCGCCCCTGACGTTCTTGGCGACCAGTCGGCCGCCGGCAAGTTCCAGTCGGCCCGTTCCGCTGCTGGTGCCCGCTTCGACATAACCCGCGACGGAGAGGACCGCGCCGTCCCGCACGGTCACCGTCCCGTCGCTCGCGCTGTACCCGCCGATCAGCAGGTAGCCGCCCGCCGTGCAACTCGACTGGTCGCCCATGTCCATGGTTGTGAACGAACCGGCGCCGCGCGCGACGGCCAGATTGCTGCCGACGGAGAGCCGCGCGCTGCCGGCGAGCGAGACCGTCGCCGTCGAGGAGCTGTTGTAGGCCGCGTCGATGTAGGTGCCCGTGCGCAGGACGGCGTTGTCGCTGAGTCGCAGGGCTGCCGATGATTGGGCCGTGTTCGCCATCACGATGTTGTTGGTCACGTTTAACGCGCCGTCGCCACTCACGGAGAAATCGGCGTATGAACCGGTTTTCCCGTTGCCGATATAAAGTGTGCTGGTCGGCAGCGAGAGTGTGCCTCCGGTGACTTGGACGGTATTGGTATAGCCCGCGTTCGTCGCCCCCTCGCCAAGCTGTAGGCTGTTATAGATCGCGTGGTCACCGCCCTCGAAGATCATGAAATTGCCATACGCGTTGCCGCGCATCCGGACTTGGTTCGCGCGCAGAGTGGAGTTGGTCTTGAAAATGGCCACGTGGCGCGTTCCGGCGGCACCGGTGATCAGAGAGTGGTTGCCGTCGATTACGCCCTTCGGGTCGTACAGGTTGAGGAGTCCCTCTTCGAGCACGTTGGTTACGACGGCACTGTAAGAATAGTAGCGGAAAACCGCGTTCGACAGGCACATGATCGGATAGTTGGTCGCGGTGTAGATGGTTTCGAGCCCTTCGATGTTGAACACGTGGCTGCCGCTGCTGTTGGCGATCTGAAAGCCTGTCCATGAGTTGGGCCAGCCGTTGGTGATCGTAGGCGCGTCCTTGAGCCACCACGTTCCGCGCGTGTCAAAGGTGAGCGAGCGGTCGCTCGAGAGGGCCACTTTCGTGGCGCTGTTCTCGGCGTAGCCGCCCGCGGGGAAGTGGACCGTGTAGGTCTGGTTGCCGGAAAACGTGCCGATCGTGTTATTGGTCGGAATCACACTTCCCGTCCAGTTGGCGGCATCGCTGAAGTATCCTTCTGGAACGCTTGTGAGCCAGCTGATCGTGTCGGACGCCTGAACGGCAAACGAACAAAAAACACCTATTACGCAGCTCACCATTTTCGTTTTCATATGAAATGACCTTTCATGCCAGACAACACCACCCAAAGTTGCCTAAACTTAACACCGTAAAAAAGGAGGCACAAGCCAAAATCGAAGGCCGTTTTCATTTTGCAAAGAACCCGAACAGAACGCGTTCCGCGATTCCCCAATCTCTGCTATAATCGCCACTCAACACGATTATGCTGTTGAAGCGAATTAAAGGGGGACAAGACGAATGAAGGCGTTCCGAGTGGGGTGGTGCATGGTTATGTTGGCAGCGAGCGCGTGTTCCGCAGAATCGTTGCTGAAACCGAACGACCGGATTATTTTTGTGGGCGACAGCATCACGGCTCAAAGCGTTGCCGGGACGCAAGGCTATTATCACCAGTTCACCAACGCGTTGCACACGGTTTATCCCGCGTACACCAACGAGGTCATCTCCCTCGGCTTTTCGGGCAACACGCTCTTCGACTGGAAGGACTCGCTTGAGGTGCGGAGCCGCACGCAGTCCGTGCCCGCGAACTGCGGCGGTTTCGATGTGCGCACGGCGTTCGCGAAACATGGCGACGTCGTCTTTGTCCTGCTCGGCATGAACGACATTCTGAAACCGACCATGCGCGACGACGACGCGGTTCTGAAAACGTGGAAGGATAAGTATCGAGAGCTGATTGTTGCCATCCGAGAACGCGTGACTCCGCGTGAGATCGTGCTGTGCGAGATCACGCCGCTCACCGAAGACCCGCTTTCGCCCAAGAACCGCGTGCGTGACCGGCTGGATCGGTTGGCGCGCGAACTGGCGAAGGAGGAGAAGTGCCGCGTCGCCGCGACGGGCGCGTCGGTCTTTGACGCGGTCGCGCGCTGCCGCAAGGCGCATCAGGATTATCACGTGATTCCGGACACCGTGCATCCGCAGCAGCCGCTCGGCCACGCCGCGATCACCCGGGGCATGGTCGAGGCGTTGCAGGACGGCAAACTGAGCGCCGCGTTCAACGCGCGCATCGACGCGGAGATCGCTAAACTGCAACCCGCCAGACCAACGGTCACCTACTGGTTCAAGCCGCAACCCGGCTGCGCGGCGGATCGCGCCGAGCAGACCTACACGCTCGCCTGCTTTTGGAACGACGGCACCGAAGCCAAGGCCGCGCGCGTGCCGACCTTCTCGCTGGAGCTGCCTCAAGGTTGGCGCGTGACCGAAGGACCGATCACGAAAACGGAGGCGGCTTTCACAATCTGCGGCACGCCCGACCGGTTGCGTACGCCGGTGACGATTGTCGCGAAGGCGGGCGATGAGATGGTGCGGCAAACGGTGCAGATTCCGGCACCGTGGCGCGTGGTCTGCGGGCCCGACAACGGCGGCGCATGGACAAGGCCGCGGGGCTATCAGCCGACCAACAGCGTGCCGTTCATGGAAGCCGACTTGGTGGCAGGTCGGCATTTCACGGAACCGTTCTCGGACGGCAAGCGGGTTTACGGCTGGCAGGTGAACACGCCATGCGTGGACTACACGGCGGGAGACGATCCCAACTCGGTGGTGCCTTACAGCCTGTGTTTCGGCAGCGAAAACGATGTGCTCTACGCCGTGCGTTGGGTCTACAGCTCCAAGGCGCGTCCGGTGGAGATCGAACTGTCGCACCGCACCTTCTCGGCCACGCATGGCTTCGTGGTCTGGATCAACGGCGAGCGGGTGCTGACGGCCGACCTCAACCGCAGCGGCAAAAACAAGGCGAGCGGGCAGGCTGCGCTCAAGCAGGGGTGGAACTGCCTGCTGGTGCGCAACGACCACTTGCAGTGGCAGCGCCAGTTCGCCTGCGCGCTGCGTCCGGTGACGGCGAACGACACGCTTGATGATCTGCGGTATTCGGTGTTTCCTAAGTAGCGGCTTGGGAGATGTGGCAGGGTTGGAACGCCCATGCCGCAAAGGAGGTTCGTGTGAAGCAGTTCGGCGTGATGCTGATGGTGATGGGCGGCGTGATCGCGGCGCTGGGGGCGGCCTTTCTGCTGTCGGACAAGTTTCCTTTTCTGGGACGGCTTCCGGGCGACATTCATGTGGAAGGCAAGGGCGGGTCGTTTCACTTTCCGATTGTTACCTGTCTGATCGTCAGCGTGGTTCTGACCGTGGTGCTAAATGTGGTCATGCGATTGCTGAAACGCTAAATGAGCGCGGGCTCACTTTTTTGGTGCTCGGAGCAATATCTTTCGGTGCGAACCGTTATTTCGGCCATGAAAATACGGTATGCGATAGGGGTGGCAATGGTGATGGCGGTCTTCGCGCAGACGCAGCAGCTTGCGGGCGCGGGCATCCTTCCCGCCGGTGTGAAGGCGTTTCGCGATGTGGCGTATGTGGAAAACGGCCACGCGCGGCAGAAGCTGGACCTGTATCTCCCCGCGAAATCGGATGGGCCTCTGCCGCTCGTGATCTGGATTCACGGGGGCGCGTGGCAGGGCGGCGGCAAAGAGGGGTGTCCTCCGCTCCGACAGGGTTTCGTCCAACGCGGATATGCGGTCGCGAGCCTGAACTACCGTCTGAGCGGCGACGCCATTTTCCCCGCACAGATCGAGGACTGCAAGGCCGCGATCCGGTGGTTACGCGCAAATGCCAAGACCTACGCCATCGACCCCGACCGGTTCGGCGTGTGGGGCAGTTCGGCGGGGGGGCATCTGGTGGCGCTGGTCGGCACGAGCGGCGACGAGAAATCCTTTGACGTGGGCGCGAATCCGAACGTGTCCAGCCGCGTGCAGGCGGTCTGCGACTTCTTCGGGCCGGCCGACCTGACGCAGATGGACGTCAAGGCGGTGCCGGGGGCGCGGCTGAAGCACAACGATCCGAAGTCGCCGGAGTCGTGCCTCATCGGCGGACCGATTCAGGAGAACAAAGCCAAGGCCGCTCGTGCGAATCCTATCACATACATCGCGACCAACGCGCTGCCGCCTTTTTTGATCGTGCATGGCGACATCGATCCGGTCGTGCCGTTCTATCAGAGCGAGCTGCTGTTCGGCGCGCTCAAAGCGGCGGGCGGCAACGTCCATCTGCACTGCATCAGGGGCGCGGAGCACGGCAAGGGATTTGGGGAAAAAGACGTGACGGAGATGGTCGACGCTTTCTTCGCCCGTTGGCTGAAGGCTTCCGGCAAAGCCGGGGCCGAGGCGGTCCGGACCGAAAGCGCGGCGGTGGCGGAGGCGGCGCGCGGCAACGCCCAGGGCGGCGGGCTGCGGGCAGGCGTTCAGCCGTCGGGCGGGCGGAAGATCACGTTCGAGCGGGTCAGGACCCGCGAGGGCGTGAACGGCGACGGCGTGCTGCCCCGTGACGATTTTTTGGACAAGTGAACCGTGTAATCGGCTGTGCGTTTTGGAAGTTATCGGTGCATGTGTGAATGAGGTTTTTGCATATTGGGCTGCGTGTGCGCAGTGCGTGCATTCTGGGTTTGGACTCGGAGGAACAGCGCGGCACAAGCCAGATGTTAGGTGTGAGGCGACTTAAATTGCCAGACGCGATTAAACAATCTCCATATCTTCTGAAGGTGTATGCAGTTCCGGAACGTTTTTCCGATTGCAGTGCTTTCCCTTTCTCATTGCGGGTGGTCAGAAACCTCGACATATCCTTCGACAGTCCGGTTACGATTTTTGTGGGGGAAAACGGCAGCGGAAAATCGACGGTGCTTGAAGCCATTGCTTCCTTGTGCGGTCTTCCGGTTGCCGGTGGCTCTAAAGCCGATTTGGCTTCTCGTCATGAGCCAGAGGCTACAAGTATTCTTGCGCAAGCGTTGCGTCCATCGTTCCGAAAACGTCCTCGTGATGGTTATTTCCTTCGTGCCGAGTTTAATGCTTATTTTGCATCTTTGCTCGACGAGCGAAAACGCGATCCGGATTTTTGGGGAGATCCGTATGCATCCTATGGCGGACGTTCTCTCCATGCGCAGTCGCATGGAGAGTCCTTTCTTGCCATTATTCAAAACCGGTTTGACTCTGGGCTTTTTCTCTTGGACGAGCCAGAATCTGCATTGTCTCCACAGCGCCAACTGTTTCTTCTCGCACAGATGCATCGTATGGTGAGGACGGGAACAAGCCAGTTCATCTTGGCGACGCATTCGCCGATCCTGATGACGTATCCGAGTGCGCAACTTCTGTCGTTTGATGACGGCGACATTCATCCCGTCCGCGTCGAGGGCACCTCCCACTATCAGATTACAAAGGATATTCTTCAGAATCCTGCCGCCTATTGGAGGTATTTGGGCGAAACAGATTCCGTCTAGTCGTCTGCTAGGGCCCAGAGTTAAAGAGTCGGCAAGTATTGGCGAAGTAGGGTGTTCTGGTGATCGGGGGTGTGGAATGGTGACAGCGCTGATCGCGGTGTTTCTTAAAAAAACGATTCTTCCCAAAAGAGTGGACGGCACACACCCCCTCGTCTATTGTGATGTGCGCGCGTACCTGTAATAGGCCGCGCTCTTTTGGGAGGTTCCGATGCGCGGGTGGATGGTTTTGTGTGCAATGTTGGTCGCGTGTGCGGCGAACGCCGAGAATTTGTTGGAAAATCCGAGTTTTGAGAAAGCCGCTGGCGAGCGCGTTCCCGGTTGGAACTGGGAGGGCGGCGCGGCGCATGCCATGTGCCGGGCCGATCTGGCGGTCGCGCGCTCGGGCAAAGTCTCCCTTTGCCTCATGAACCCGACGCCGCGGGCTCCGAATGTTTTCAGTTCGCTCACGCAGACTGTGGGCGTTTCGCCCAACAGCCGCTACACGCTCTCGTGTTACGTCAAGACCGACGCGGGCGGCGTCGCTTGGATCGGCGGCGGACGCCGCTGGCAGCACCGCTTTTCCCTGCCCGCCAAGACCGAAGGCTGGCAGCGCGTGGTCGGCTCATTTTCAACCGAACCGGGCGAGACGCAGTTTACGCTTCGCATCAACACCGACAGCGCGACAACCGGACTGTGGATTGACGACGTGATGCTGGAGCCCGGTGCGGCCGCAACGGCCTTCGTCTATGAAGCGCCGCTGGCGGTCGGCGAGTCGCGCCTCACGCTCCAGCCGTTCGACCCCGGCGCGAATCTGGTGACGAACGGGTCATTCGAGGTTGCCCACGACGGATGCCCCGCGGGCTGGCGCTGGGATCGGCGCAACACCGACGCCACGCTCACGCTGGACACGACGGATCCGCATACGGGCAAGACCGCCGTCAGGATCACCAACGGCACCGCCTTCGGCGCAAACGTCTATGGCACGCTGTGGCTGGCGCATCCGGTGACCGTGAAGCCCGGTACCAGCTATACGATCTCGGCGTTTGTGAAAACCGGCCCAATCGCACCCGGCTTCTGGATCGGCGGCGGCGAGGGCTGGAAGGTCCGCCGCGCGCTGCCCGCCACGCGCGGCCGTTGGGAACGCGTCTCGCATACCTTTGTGACCGGCGAGAAGGAGACTGAGTTCGTCCTGCGCGCCTGCTCGGATCGTCCGACCGACGGCGTGTGGCTGGACGATCTGTCGCTGCGCGAGGGGGTGAGTCCGGTGCCCATTGCGCTGGAGGGCGCGGCGCTGACGGACTTTGTGGATCTCGCACCCGCCGAACCGCCGGAGGTGCTGCACGAGGGCCACGCCATCAACACGCGCTGGGCTCCGCAGCGCTGGCCGTGCGACGCGTGGAGCTTTTGCGGCAGCGAATTCAAGGCCGGGGGCGTCGTGACCATGGGCGACGCGTCTCGCGCCGGCTGCGTGGAGGTCGGCCTGTCGGATGCCTCGGGCCGCGTGTTTGCGCATCAGCAGGCCGCGCTTGCGGCCGGTACGCGTGCCGCCCTCCTCTCGTTGCGGTCGGAACTGGGTGCCCGCGCATCCGAAACGGTTACGCTCACCGCTCGGTTGTTGCGCGACGGCCGTGTCGTCGCCTGTCACACCGGCACGGTTAATCTGGTCTCGTCGGAGCGCGTCCGCGCGCGGCTCGCGCCGGTCGTCGCGGTTCGCGAGCGCCTGCGCCCCGAAGTGGAGCAGCTTGAGAAGAAGGGCCTCGGCGCGGCGTCGCGCGTGACGCTGACCGTCCTTGACAACTTTGTGCCGTGGGTCGAGTCCGACTTGGCGGACGGCAAGATTGACCGCGCGTGGGACACGGTCTGCCTGCTCGATCCGATGTCCGTTCGCGAGGAGGCGCACGCGCGGGCGATTCTCGGCGGACAGGCCGCCGACTTTCCTGTGCCGCACTACGAGACGAGCAAACTGGAGATTTCTCGCGCGCAGACGATCGGCACGCGGCGCTTCCCGGACGGCACGTCCGAACGCGGCCCCGTGCTGTTTACCGGCTACGGCCATTTCGGACAGGTCAAACACGATATCGAAAAGCTGCCGGGCTACGGCTGCAACATCATTCAGATCGAGTTCGGCCCGAACTCCGTGCTGCCGAGCGAGACAACGACAAGCGATCGGGCGATCAACGAATTCCTGTCGGTCTGCGACCGGGCCGCGCGGGCGAACGTCGCGATCATCCTGCTGCTCAGCCCGCACTATTTCCCGCAATGGGCGCTGGAGAAGTGGCCGGAACTCAAGGACTGTCAGGGAGGCTTTTTCAAATACTGCGTACACGATCCGCGCGCCCGCGCCGTGCTCGAAAAATCGTTGCGGCAGGTGATCCCGCGCATAAAAGGCAATCCCGCCCTGCATTCGGTCTGCCTCAGCAACGAACCGATCTGCGAGGACCTCTCAAAGTGTCGGATCACCGCAAAAGCGTGGCCCGCCTGGCTGGAGAAACGGCACGGCACGATTGCGACGCTCAACGCCCGGTGGGGAACGTCGTACGCCGACTTCGCGTCGATTCCCGTGCCGAAACCGGCGTTCACCGATACGCCCGCCTGCCTTGATTTTATTCGCTTCAACTGCGAAACCTTCGCGGCGTTCCATCGCTGGATGGCGGACGTGGTTCATTCGATGGCACCCGACCTGCCGGTGCATGCCAAGATCATGATGGGCGCGCACTTCCAGAAGGCGTTGTCCGGGTTCTGGTCGGTCGACCCCGAGGCGTTCGCGGCGCTCAGCCAGTACAACGGCAACGACGCCTACAACATGGTCGACAAGGAGGGGGCGCTCTGGGCCAACGGCTGGCGGCACTGCCAGGCGGGTTACGACTTCCAGCGCAGCATGGCCGATCTCTCGGTCGTCAATTCCGAGAATCACATCATCGTTGACCGCGACCTCGACGTCATTCCGCCGGCGCACATCTACGAGGCTCTGTGGCAGAACGCGATCCACGGGCAAAGCGCCACGACCATCTGGCTGTGGGAGCGCTGCAACGACTATACGAGCGACGCGTCGGGTTCGATCCTGCACCGGCCCGACTGCGTGGAGGCCGTCGGCCGTTGCGGCCTCGACCTCAACCGGCTCGCGCACGAGGTCGCCGCGATCCAGAACCTCGCGCCGACTGTGACGCTGCTGTGGAGCCCGTCGTCGGTCGTGCTCGGCAAGAATCACGAGCACGCGCTGGCCGATGCCTACGAGGCCGCCAACTTTCTGGGGCAACCGCTCGGCTTTGCGACCGAAGAAAAGCTCGCCTCGCTCGCGCGGACCGGCGTGCGGCCGCGCCCGCTCGACACCACCCGTGTTCTCATCCTGCCGCAGGTCACGCACCTGCCCGACGACGCGCGGACCGGGCTCGACAAGTTGCGTGCGACGGACGTGCGCATCGTCGTCATCGGCGAGCCGCCGACGCGCAACGACTACAACCAGCCGCGCGAGGCGACCGGCTTCGAGACGCTGCCCGAAGCCAGGGACACCGCCGCTCTTTTCGCGGTCTTGAATGCGCGTGCCGCCGCGTGGGGACTGTCGAACGCGTTTCAGGCCGTCGACGTGGCCGGTCGGCCCGTTTTCGGCGTTGAGGTTCGTGCCGCGCCCTTCGGCGACGGCACGGTTGTCGTCTCGGTCTGCAACCACCTGCGCGAGGTGCGGTGCGTCGGACTCGCGGGCACGGACGGCCGGACGCTGACCGATCTCATCACAGGCCGGAGTTTGGGCGCGACGTTCATTGCCGAGCCCATGACACCGCTTCTGGTTCGCGTGTCGGCACAGCGCTAAGCCGCCTCGAAATTTTCGGCCGCGGCGATGTTCTTCGGTAGCACGGGCGTCCCGCCCGTGCCTTCTGCGGGTGCAATCGATATAAAATAATCGATAATTATAGATCGATTTTACTTTACTCGCGTCGGCAAACCTTTTATCCTCCACCCCCGTTCAAAGAAAAAAAGGCATCAGCGAAGGAGGTTGTTATGTGGAAGAAGGACATCGATATCCATGAGGTCAAAGAAATCCGTGTGCGCCCGAATGTCTATTTCGGCGTCGGGGCGATCACGAAGATTGCCGACATCGTCAAGCTGTTGAAAGCCCAGGGCAACGACAAGGTCATCGTGGTTTCCGGGCGAGGGGCCTACAAAGCCACCGGCGCGTGGGCCGTCGTCGAGGCGGCGCTGCAGGCTGACGGCGTCGGCTACGTCAACTACGACAAGGTGACGCCCAACCCGACGACGCACCAGGTCGACGAGGCGGTCGCGCTGGCCAAGTCGTTCGGTGCCTCCGCCGTGATCGCCATCGGCGGCGGTTCGCCCATTGACGCCGGCAAATCGGTGGCCGTTCTGATGAAGTATCCGGAGCGGACCTGCAACGACCTCTACGAGTTCGTCTTCACGCCCACGAAAGCGGCGCCGGTCGTCGCGATCAACCTGACGCATGGCACCGGCTCGGAGACCAACCGCTTTGCGGTGGTGACGATTCCCGAGAAGGACTTCAAACCCGCCATCGCCTACGACTGCCTCTATCCCTTCGCCTCGATCGATGATCCGGGGCTGATGACCGGTCTGTCGCCTGAGCAGACGCTCTACGTTTCGATCGACGCGGTCAACCACGTGGTCGAAGCCGCGACCGCCAAGACCTGCTCGGCGTTCTCGATCTCGCTGGCTAAGGAGGTCGTGCGCATGGTGGTGGAGTTTCTTCCGAAGGCGCTCGCCAACCCGAAGGATCTGGAGGCGCGGTACTATCTTGCCTACGCCTCGCTGCTCGCCGGAGTCGCCTTCGACAACGGCCTGTTGCACTACACCCACGCGCTGGAGCATCCGCTGAGCGCCGTCAAGCATGAGCTTGCGCACGGCCTCGGGCTCGCCATGCTGCTGCCAGCGGTGGTCAAGCACATCTACGCCGAGAAGAAGAACACGCTGGCCGACATCTTTGCGCCGATCATGGTCGGCGAAGACCTGTCGGCGGAAGCGTTCGCGAAACAGGTCGAGGCGTGGCTTTTCAAGGTGGGCGTCACGTCCAAGCTGTCCGACGAGGGCTTCACGGAAGCCGACGTCGTCAAGCTGACGGAGTTGGCCTTCACCACGCCGTCGCTGGGACTGCTTCTGAGCCTGGCACCGAATAAGAGCACGCGCGAAGTCGTCTCTGCGATTTACAGCGAATCGCTGAAGCCTTATGGCGCGTGATGTAACGAGGACCGGTGCGCGTGCGGTCCATGCGCAAGCCGGGGTTGGCCCGCAGGGGATGAGCGCGTCCCCGCGGGCCTTTTTTGTGGGCGCGGAAACCGGGTTTTGCGGCGGGCTTGTTCGGCCGGGGCGGAGTCAGTGCCGCGGCTGCTTTTCCTATTTGGGGACGCAAAGTCGATTTTTTTG
>Ga0183095_11312_pt1 | contig 21676 bp, 17 predicted proteins | sample BioMet4_FD_130346 | JGI IMG/M metagenome (GOLD analysis project Ga0183095, IMG submission 130346) | Microbial communities from bioreactor (seeded with sewage sludge) at LBNL, California, USA - Biofuel metagenome 4 (v2) (version 3) | ecosystem: Engineered > Bioreactor > Anaerobic > Unclassified ...
CGATTTATGAGATTCCCGGCGCGCGGCGCTGTGCAATAGAAGTCAATTCATTCTCAAAACCGGCAGGATTTACAGGAGTGCGGCTGGGGTGGTCTGTTGTTCCTGAAGATCTTAGATATGAAGACGGAACCCAGATCAGTACTGACTGGAACAGAATTATGACCACTCTCTTTAACGGTGCATCAAATATTGCACAGCACGGGGCGCTTGCTGCTCTTGATACCAAAGGTCTTGCAGAAATGACAAGTGTTGTTGATTATTACCTTGAAAATGTCAGGATGATTGCTTCTGCACTGAAGAATGACAATTTTACCCGGGCAGGTGTAAAAGTATACAGTACCGGTAATGCACCATACCTCTGGGTTACATTCCCCGGATATAAAAGCTGGGAGATATTTGACCGGATTTTGGACCAGTGTCATATCATTACTACACCCGGTGCAGGATTCGGGCCTGCAGGTGAAAGCTTCATAAGATTCAGCTCGTTTGGCCATCATAGTGATATACAGGAAGCTTGCCGCCGCCTGGCATCACTGACTTTATAGATCAGGATGTTCAGAGCGTAGCTTTGTAGGCGATATTGAAAATGATAGATTTCTCCGGGCTGTCTTTGAAATTGGTCACGACAGCCTGGATCATAGTCTGCAGACTGCCGGAGTGGAACGGAACTGTAAGGAACGGCGAGACTTTCACATTTGGTTCTTCGCCGGAATCGTACCCGTTCTGAAGTACCGTTTCCCAGTCAGAAAGGTGTTTTCCAGGATATGAAATTGTTGTATGAAAGCCTGCAGTTATCATTGCTGTACGCAGCTGAAGAGAATCGGTGTATAGTGCGATATCAAGTCCAAGTGAATCATCAATAAAGAACAGGCTGTCAACCGTTTCCTGCGGAAGACTGAAAAGACTGAAATTCAGTTTGAAGTTCTTTGCTACAAAGCGTGGTTCGACCAATACATACACATCATCTGCACTGCAGCTGAAGTCATTGGAATCACGGGTTACTGACATACTCTGAAAACCGCCTTCGGCAAATAAACCGCCTCTGTACCGGCTGCCAATCATCATTTCGACGCCGGAATGAATGTAGAGTGTATCTATTACGAGAAATACCTTTTCTCCGCTTGAGTTTTCTGAATTCAGCGGCGCACCTGCTCCAGCTGCAAAGTCAAGACAGAAATTATCAAAGGAGCACGCAAAGCGCAGATCGGCATTAAGTTCGTATTTGTCAGTGTTTTCATGATTTACATAGATATATACACCGCCAATGGCCGGCGCTGTATCGAAATTGATGAGAAATGAGCCTCCAATGCCGTAAAACGGGTGTACGGTAGAACCTTTTAGACCAAGCCAGCTTTGTGTAAGCATGGAATCAATTGGCTCTATGCCAAAGTGCCGCCTGAGGAATATATCAGAACCGATCGGCTCATAGGTTCCTGCAAAAAGACTGGCAAAATTAAGGAGAGAACCTACTGTAAACTGTTTTGTAAGAGAAAGTTCGTCTATTTTGAATTTAGCATCTGTATCATTGAATATCCCGCTTTCAATGATATCTGCAGTCTGCATTGAAAATTCTGAGCGGATGGTTGTATTGCTGCTGAAATCGAACTGCCCGGCAAAAAAAGACTGCAGCGTGAACTGGGGATCATAATGATCTGAACTCGAATTAGAAACTAAATCTCCTTTTACGCCTGCATTTCCTGTGAATGCAGAAGCTGCTGATACTGGTGCTATAGGAATCAGAAATGCGGCTGCTGCCGAAAAACAGCATATCGTATTACGGATTTTCTGTATCATAATCATAGTCCCCTTTTCAAAGAAAGATAGCATTATCTATCATATAATATCGGCAGATATCCAAGGAATACACAGCGTAATTTCTCATTTAATTTCAATTTAAATAATTTCTTTCTCCGGAGAGATTTTCTCTCTTGACTTATATCTATTAACCGATAAAATAATATTATATGAGCGATTATCTGGATATCAACAATGAGGAATTACTAAAAGACTTCTTTTCCGAAGCTGAACAGCAGGTGGAAAATCTGGAGAGTAATATCCTGGTTATCGAAAATGATCCTTCAAATCATGAAGCAATCGATGAAATCTTCAGAGCTGCACATACGCTGAAAGGCGGATCTGCAACGGTGGAAATGAATGAACTTTCCAGCTTTACCCACACTGTGGAAGATGTACTTGATGAATTGCGGTCGGACAGACTCAAAGTGACAGAGCCTGTTGTTGATGTTCTGCTTAATTCTATTGATGTCATAAAAGCAATGCTTGAAGCACGCTCAAACGGCAGCAAATATGCAGAAGATGTAGATCCGCTTGTACAGAAACTGCGTTCGTTTATTCCTGCAAAGGCAGAAAAGAAACACAGTGCACCTCCTAAGGGGGCTGCACCTGTTCTTGAGCAGAAAACTGCAGTTTCCCAACCAGCAGCAGCTGCACAGACTTCTTCTGCACCTGTTATAAGTGATGCGGATTTTGCCGAATTGAAGCAGGCATGTCCGGATGGCCAGAAGATATGGTGTGTAACAGTTCAGTTTGACCAGAATAATCCGATGAATTCTGTCGGCGGAATCCAGGTGTTTGCTGCGCTGAAAGCAGTTGGCACTGTTCTTAAGACAAATCCTGATTTTGATGCACTTTACGAAGATACATTTTATCCGACTGTAGTATATTATCTGGCTTCTTCCGCAGAAGCCTCAAAAATTGAAGATACGGCATTCTTGGGCGATGTAACGCTCAGTACAGATGCGCAGCAGATAAAAGAAACTTCTTCTGGTCCTCAGCCAAAAGCTGCAGCTGTGCAGCCTAAAGCGGCTCCTGCTCCTGTACAGAGCGCTCCTGCCGAAGTTCAGAAACCGGAGCCGGTACCTGTAAAAGAAGCTGCTGACACGGTCAGTCCGGTACAGACTGCAGAAAAGACTGCGGCTCCTGCAGCACCCGCCGGTGCCGCACCTGTACAGAATATGCATAATCAGGCAGGGTCTATACTTCGTGTAGACTCAAAACGCATTGATTCGCTGATGAATCTTGTCAGTGAAACAGTTATTACAAAGGCGTCGTTTAACCAGCATGCCACACAGATGGGTGAAATGCAGGTGCAGCTGCAGAATCTGAATGCAGCTTATAAGGAAAAAATACACCGTCTCTTTGAACAGCTGCCGCAGTATCTGGATGAAATCCAGAATGGAGCAACCGTAAAGAGTATTCAGGCTGAAATAACACAGGAATTCGGTGATGTGGCAAACTATTTTGATTCTTACGAATCTTCACTGAAAGGCCTTGTGGTAAAATACCGTTCTTCAACTCAGAACCTTGGGCGTATAACAAGCGAACTGCAGGAAGGCGTCATGAAAATCCGCATGGTTCCAATCAACCAGATTTTCAGCCGTTTCCCCCGCGTGGTGCGCGATCTGCAGCGTGATCTTAATAAAAAGGTGAACCTTGTCATTGAAGGTGAGGATACCGAACTTGATAAGACCGTTGTTGATGATCTTCTTGATCCTATAATGCACTGTGTGCGGAATTCTGTGGATCATGGTATTGAAGAGCCCGATGTACGTAAAGCAGCCGGCAAGACCGAGGAAGGTACTCTTACTCTGAAGGCCGCAAATGAAGGAAATATGATTAATATCGACATCATGGATGATGGTGCCGGTATTGATGTCAAAAAGGTCAGAGCAAAGGCAATAGAGAAGGGACTTATCCATCCTGATAAGATTCTGACAGATCAGGAAGCGTATCAGCTGATTTTCCTTCCTGGCTTTTCTACATCTGACAAGATTACAAATGTTTCCGGACGCGGTGTTGGTCTTGATGTCGTAAAGACAATGGTAGACAAGCTGAATGGTACGGTGACAGTAAGTTCAACACATGGAAAAGGAACAACTTTCAGTATCCGTCTTCCTCTTACACTTGCAATTATTCAGGGACTTTTGGTGCGAGTTGGAAAAGAGGTCTATTCAATTCCGATTGTATCTGTTATAGAAAGCCAGCGTGTACGCATGGAAGAGATCAATACAATCGACAACTATGAAGTACTTAATGTGCGGAATGAGGTAATAAGTGTTCTCCGTCTGAGCCGTCTGTTTAATATCAGAGAAGAAAAGACAAGTGAATACTGTTTTATAGTCATTGTCGGCTCCCAGGATAAAAAGATCGGTATCATGGTTGATGCACTGATCGGAGAGGAAGATGTCGTTATCAAACCGCTTCGTGATCAGTTTACCAATTCTCCGGGAATTGCCGGTGCTTCAATATTGGGTGATGGTTCGGTTTCTCTTATAATCGATGTAAGCCAGCTGCTGGAATTAGGTGTCCGCCAGGAAATTGATGCCCAGCAGGAAATTGATGCCAGCCAGAACGGCGCTGTTCAGGCGTAAGGAAAAGGGTAATAATGGATACTGTTAATTCAAGTGCTACTGCGGTTACCGAAAGCAAACAGATAACGCCGGAAACAATTGATATCGAAAAAGAAAAAAAAGAGGAAATGTCTGTCATTGATTTCAAGATGATTACTTTTTCTCTTGCAGGAAAAGATTATGCGATCGATATCATGAAAGTAAAGGAAATTGCAAAAGCCGGACGCTTTACGTATGTTCCGAACGCATTACCCTTTGTGCTTGGTGTTTATAATCTGCGCGGTGATATCATTCCTATTATTGATTTCCGTATATTTTTCAACATCGAAGTTGCAGAGAAGAAAAGCGGTGATCTTGAAAATCTGCTGATTGTAACCGTTGGGGAACAGTCGTTTGGTGTTGTTGTTGATGAAATAGACAGTGTTGTAGGAATTCAGAAAAGTACAATACAGCCTCCACATCCGCTTTTTGGTGATATTAATATCAAATACATATATGGTGTCGTTGAAAGCAATAAACACCTGTATATTCTTCTTGATATTGACCGTATATTTACTTCCCGCATGACGGATAAAAAACAGAATAGTGCAGCAATGCAGAAAAATGTATTTGTTCATGCGGAAAGAGATACAGGTGTGATGCCTGTTTCAGCAAAGGTTCAGCCTGCAGCAAAAAGTGCTTCTCCTGCTGCTGTGGCTCCTGCATCCGGAAATAAGAATAATAAAGATTACAGTTTTGTAGTCAGCAGCCTTGAAGAGTTCAAAAAATTCTATGTAACGGATGTCAATGAAGAATGGGTAAAGCACCGTTTTGAAGAATGGGTAAAAGAACGGGGTACAAAGGGATCGCAGCTTCAAAATGAAGAAGATGCAGATAATTTCCTTAAATCGTTCTGGTCAAAGAATTCTGATGCCTGGTGGTCAAAGGAATATGCTGATGCTGTATACAAACTGTTCCCTGATAACAGTGCAAAACAGATAGTTGTATGGAATCCGGGCTGTGGCAAAGGATATGAGTCTTATTCTCTTGCATGTCTTCTTAAAAAACGATATCCTGAATCTAAGATACGGATTTACGCACATGATATAGATTTGTTGAATGTGTCAAATGCACCGCTTGTTTCGGTATCTACCGATGCTGCCAATTCATGGTATGCACCATATGTAACCAAAAAAGCGAATGGAGAATATACATTTACACAGGAAATAAAAGATATCATCATGTTTGAATATCATGATTGTACAAATACAAATGCAATTCCTGTAGTTGACATTGTATTTGCCCGTGATATTATTTCTTTGATGCCAAAAACTGCGCAGAATGCTGTTTTTGATGACTTTGAAGAGAAAGTCAAAGGAAACGGCATCGTAATTCTGGGTGAAAATGAAGCGATTTCAAACCGTTCGACCTGGGGTGAGAAGATGGTAGGTTCTTTGGTTGTTTACAGCAAGCAGTAAAAATATTTCAAAGGAGAATATATGCGAGTAGAGTACATCAACCCTTTTGTTGAAATCTCATATAAGATTTTGAAAGAAGTATTGGGTGGAGCAGATGTAAAGCGTGGTAATCTTTACCTGAAATCAACTGCAATGCCTGTTATGGGGGTAGCTGCACTGGTTGGTCTGGCTGGAGATGTAGAAGGCCGTGTTCTTTTTGATATGACCGAAGAAACCGCTCTTAAAATCGCTTCCAAGATGAATAATGAAGATCTGCCAGCCTTTGATGATCTTGCAAAGGCAACAATCAGTGAACTGGCGAACCTGATTACAGCACAGGCAGTTACTAAACTGCATGAGTTGGGATTCAAGTTCGATTTGACACCACCTGCATTGTTTGCCGATAAACAAATGGAAATTGCTGCGCTTGGTAACACATCAGAGAATGTTGAAGCACTGATCGTTCCTCTTATTACCGAGTATGGTAAAATCGAAATAAACGTTGCGATTCGCGAACGCACATAACTGTAAGGGGCAAATACTATGAAAACAAAACAAGACTTTCCTTCAATTAATGAGCGGCCGCCAGAAGGCGTTAAGGCCGATGGTACAAAGTTTCGTATACTTATAGTTGATGATTCACTGTTCGTCGCAAAGCAGTTAAGCCAGATATTGACCAGCGAAGGTTATGAAGTAATTGCTACTGCAGCTGATGGAAAAGATGGAGTTGATAAATATAAGGAACTCTGCCCGAATGTTGATCTGGTAACGATGGATATTACTATGCCTCGTATGGATGGTATAACAGCGCTGGAACAGATTATGGCATTTGATAAAAATGCACGTGTTGTGATGGTAAGCGCACTTGGAAAAGAGGAGCTTGTAAAAAAGTCACTTCTTCTTGGTGCAAAGAATTATATCATAAAACCGTTGGACCGCAAAAAGGTTCTTGAACGGATTAGTGCATCACTTACAAAATAACCTGATATATGAGAAAGCCGGATCCCTGTTGAAGAGATTCGGCTTTTTTTATGTTTAATAAACAAGAAGCTTGTATTTTTTAAGGTTATTGATGATGGTAATATTATACCTTTCGCTTTGCTGCAGCTTTTTCCTTAACCGAGAAATATAGGCATATACAGTACTTTCACTTGCTTCAATACCTGAGATAAGAAGATGTTTCTTCATTTCTTCTATAGAAATAAAGTCATTTGTTTCAAAGAGGTATTTAAGAACGGTATACAGCGCAGGTGGTAAATTCAGACCGGTACTGATTTCAGAAAAGTTCTCTCTTGCGTCGGAGATTGAATTTATTGAGTATGACGGCTGAGATAAGAATAAATCTGTATGAGTAGGCTCTGTCTTTAATGTTGTAAGTATTATGCGGAATATAGACATATATGTAACTTCATCATCTATGAGCCCATAGAACCTGCATTTTGCGAGCCAATAGGTACAGATGTCTTCACGAGCGGGAAAAGGATCATTATAAAAAATCACCGGAAGAGGTTTCTTTATTTCATGAAGAAAGGTATAGAAGTTAAAATCGGTGAAATTGTACGAGTAATAATCTAAAACGAAAAGATCTGGAAGTTTTTCATAGTTATATAGGATTTCAAAAAGAGAATCGGTATTTTCATTGATGGTACATGTGATTTTATTTTCGTGAAAAAGTTTTAGAGTGTTTGTGAAAATTTCAGGTCTTGGGGTAAAAATAAAAATATTCATAAGCTATTATTAAATAATGAAACTTAAAACTGTTTATAGTATAAGGGAAGAATACGAATCTGTCAAATGAAATAAAAAAAACTCTGCGTGAAGCAGAGTTCTTTTTATGGACGATGAGAGGATCGAACTCCCGACACCATGGGTGTAAACCATGTGCTCTCCCATCTGAGCTAATCGTCCGTAATGTCTGATACTATAATGAAAAGCGGCATTTATGTCAAGCTGTTTTGTATCACTCCATAGGATTTTTTATATCGTTACTGAAGAGAAATAAATCCTGGATTTTAAGTGAATAAGTGGAATTAAGCTGTATTGATTCTCCTTCTTCACTAGTAACCGGAACTTCAAAATTGTATGTTGAATGTTCATATCCTTTGGAATCCAGTTCGACAGTAAACGTAAAATGTTTCGTTTCGCCCGTTTTTTTTGAAGGAATCGGTTTAACCCAGAATGAATATGTACCTTTTGTAGCTTTATAAGTCAGGCAGGGGTTGTTCCAGGTCTGATCAATCATCTCAACCAGAGAGCCATTTTGTTTTAAGGCAATGGAAGCATTCACAAGCGGTTCAAATGTCGTTCCGTCAAATATACTGCCGGTAAATAATGGAAAATTGAAAACTGGACCATTAAAAACGGGCATCTTATGTGTCATGTTGTTATGGTTCGGTCTTTTTACAGAATTGACAGTACGGATTGCTTCGAGGCTTATTGCATCAAGATCTGCGGCAAGCTGATTATCATTAAGAGTGAGCGTATTATGAATTACACCTCTGCCAGAGACAACATATTTAGGCGGAATACGGTTCAGGACATAACTGATGGCATCCATACGGCAGTTTTCACAGTCACAGGTAAACCACGGCGGCTGGGTCGTTTTAAGCTGATCATACATCTTGTTTACATTTTTTATAACAAACTCTTCCATAAGGTTATGTACATTCATTTTGATACTCCCTCTATTGCGGCAGTTCTTTCTTTGTTTACTCATATCTATTATACGACGTTTCCGGTAATCCTACAATCCATTTCTCTTGAATTTATCCTGCTTACTATTTTAATTGAGAATCATATGCTATAATTAAAAGGCGTCATACTGTATATGTATATGAAGATACTGAATAAAATATTGTATGCATTCCTCTATGTTTTATCTGTATGTGTATTTCTGACTTCATGCAGCAGAACAAAAAAAAATGCTGCATCCGATCTGAATGAAGGAACACTCCGTACAGAGACGGCGGAACATCTCAAGACTGTAATATGGACAGACGAGATTGACGGTGGAGTTTTAAAAGATAAAAAGGTAAAAAACGATATGGTGTCAGATACAGTATCACTGACTCCTGCGGTGCTGTGCACGTTCTCCGTTCCAGGGGAGGAACCAATTTATCCTGAAATTGAAAATTTCGGAAGCCTTGACGTCAGGGGTGTTTCTGCAGAACAGTGGAAAACGATAAACGGTTTTTGCGAAGCGGTAATGAATGATAAAGATGCGGATATCTTCATGACAGAAGAAGGGCTTGCGTCGCTTGTACTCTTTTATGCAGACATGAGAGATATTTCCGGTCAAAAAGAAAATCAGGCCTGTGTATCATGGCTGCCAGGAAAGCCGTTTATAAGTGATGAATTATATCAGGTACCAGTACGTTTTATATATAAAGAGTATGATATTGATTTAATGTTGTATCTGGATGCATCTGCAGGATGGAAAATAGACCAGATACAAATACGAAATCAGCAGGTGAAATCAAATGATAAAAACTGAACTGACGGGAATTGAACGGGAACTTGTATTGAAATATCTTGAGGACGGGAATGTACCAGTCACTGTGACTGCTGTTTCTTCAAAAACAACCGGAAAGCAGGATGAATCTGCGCAGTCTGCTGTGTTTCCTGTTGCAATCAAACCGTCAAATATGAAGCTTCTTGATAAAGGTGTTATCCTGCTCGAAAATCCTAAACAGGCGATAAACAGTTTCGCCGGAAAACGTGTAAAAGTTGAATTTTATTTTAATAAGCTCGGATTGAGTTTTATTACTGATATGAAGAGAGTAAGCAGCGGGTTGGCGATTGTTATACCGGAAACAATCAGCCGTATCGGCGATTCTGAGGTTCCCTATGACCATAAATTTGAAGCAGTACTATTTTATTCCTGCGGCAATAACAGAAACGTTCATATTGACTGTCTGCCTGAGCCTTCATATACACTTTTTTCAAAACCAGTATGGAGCGACATTGTATCTGAGAATTCGGTAAAAGCAAAGGAATATCTTGAACGGTTTGTAAAAGATGCCAAAAAACAGAATACAGCTGGCAATGGCCTGTATCTTATTCCTGCATGCAGATATCTTACTGAGAAATGCAAAGCGGTAAAGGCTGTAGAGGGAAGAGCTGATCCGTTGAAGATTCTCTATGTGGACAGTGACTGTATTTTGTTTGGCCAGGAGAATGATTCTGTGCAGCTTATAAGCGGAACAGAGTATGCTTTAAAGATGTCCTTTCCGATAGCAGATGGGCCAATTGATAAGAGAGAGGTTTTTGTTACCTGCCTTGTTCAGTCTTTTTATACCGGCGACAATGAACGGAAGTGTACAAAATGTATATACACTTCCGTAAAAGAAGAAGATAAACGGTTCATCTATGAAATGGTAAATAAGAATATACTGAAATAACTATTTTGTATCTTTTTTTTCAGAAAGCAGATCCGGAAATGTCGTATCCATTTCATCGGTGAAACCGTCTTCATCCGACACTGGAGAAAGATGTGTTTCTGTTTCTTCTATTTTATCGCCCAGCAGAATAGCGACAGGATGAAGGAAAGATATGTTTTCACAGATAATCTTTAATATTACTGTAACCGGTACGGCAAGTATCATTCCTGCAAAACCCCACATCCATCCCCAGAGAGAAAGACTGACAATAACAATGAATGGTGAGAGGCCAAGATTGTGGCCGACAATGTGCGGTTCAATAAGATTACCGATGATCATATTTGTACCGAACATAAGTACTGCAGTCAGAATGATTACCGTTGCATTTGGATAACACTGGACAATAGAATAAACAATGGTAAGGATACAGGAAAAAGCAGAACCGAATATCGGGATAAAATTCAGAACAAAGGCAATGAAACCCCAGATTACCGGGAAATCAAGACCAAGAAAAAACGTTCCCAGACCGATGCAGACTCCTGTTGCGAGAGAAACAATGAACTTTATGGAGATGAATCTCGTGACTTCAAGAATTATATTCTTGAAAACATTGATGACCCGTCCCTTTACTTTATCATGAAACGCAGCATCGATTTTATCACGGAAGCAGTGCATTTCACCAAGGAAAAACAGTATCAAAAAAATAACCAGAATAAGATTCTTTGCATATGCAATGACGTGGCGTGAGAAAGAAAATGCATAGTGCTGTACGATGGTCCGGAAACTGATCTGTCCCCAGAGGTTGTCTGCAAGGCTGACTGATTCATTGAACGGAAGTTTGAAGGTTTCGGCAAAGACTTCATAGATAGCCATAAAGCGCTCTTCAAACTTTGGATATAAGGTAAATATAGACCGCAGACTCGAAATGAGAATTGTGCCCAGTACAAGGACACAGCTTACTGAAAACAGCAGTACGATTATTACTGCAGCATTCCACGGCAGATGCATCCTTCTGTTCAGCTTCCTGATCAAAGGAAGCATGGCAAGAGAAAGCATGATTGAGAAAACAACAGGGAGAATAACTGGTGCTGTAACTTTAAGTACTGCAGCACCGGCAGCAATACAGATAAACAGCAGCAGGTAAAAAAATGCCCGCTCCCTGTTTTTCTGCTTTGCTGCTAATTTTTTCAGGTCGATTATAGTTTTTCCTTCTGACGGGGCCCTATCTTATCAAATCCGCAGTAATTTACAAGGGCCGGGGGAACTGTTATTGAACCATCAGCATTCTGATAATTCTCCATAATGGCAAGCATAGCGCGTCCGACAGCTACTGCAGTACCATTGAGCATATGTACGTATTTATTCTTGCCGTCATCATCCTTATACCGGACGTTCAGGCGGCGTGCCTGATAATCGGTACAGTTGGATGTTGAGGTGACTTCACCGTAATCACCGTCCGGATGTGCTTCGCTTCTGCGACCGGGCATCCATGCTTCGAGATCCCATTTACGGTATGCAGGAGCTCCCAGATCGCCGGTACATGTATCAACAACACGGAAGGGCAGTCCGAGACCGCTGAATATCTCCTCTTCGATCAGGCGGAGCTTTTCATGAAGTTTATCGGATTGTTCCGGCAGACAGTATACAAACATTTCAACTTTATCGAACTGATGGACACGGTACAGCCCTTTGCTGAATTGTCCTGCAGCTCCTGCTTCACGGCGGAAACAGTGTGAAAGACCGCAGTAAAACAGTGGCAGTTTTGATTTATCAAGGATTTCACCGGAATGATAGCCGCCGAGTGTTATTTCAGCTGTAGCAACCAGACATGTTCCTTCATCTTCAATGGCATATACATTTGATTCGTTTCCGCGGGGGTTAAAACCTATTCCTTTGAGAATCTCTTCTTTTGCAACATCTGGAGTGATGAAAGTAGTGAAGTTGTGCTTTCTCAGTATATTGAGAGCATACATGATAAGCGCCTGTTCAAGGAACACAGCTTCGTTTTTAAGATAATAGAATTTCGGTCCTGAAACTTTCGTTCCGCGGTCAAAATCAATAAGGTCAAGCTCTTCACCGAGCTGAACGTGGTCTTTTGGTGGGAAATCGAATGTACGGGGAGTACCAACCTTTTTTACTTCCAGATTTTCTGTATCGACTTTTCCGATAGGTACTTCAGGATTGACCATATTCGGAATCTTGCGTGCGGCTTCATCAAGCTTTGCTTCTACTTCTGCAAGCTCTTTTTCCGCAGAAGCGATATCTTCCTTTATGGTTTTGCCTTCTGCAATAAGCTTCTGGCGTGCTTCAGGCTCAAGTTTCCCTTTCATCGCATCTGAATTTGAGTTGCGCTTCTCCTGCAGAGCCTGTCTTTTAGTAATGAGTTCTGTACGTTTGTCATACAGTTCGACAACGATATCCGCATCCGCATTCATATTGCGGTTTTTAATATTTTCCTTGACTGCTGCAAGGTTTTCTTTGATGAATTTATAGTCTAACATAGTTTTTATATTGTAACTTCCTGTGTATTTTATTGCAAGGCATATGCCATATGTACGCTTACTGTAATCTTCGCTTTGCCTGATGATACCGGAGTGGATGATCCTAATGCATCCGATGCGGCTTTTGCTGCCAGATTGACTGCGCGGTATTCAGGCTCTGTTTCTTCTTCTGTAATGGATAGGACTTTTCCAAGATTGGCGCCGCTTGATGTGGCAAGCAGTTTTGCTGATTCTTCAGCTTCTTTGACAGCAAGAATACGTGCCTGTTTTTTAGCATTGGCAGTATCACTTGAATCGAAACTAATGGAAGAAAGCTCATTTGCTCCCGCTTTGATTGCAGAATCGATGATAATTCCTGCATCACTGATTTTATGAAGAATGAAGGTGATTTCGTTGGACACGCGGTAATCTCCATCAATTCTCTTTCCATTATTCCAGCCTGCTTCCTGATAGATATTATATCCGCTCGTGGTGATTTCATCCTTTACGATACCGGCTGCTGTCACTGCTTCCTGGACTTTTGTCATGCGTTCTGCATTTTCTGCAGAAGCTGCATTGGCATCTTTATTTGATGTTACAACAGAAAGGGTGATTACTGCCTTATCCGGGGTGACATATACGGTGCCGGTTCCTGAAACAGAGACGGATCTGGCCTGTTCTGGTACCTGCCGTATTGTGCAGGATACGCAGAGAAGTGCAAAAAATACTGCAGAGGCAGTAAACGAAAAAACTTTTTTCATGAAATACTCCTGATTCCGTTATTGAATATTAATATAGAAACGTTTGAGGTAGATGCTCCGTTCGCTGGCTTTCTGCCACAGTGTGCTTCCCGGCCAGTCTTTGGTAAGCGTATCGTATGCCTGAATGGCATTTTTGATATTTTGTACAGATGATTTTTTTTCAAGAGTCTGACCAAGAAGGTAGAGGCCTTCATCGATACGTGAGGCAGCTTTGTCAAAGAAACTGTTGAGCAGTGTATAAGACTGAACGTACTGTTTTGCATCATATGCTTTTTGTGCAGCTGCAAGAATATCATCAGAACTCATAGCTGCTGTATCTGCTGTTACAGTATCTGCCGTTTTTGAAGGCTGCAGTGTGCTGGAAGCATCCTGCATACCGGATGTATTTTGAGTGGAAACAGTGCTCTGCTGTGCTGGCTGCTGTATACCGGCAGAGGGGGATGATACAGAGGGTACTGTGGAAACTGCAGCCGGTGTATCAGAATATGCTGATGTATCTGCTGTACTGTTTCGTATTCTTGCAGGCTTTACCGGTATGGAATCTGCATACAGCGGTGCAGCAATATGTTCTGCAGAAGCTGCGGTTTCATCGGTTATCACAGCTTCGAGATAGTCATCAATGTACCGCCCGGTAAGGGTGTCGTTTTTATAAAAATGGAGCAGAACAGTTCCTGGAGTGCGGGCACGCAGCGTAAAAACGGTGTTTTCTTTTCCCAGATTGCGTCCAAAAAAGGCGAAGTGGATGTTTTCCGTTGCAGAGACAGTATCTGCCTCACTGCGGGGAGCCGCTTCCCCAAGGTAGATCCAGCCGCTTCCCGGATAGGTGATATCAAGATACTGATTCTTTTTAAGGGTAACGCTTCTGGATGGCATAATTGCCGGTTTCTTTTCTGCAGCAGGCTCTGTATCTTTTTCCTGTTCACTGGAAGTTTTTGCTGCTGCCGGTTTTGGCTGTTCTGTCTTTTTCGCTGGAACAGACTTGATCTGCGGTTTTGTAGGGACTGCAGATGCGGTTTTCGCTGCTGCCGCAGAAACTGGTACGGGTGATGGAGCAGGTGATGGTACTTTTTTCAGTTCCTGTACAGCGGGTTCTTTAACTACAGGCTGTACAGGGGTACTGTTTTTATCAGGTACCGCTGTTTCCTGTGCCGTGACTGATTCCGGCTGCAGATCTTTTACAGCCGGTTCTTCCGGGACAGACTCAGATAATTCTTCTGTTTTTTCAGGTATTTCCAGCTTCTCTGCTTCCGCCTGGACAGGTTCCTGGGGAATTTCAGGTTCTGTTATTTTTTCAGTTTCTGCTTCAGCTGTTTTCTGCTGTGGCTGTTCTACTGGTGCAGCAGGTTCCTGAACTGTATTTTGAGCAGGTTCTTCTGCCGTTGCAGGCATAGTCTGTTTTGGGGATGATACACATGAAGAAAACAGGATAAAAAATGGTACTATCAGAATACACGGATTGGATGATTTCATGGGGCTGCTCCGAGAATATCGGAAATACATGTATCGTTAGCGGTACTGAGACTGTCTGTGAGATGTTTATCAGGAGTTTTAAACCAGCCGTCGACATCTTCTTCGGTCCATTTTGACCGTGCATTGCGGTATACCGTGTATCCCTGGGGCAGGGCAGGCCCATCAGGCAGCAGAAGCGGCTGATCTGTGACCAGGGAATGATCATCAGCTGTCTGTTTTGCAGCCGGTTTTCTGCTGCATGACCGTACAGAAAATATAATGACACCTGAAACACACAGAAACAGCAGCAGAATGCTCAGGACAATTGCCTGTCTGCTGTTTGAGAAAGGAATGCTGTCTCTGATATTTCTGATATCATCAAGTATTTTCATCTTTTGTTTCTCCGGTCACTTCCGGATCTGTTATCGATCCGTCCGGATTATGGATGCGTTTTGGCGGCCTTGGAGGAATGTATACCCCCTGCTCCGGCTCAACGTCTTCTTCTACAAAGGGCACTTCCGGTACTTCTTCTTCCGGAGTTTTGTTGATCTTTATATCCTGGTCAAGACGAAGTGCTATGACTTTGCTGACGCCAGATTCTTCCATCGTTACGCCGAGCATCGTGCTGGCACCCATGACGGTCTTTTTATTATGAGTAATGACAATGTACTGGCTGACATTTGCAAAAGCGCGCAGTGCTGTAACAAAGCTGGATACGTTCTTATCGTCAAGTGCTGCATCGATTTCATCGAGCAGACAGAATGGGGATGGACGTACCTGATATGTTGCAAACAGAAGAGCTACAGCGGTCATGGTTTTTTCACCGCCGGAAAGCAGAGCGATGTTTTCAAGTTTCTTTCCCGGCGGCTGTGCATAGATATCGATACCGGTTGTAAGAACGTTCTGCGGATCTTCAAGGCGAAGCTCTGCACGCCCGCCCCCGAACAGTCTGCGGAACATATTGTGGAAATTGCGTTTGATCTTGTTGTATGTATCAAGAAACATCTCCGTCGATTTTGAACGGATTTCTTCTGCAACGCGCTGCAGATTTTCAAGGCTCTTGAGTGTATCGTTGTAACTTGTCTGCTGGCGCTCGTAGCGTTCCTTGACTTCGCCGAATTCTTCCGGAGCCATCAGATTGACCTGTCCAAGGTCTTTGAGACTGTCTTTCGCTTTTGCAAGTTTTTCGCGCAGTTCGGCAGCAGGTGTTGTAATCTTATACATCCGCTCTTCAAATTCCATGAGATCACGTGAATGAGTATCTATGAAATTCTGTTTGAGGTTGCGGATTTCGGTATCAGTCGATGCAAGAGAAAGGGTAAGCTGCTCGTATCTTGACTGGACTTTATTCAGTTCGTCCTGTTTTTTCAGCAGCTTGTCCTTCTGACCGGAAGCACTGTTGTTGCATTCTGCAATTTCGTTGTCGAGACTGGTAAGCTTTTTTGCCAGGTCGCGCCCTTTTACTTCTATGGCCGCAAGGTCTTCCTGAACGCCGAGTATCTGCTCATTCATCTCTTCAGCATGCTTGTTTTCAGTGTTCAGTTCTTCATCGTTTTCACGGAGTGTATTCTGTTCGGAAACAAGACTGCGGCGCAGTATTTCTGCCTGCTGTTTTGCGGCCGTTATCTGGGCCTGCATCTGTGCTTCATTTACCTTGAGCTTGCTCAGCGTTTCTTTGTATTCATCGATTTTACCTACAAGTCCGGCATTTTCAGAGTTCAGGCCGGTAATGCGTTTCTGGAGCGCATCGATGCTGTCTGAATTGGTCTGGATAAGCTGGTCGATGGAACGTTTCTTTGTAATGATACCTTCGGGAGAAAGAAACTCTTCCAGAAAGTTAGGGGAGGCTTTGACATATTCTGCTACTGCAGTTTCAAGTTGCAGGACGAGATTCTCGGCTTCTGTAAATGCATCGGCAGCCTCTTTGCCGATTTTGCTGTTCTCGGCTTCAGTATGCTGGCTGTTCCGTGAATAATCGGAGAAGATGTTCTTGCGGCCCTGAGTGAATACTTTGAGTTTACCAAGAATGGTATCCATCTGTTCTTTTGCTTTGCTTACGGCAGATACGGAGACACCTGCTTCTTTCAGTTTGGCATCAAGTTCGGTGACGATATCTTCCGTAATGGCACCAAGCTGTCTGCGCAGCTCAGAACCTTTCTGGTCAAGCTCTTCGATCTGTTTTTTGCAGAGAGCAGCCTGCCTGTCGTTGTCATCTATGCGGCTGCCTGCAGTTGTAATGTTTTCCTGAAAAGATGCTATGTTTTTTTCGATATCGGCGAGCTGTTTTGTTTTTTCATGCAGAGCAGCTTCCTGATCGCCGATTTCATCATTGAGATTGTCGATGCGTTCCTGTATGGATTTCTTGTGCAGCTCTATCTGGCCGATTTTTTCTTTAATTTCAGCAGCACGTGAATTGAACTGTTTGACAAGATCAAGTTTTCCTGATTTCTCTTTCTGAATACCGATAAGTTCCGACTGCATGGAATATACCTGCTCCTGCATGGCTTTTACCTTGTCGGTATTTTCAGTAAGTGTATTGTTTATATCGTCGATGTCTTTTTTAACGTTCGTGCGTTTCTGTTCAGCTTCTTTCAGATCTTCTTCGCGGTGAACCTTGTCTTCGGTGAATCCCTTGAGACGGAGCAGCTGGATATCGAGTTCGCAGTTAAAGATATCGTCTTTTACAGTGCGGTATTTGATAGTCTTTTCAGACTGGACTTTGAGTGTATCGTATGAATGTTTGATTTCTGCCAGGGAGACTTCAATCTGCTGCAGGTTGATTTTTGTGCGTTCAAGTTCATGTTCCGCTTCTGCACATTCAGCTTTGCTGCGGCTGATTCCGGCAGCTTCTTCAAAAAGATAGCGCCTGTCCTCCGGTTTGCTTGAGAGAATCTGGTCAATTTTGCCCTGTTCCATGACGGAATAGGCTGCTTTGCCGATGCCGGTATCCATGAACAGTTTTCTGATTTCAGAAGGTCCTACCTGCCGGTTATTGATGCTGTATTCATTTTCACCGGAACGGTAGATTCTGCGGCGTATTGCTATTTCGGGGTCTTCCAGTGGAAGAAGACCGTTTTCATTCATAATGGTAAGCGTGACTTCTGCAACATTCAGCGGAGGACGTTTTTCAGTACCATTGAATATGACATCTTCCATCTTGTCGGCACGCAGATTCTTTGATTTATTTTCTGCAAGAACCCATTTTATGGAGTCAACAACATTGCTTTTTCCGCAGCCGTTCGGGCCCAGAAGGGCGGTGATGCCGTCTGCAAAATCTATATGTGTGCGGTCAGCGAATGATTTAAAACCGAAAATATCAAGACTTTTTAAAAACACAGAAACCTCAATAAGAAAAAAATCAACCCTTATATTATATCATTTTACGCTCTATTGCTCAATGCAAGGGTCTGCTATCTTTCCCTGATAGAGCTGTTTGGGATGTACAATGATTCCCAGCCTTTTTTCAAGAGCTGCGTATTTTTCCATTTCATACTCGTCGCCAATTACAATATTGATGCCTGTGCTGCCTGCGCGTGCGGTTCGTCCTGCCCGGTGGATAAAAAACTCATCATCGGAAGGTAAATCCATTTGGATGATATGCGAAATACCGGGAATATCAAGCCCTCTGGCTGCAAGGTCACTTGTGACAAGTACGGTGCATTTTCCGTTTCTGAACCGGTCGATGGCATTTTTCCGCTCCATTTTGCCGGCTTTCGCATAAAGGCCTGCACAGTTTACTTTTTTGTATGTCAGTTTGGTTATGATATTATCTACCTGGTCAGGGCGTGATGTAAAGACAAGCGCCTTAACGGGCTTTTCTGCTGCCAGGAACTGGCGCAATGCATCGATTTTGTCGCGTCGTTCTGCGTACAGTGCCCAATGGGTAATTCTGCTTTTCAGTATGTTTTCCGGCGGAAGCATGACTGTATCAGTCTGCTGTACAAAAGAAAGGGAACTGAACATGCCGCAGAGGTTTTGCTTTGTTTTTTCCGTGATAGTGGCAGAACAGGCGATGATCTGTACTTCCTTTGGCAGCAGTGAAAGCAGAGTTTCTGTTTCCTGCACAGTATCTTTGGTAATAAGACGGTCTGCTTCATCAAGTACAGCAGATGCTATATGCTGTATCTTGAGTTTTTTCAGATGAATGAGTTCGACAAGCCTCGCCGGATTTCCGATGACGATGCGCGGTTTCTCTTTTAAGGTCTCTATCTGGCGTTTTATCGGTGAACCGCCAATGAACAGTGCTGTTTTAACAGGACTGATGCTTTGAACGGCTGTTTTGATTTGAGAGGCCAGTTCGTATGTCGGTGCAGTAATAAGTATCTGTACGTTTTCATCTGCCGGGGGGTTGTTTTCCAGATTCTGTAACAGCGGAAGAAGGTAGGCAAAGGTTTTTCCTGTACCCGTTTCAGACTGAAAAAGGACGTGATGCCCTGACTGTATAACAGGAATAACCTGCGACTGGACTGCGGTGGGTACCGTAATGTGAAGCTGTGCAAGTCTGCTGACAAGAGATTCTGAAACAGCAAGGGCAGAAAAAGAGGAAATTTCAGGCATGAGTATACTATAGCACAGTTCCGGGTTGTATGCTATAATAATAGACTATGAAAGTCGGTATCGATACTTTCGGATGTGAACATGCCCGTTCCGGTCTTGGCTCGTATCTTCTTGCTCTGGCTGCTCATCTGCCGGATCCTGAAGATGTATCATATGAGCTGTTTGGTGCCGAAATGGACAGATATACGTATTGTGCGGAACGGGAAATCGGTTTTGCTCCTGCTGTTGTGCGTGATAATTCAAGTGCGCAGCGGATATGGCATGCACTTTGTGCAAACCGTTTTGCTTCCCGGAGATCCTATGATGTGGTTTTGTATACCAGCGCCGCACACATGCTGCCGTATTCTTTTTCCACTCCCGGTGTTGCCGTAATCAATGATGTCATGTCCTCGCTGTTTAAGACAAGCCTGAATATTTTTGCAGCTCATCTGATACGGCGGGGATTGCAGAAAGTACCCCATATCATTGCAGCAAGCCAGTTTATCAGAAATGATCTCGAGTCTATCGGAATAGATCCGCATAAAATAGATGTTATCTATAATGGAATCGATCATGACCATTTTTATCCGCATCCGCTGAGCGATAATGATACAGTCACTATAAAACCCTTTGCTATTAAACGCCCGTATCTTATCTATGCTTCCCGTATTAATGGAGCTTCAAAAAAGCATGTTGAGCTGGTAAAGGCATTTACACTTTTCAAGGAAAAAACACATCTTCCCCATCGGCTGGTTCTTGCTGGAAGTGAAGGTCCGTATGCTGCTGAAGTGCGGAAAGCTGTGTCCAAATCTTCCGCCGTATCTGATATCTTCCTTACCGGGTATTTTCCTGCTGAAAGTTTCCCTGAACTGTACTCCGGTGCTGATGCCTGTATATTCCCGTCTGTAAGCGAAGGGGTAGGGCTGCCTGTTCTTGAAGCCATGGCTACTGGTATTCCTGTTGCCTGTGCACGCTCTGGTGTGCTTCCGGAAATCGCCGGAGACAATGCCCTGTATTTTGATGCTGACAATATCGAAGAAATGGCTGATGCGATTGAAAAAATTATTGCAGATAAAGATATGCGTGAAAAACTTATCTCATCAGGTGTAGACTGGGCAAAACGATATCAGTGGAATACGACAGCAGAAATGACTCTTGCTGTGCTCCGTACTGCTGCCCAATGAACAGTCATTTAATCCGGAGTTATTATAGTATGGTTTTGCGCTCTGAAATACATTGATTTCCGGATAGAAATGTATTAATTCCCGTCTGCGTATTTTTAAGACCTGACTGTTTTACCAGTGTGACTCAACAATTTTATAACTTACACCTGGATATTTAATCACTGATAAGATATCAGACATAAGTTATAAAATAAACAACGATAACTGATAAAAAATCTTTTTACCAATCAGTATCCATCCGGTCTGTGTATTCCGGGTAAAAAAAAGACTGAGTACTGTGAGTATCTCAGTCTTTTTAGTATGTACTTGGAATACTGAAATACCGTTATGCAGTCTTCTGAACGTTCAGAAGGGCTGGTATATCGGTGATTTTCTGATTGTCGACAATATCCTTTGTGATAACCAGGTTCTTTTTTCCTTTGATGCTCGGAACTTCAAACATAAAGTCGGTAAGTATCTTTTCAACAATGGCACGGAGGCCTCTTGCACCGGTTTTCTGTTTGATGGCAATATTCGCTATCTCTTCGATTGCATCCGGTGTGAATGAAAGATCCACATCATCGATTGCAAAAGATGCTTTGAACTGCTTGGTAATTGCATTTTTCGGTTCTGTCAGGATGGCGATAAGGTCGTCTTTTGTCAGTTCTTTAAGCGCAACAGTGATCGGCATACGGCCGATGAGTTCAGGAATAATGCCAAATTTTACCAGGTCGTCAGGGGTTACCTGATTGAGAAGATTCATGCGTTGTTCCTCAGACATCATGTTGACATTTGAGCCAAAACCCATGGTATGTTCTGCAGTCCGGTGCTCGATGATCTTTTCAAGGCCGACAAATGCTCCTCCAAGTATGAACAGGATGTTTGTCGTATCGATCTGGATCATTTCCTGATTGGGATGTTTGCGTCCGCCCTGCGGTGGTACGCTTGCCATAGTCCCTTCAATGATCTTCAGCAGTGCCTGCTGAACGCCTTCACCGGAAACGTCACGTGTAATCGATGTATTCTCGCTTTTGCGGGATATCTTGTCGATTTCATCGATGAATACAATTCCCCGTTCGGCAGCTGCGACGTTGCCATCAGC
>Ga0183095_10902_pt2 | contig 21590 bp, 20 predicted proteins | sample BioMet4_FD_130346 | JGI IMG/M metagenome (GOLD analysis project Ga0183095, IMG submission 130346) | Microbial communities from bioreactor (seeded with sewage sludge) at LBNL, California, USA - Biofuel metagenome 4 (v2) (version 3) | ecosystem: Engineered > Bioreactor > Anaerobic > Unclassified ...
GAAGCCGGCATGGCGTCCCTGCAGGAATTTCTGCTCAGCGCCGCGTTGAGCAAGCGGGTCGTTTTATTCGGCGACCATCAGCAATTGCCGCCTTTTCCGCTGCCGGCGCCGGTGGTGGCCGGGCTGGAAAAAGATCAGGGCCCCATTCCCGCCGGCCTCTGGGAAGCCGTTACCCGCAGCGCGCTGGAATGGCTGGTCACGCAACGGCAGTTTCCGGTGATCATGCTGCAAAGCTCTTACCGCTGCCAGAATCCGCGGCTGTTGCGTTTTGCCTCGACGCTGTTTTATGACGCCGGCGTCAAACCGAGCAGCAATGCCGAATATTATATTTTGCCGTATCAGGAACGCATGCAGAAATACCCGCCGTCGACCTTGCGGTTGGTTCGTACCAGCAAACTGCCGCCGGAACTCAAACGGGAAAAACTGGTGCTGGAAGGGACCAAGCCCGGCTTGGAAAACCGGCTGGAAGCCGCCCTTTGCTGCGAGGAAGTTTACCTGGCGATGACCAAATATCCGCTGGGTGAAATCTGTGTTATCACGCCCTACCGCCGGCAGTTGCGGCTGATTCGCGAATCCTTGCAGCGTGCTCGCGCCGTAACCGTGTTGCAGCGGGATATTCCGGTGCGGGAATGGGAAAACTTCATTTTCAGCCGAATTGCCACGGTGGACAGTTTCCAGGGCAGTGAAAGCGACATTGTCATCATCAGCTATGTGCGCAGTCCGGAGGAAAACGGCATTGGGTTTGTCGACGATGCCAATCGGATCAATGTTGCGCACACCCGCTGTCGGCGGGAAATGATTGTCATCGGCGATCTGACCGCGCTGAAACTCAATGCCAGAAACAATATTTTTCAGCGCATGGAACGGGCGATCGAGCGCGACGGCATTGTGACGGAACCCGATAACGCAACTGCGACTTCGTTGCTGCAACAGTATTTTCCGGAGACGTAATTCACCGCTTATTTGCGGACTTCCTGCGCGGTTGCCGGAATCGGCAGTTGCCCGGTACGCGCGGCCGCCGCCTGCGCCAGCTGGCTTTTCAGCTTGGTGACTTCCGCTTCATAGATGACGATCCGCAATTCCAGATAGAGAATTTCTTCTTCCGGCGTTTTTTTGAAGTCCTGCAATTCCGCGCTCAATTTTTCCGCCGTGGTTTGAATGATGTCCGGAGTCAATTCTCCCGACGCGGTTTTGGCTTTCAAATCTTTCGTCTGCCGCATGATTTCTTCAAAACGCGGATTGGGCGTATCCATGGCAAAAATGGTCCAGACAATACTGAGCGAGACGATCAAAGTCAGGACCAGCAGGAGCAGCCCGAGGTAGCGGTTGGTGCTTTTTAATTGCTGCATTTCCTGCATCGACGAATTGCCGGTTGCATGTCCTGAACCCGTCCGCGTGGCATGGTGCTGGCGGGTATAATCCAAGCGTTGGATCGAAATGGTGTGAACATCCGGCACCAGTTCCTTGTCGGGCGCCGTCCGCTGCCGGATCAACCAGATGTGTTTCAGCAGATCGTCCATGTCCTTGAACCGGTCTTCCGGTTTTTTTGCCATCATCTTGATTACCAGATACGATACTTCCGGGAGAATCTTCTTCCCGAGCTTATGAAGCTGAGGCACCGGTTCGTTGAAATGCTGTTTGGCAATGGTGCGCAACGTATCGCCCTTGAACGGCAACTCTCCGCTCAGCATCTGATACAGGCTGACGCCCAGACTGTAAATATCACTGCGGCAGTCCAGTTTCTGTCCGGCGAACTGTTCCGGACTCATATACGAGGGACTGCCGGAAACTTTCATGCCTTCTTTCCATTCGCTTTCCGGCATCGCCAGCCCCAAGTCAGTCAATTTGACGACCCCGTCTTCGGTTACCATCATATTTTCGGGCTTGACATCCCGATGGACGAGTCCGGCTTCCGTCCAGGCATAATGCAAGGCTTCGGCGACCTGCTGGATCATGTGCAATGCTTCATCCTGATCGAAAGCGCCATCCCGCTTGATGATATCCTTGACGGTTTCGCCGTTGATATAGTTCATCGCCATATAGCAGATTTTGCCTTCCGAACCCACGGCCAGAGATTGGACCAGATTCGGATGGCTGAGCTTGGCGGCGGCGCGCGCCTCTTTGAGAAATTCCTTGGCTCCGGAACGGTTGGTATATTGCGGCGACAGAATTTTCAAGGCCACCGTACGGCCCAGCGAAAGTTGCTCCGCCTTGTAGACGGTCCCGATCGACCCGGTTCCGATCTTTTCCTTAATGACAAAGTCGGCAATCACACAACCTTCTTCAAACGGGGAAGAAGGAACCATAATAGCATTATTACAACTCGGACACTGGGCAGGCAACCCCCGAGTATCATCATCGGCATCAATCAGATATTTACAAAACGTACACTGAAACTTCATGAATCAGCTATCCCCACATTTCCGAAATCTTTCTACTAATATCATTCTGGACGGCAAAAAACAAATTTAAATCACGATTAATTTCATCGGTCAAGCGCGGTTCATGAACGGAGGCCGGAGGTCCGTCAAGGCGATTATTTATTGCGTAATTCTTCAAACTCGTCCTTGATGGAAACGCCGTCCGGTCTTTTGCTGTTCCGGTTGTAGTAGACGACATTGTCGTTCTTGTTGATCATAATTCGCCAGGCCTTGCATTCCATGAAGTCGCCTTCCAGAATGGCAAAGAAACGGCGGTCTTTCAATTCCCAGCCCAGCGACAACCGTCCGCATTTGTGTCCGGCATAAAAAACGCGGACCTTGGGCTGTTCGCTCCGAATCGTTACAATGTCTTCCGGTTTCAGTTTGAATTTCTTTGCCTCATCCTGCACAAAGAGCCGGACATGGGCAATCATCAGGCCGATTTCCTCCTGCGTCAGTTTATCGGCTGCCGTAATTTCATCCGGATTGGAACTCCGGCAGGAAACGCCTGCCGCCGTCAGTACGGCCATTGCCATTGCCATAACGATCCAGTTTATTCTCATGATGGTGCTCCTTTTATAATCCGGTCGGCAAATCGACGAATTCTCCTTTGATGCCAAACTTGGCTTCCAGCAGAGACATCAATCGCTGTACCCCGACCGTTTCGGATTTATAGTGTCCCAGCGCAATCACCGGCAAGTCCAATTCCTGAATCAGGGCACACTCGGCATGCGTTACTTCTCCCGTAACTAAAACGTCCAAACCCGCTTTCACGGCTTCCGGCACGGCATCGCCGCCGCCGCCGGACACCACGCCGATCCGGCGAACCGGTCGGGCAGCTTCGCCGAAAATCGTATAGTCGGCATTCAGCCGGTCGGCCAGAATTTCCGCCAGCGTTTCTACGGGCGTTGCCGCATGCAGTTGTCCCGCTACTCCGATGGCATAGCCGGCATACCGGAAAAACGGTTTACGCGCCTTTAAATCAAGCATCTCGGCCAGGATGGCGTTGTTGCCGTACCGGGGATGGGCGTCGAGCGGCAAATGGGCCGCATACAGGGAAAGTCCATTGGTCAGCAGCAGCCGAAACCGTTCCGCATCCACTCCGGTCAAGCGCTGGAACCCATGGCGCCAGCTCAAGCCGTGATGCACGACGACCAAATCGGCTTTGGCCTTGGCCGCCGCCTGAAACAGCGCGGCGCGGGCATCGACGCCGAATACGACCTTTTTCACTTCCGGACGACCTTCGCACTGCAATCCGTTATTCGACGGGTCGTCGGCAAAATCTTTTATTTTCAACAAATCGTCAAGAAAGTCCGTTACCGCTGTCAATTTCGTCATATTCTGCTCCCGAAGGTTTTTCCGTTGCCGACGGAATATCCATTTCCATCGTTTCCGGGTGATCAATAAAACGATAAACGATTACTTGCCATTTTAAACTGGACTGCGCTTTCTGCCGAAGTCCACCCAGTAACACGTCCGGCGTTTGTTTCCGTTGCCGGGCCAGTTCGGCGATTTCCGCCGCGTCGCAACGAAATAAAACTGCCGCCGGATAGCCGCACCCCGCCGTCCGCAAGGCCAGAAAAGCCTGAAAAAAAGTTTGCCGTTGGCGTTGATTCCGCACCAGCAGAAATCCCGGATAAGTCAGCGCCAGCAGCCAGAACGGCCAGATCGGGTAGTGGACCGGTCCAAACGTCCGCAACGATTCCGCCGCCAGCAAAATCAGGACCGGCAGCAGAAATAAAATAGCATCCCATTTGGTTTGAAACCAGTTTCCCATATACCGCCGTAACCGGCTCTGGGCGGTCGCATAGGCAAAATGTTCTTCGTAAGCCGGGTCATCCAACGTCATTCGGGCCACATGACATAATTCATGGGCCAGCAGTTCTTTCCGATCATAGAGAAACCAGTGCGGCGAGTTGGCGAACGAATGGCGGACCAGAAAAACCGTAAAAAACGTTTCCGGATCGATGGCCGCGCAACCGCCCCACAGCGCCCCCATGCCCCGCCGCAGGAAAAAGCCCGGTACCCAGTTGATCGCAAAACGATAAAGCCCCCAGGTGGTCTGCGCCGCTTCATTCATGATTTCCGCCGGAATCGCATCGGCTGCGGTCACGGGAAAAGTATCGAATAGTTTGAGTTCGGCGCCATCGGCCAATTTCGGCAATAATTTTTCCCCTTCATCCAGAATCCGCCGCACCCGTTCCCGATAGGTTTCAACGGTATCCCGATTCCTCCACAACAGACCGCGTGCATCGGTTGCCGCCAAGGTTTCCGGACGTGCCGGATCCAATTGTTCCAAAAGGTCAGCTAATGGCGCGGACGGCATCGACTCAATTCGCCTTTTCTGATTTTTTCATTCATTCCGTGTAGACGTTAAGATAGACGGCCAATCCGGCTTAATCAAGAACTCCCGGCGTAATCCCTGCGACAATTAAAAAAAAAGATTGCATTGCCGATAATATTGGCATACATTGATGCGCATAACAGGTCAGCAACACGGAGACGCAGTTCATGGATATCGACCGGATCAATTCTTTTACCGAAGTGATCGTGAACACCTTCGAAACCTCGGTCAGCCAGACTCCGTTCCGACATGGCGAGTTCAAACGTCTGGAAGGCGATATCCGAAACCCCGACGATTTGATGGGCATTATTACTTTTTCCGGCGGAATGGTCGGCGCGCTGCTTTTTACTTTTCCCGAAGAAACCGCCAAGAAAATTTATTCGGCACTGATGTTCGAAGAAGTCGATTCGCTGGAAAATCAGGTGATTGACGCTTACACGGAAATCTTCAAGCTGATGATCCGTAACTTCGATATTGTCTTCAAAGAACAGAAACTGAAATTCGATCAGCCGATTGTCGCCGCCGGACGCCGGCTGAAATTCAAGAATGAGGATCAGGTCGACTGGCTATTCGTCCCCATGGCATTTAAAAATCTCGGCCGTTTCAATATCTTCATCGGCGTCAAGGACGTCTGAGTTTTCCCATCTGAATAGCAAAAATAATGAGCCGGTGGCGCGAAATTTTCCGTCACCGGCTCATGTTTATTCCGCCTTCTCGCGTTAGCGCGGGAACGGACGGATTACTTGCACTGGCAGAGCGTAATTGCCGCCGCGCCGAAAATATCATCGGCCTTGCACCCACGGGACAGGTCGCTCATCGGCTTGGCCAACCCTTGCAGAATCGGGCCATACGCGGATGCTCCCGCCAACCGTTCCGTCAGCTTATAGCAGATGTTGCCGGCATTGAGGTCCGGGAAAACCAGAATATTGGCATTCCCCGCAATCGGGCTGCCCTTGGCTTTGCTGGCGGCCACGGACGGCACCAACGCCGCATCGGCCTGGAGTTCGCCGTCGGCCACGATGTCGAGACCTTCTTTCTGAATCTTTTCTTTGAACATTTTGGACGCCGCCACTACTTTTTCCAGCAACGGATGTTGCGCGCTGCCGTAGCTGGAGAAAGAGAGGAACGCCACCCGCGGCGTTTTGCCGAACAGCGCCCGATACGTGGCGCTGGTGGCGGTGGCGATGTCGACCAGTTCTTCGGCCGTCGGGTTCGGATTCACGCCGCAGTCGGCATAGAGCAGCACTTTTTCACCGGCCGGAGAGGGTTTGGCCAAGTCCATGATAAAGCAGGAACTGCCGATCTTGATCCCGGGAGCGGTACCGATGCACATGAACGCGGCGCGCAGCATATCGGCGGTAGAGGCGATACTGCCGGCCACCAGACCGTCGACCATCCCGTTGCGGGTCATCAATGCGCCGAAGAAAATCCGGCTTTTGATTGCTTCGCGGGCCTGTTCGATGGTGATGCCTTTTTTCTTCCGGATTTCGGCAAATTGCTGGGCATATTTTTCAAAGAAATCGCAATGGAGATAATCAAGCGTTTCGAACTTGCGTTCCGTGACTCCGCCTTCTTTGCAGGCGGCATCGATTTCCGCCGGCGTACCGAGCACGATCGCTTTGGTGGCCACGCCTTCGGTCACAATCTTATTGGCGGCGACCACCACCCGGTAGTCCATGCCTTCCGGCAGAACCAGCGTTTTCTTGGCATTTCTGGCACGTTCGACAATCTGATCAATCGCTGACATATTCAAGTCTCCTGATTAAATGAAAACCGGCCGCGATTGCGGCCGGTAGAATAAATCGTTATTTCTGCAACTTGATCCCCAGCGTCTGAAGCGTGGACCGGGCAATCATCAGCTCTTCGTCGGTCGGCATTACGACCAGTTGACATTGGCTGTTTTTCGCGGAGATCAAGCCGCGTTTGCCACAGAATTCTTTGTTTTTCGCTTCATCCATATAAATTCCCAGACCGTCGAGTTCCGCCACGATTTCGTGTCGGATCGGCGCACTGTATTCGCCGACGCCGCCGGTGAAGGCAATGGCGTCCGCACCGTGCAACAGCGTGAAGAAAGCCCCGATGTATTTCACCGCGCGCAGGACAAACATCCGCTTGGCGAGAAGCGCCCGTTCATTGCCTTCGGCCGAGGCTTTCAGGATATCGCGCATATCGCTGCTGATGCCGCTGACCCCTAACAGGCCGCTCTTTTTATTCATGAGGGTATCGACTTCCGAGGCCGACATGCCCATTTCAAACAACCGGACCACGATCGCCGGGTCGATATCGCCGCACCGGCCACCCATGACCAGACCTTCCAACGGGGTAACTCCCATCGTCGTGTCAATGACTTTGCCATATTTCACGGCGGCCATACTGCAACCGTTGCCGAGATGGCAGGTAATGAGTTTGAGGTCTTCGGGTTTGTGGCCCAGAAATTCCGCCGTGGCATTCGTCACGAAATTGTGCGAAGTGCCGTGAAAACCGTAACGCCGGATGTCATGCTTTTCGTAAAGTTCATAGGGGAGGGCATAAAGATAGGCTTCCGGCGGCATCGTCTGATGGAACGCCGTATCGAAAACCGCCACATTGGGTACCCCCGGAAAATTCTTTTCGCAGGCTTCGATTCCCGCCAGGTTGGCCGGATTATGGAGCGGCCCCAGCGGAAAACATTCGAGAATGATATTTTTGACTTCGGCATTGACTTTGGCCGGCTTGGTGGCTTTCTTGCCGCCATGGAGCACACGATGCCCGATCGCCTGAACTTCGCTCAAACTGGTCAGCACCCCGATTTCCGGATCAAGCAGTTTATTGCAGATGCGCTGAATGGCTTCGCTATGATTCTTGATATTGAGGGTTTCCCGGACTTCGCGGCCATCGCAGTGTTTGTAGATCAACTGCGGATTTTCCAGTCCCACCCGTTCGACGAGACCTTTGGCCAGAACTTTCTCATTTTCCATCTCATACAGGGTAAATTTGACCGACGAACTCCCCGCATTCAATACCAGTACTTTCATGGAAGACAACACCTTTTGTTTTGTCAATTTTTAGGCGGCTTGATTGCTATCAATGAAACCTTCCGCGGTTTTCTGCGCTGCTGATGTAAAAAAATCCCCGCATCGTTGCGGATTACGTCTTTTCAGGCGCTAATATACCGCGCTTATTCTTATTCTCCAAGCCCCCAAAACGCAATTTTCGAAATTCTTTTCCATTCGAAAAACGATCGAAAATCCTCAACCCGGGGGGGCTTCGGTGCGGCCGCCACACGACCGGGAGGCCATACCGGTTTTTTCTATTTATACTTCAGTCCCTGATCAATTTTTTTGGCCTTAGCCAACAGAAAATTCAGTTCTTCGGGCGAATAGCCGAATTCGCTGTTCAGAAACTCTACGGTGCGGACGCAGTTCGGACAATCGGCAATAAACCGGGCCACGCGACCGTCGACAAATAGCACGTTGAGCGCTTTCCGGTGATTGCCGGGTTTGTCGCAGAGCAACGGCAGATTCCGGTTGGCGCCTTCCCCGAACCCGCCCAAATAGAGATACCCGGAATCGGCTTCCCGGAGTTCGTTTTTACCTACCGGCTGCGGATGGGCGGGACACTGAATCACATGCCGGTCCGTCAGCGCTTTTTCTTTCAACAGCACATTCAGACCCGCGACATTGTCGCGTTCCGGAAACTGTCCCTGGTGGTTGTGCGCATAGTGTTTGAGCGCCAGTCCCAGTTGGCGAAGATTGATGGTGCAGGCATTGCGGTTGCTCGTTTCCTGACCATTGCCCGCCACGGTCAAAAACATGCCGATCAAACTCGACGCGACGGCCGTATGCCCGATCATCATCCGTAAATCTTCCGTATTGTTGGCGGTAATCAAAATGCCGTCGGACTCCCGGCGAACCACGCAGAAAAAGCCTTTATCGCGGTGATTTTGGGCCAGCATGCCGATCAGGTGCCGACTTTGCTCTTCCTGCTGGCTTTCCTGCAAGGTCGCCAAGGCCCGCCCCAAGCGCGGACTGACCAGGGCAAATCCGGTTCCGGTCTGCGGAATGTTTTGCGCAAAACGTTGAAATTCCGGCGAGTTCAGCAACCCGGTCTCCGGTTTGGGCGTCTGGCGGAGCAATTCCGCCACACTGAGGTCGGTCGAGAAAACTACCTGGTCGCCGTCGAGCCGGATTGCGGGCCGGTACCACAGCGGCATCCGGTAATTGGGTTTGAAGGCGATTTCATCCGGGCCGACTGTCATATTCGATTGTTTGGCTGCCCATTTTTTGAGAAAATTGAAAAAGGCCCGATCCTTGCCGGGCAGGATCAACGCCGCTCCAAGTCGGACTTGACCATCCTTTTCAAAGTCGGCCGTAATCAGGCCGCGCCAGGTCCCGTTCATACTGGCGAGCACTTCCGGCAACGCCTGGCGGTAGCGTCCGGTAAAATTCATTTCCGCCATCAGCGGTATCATCCGGAACGTCGGAAACGGCCCGTTGACGGAAAAATCTTTAATTCGAGCCCAGAGTTCGCCCGGTTCCACTTCCCAGGAAAAGGCCGCCGCCGTCGAAGCCGGCAACCGATTCAATTCCGTTGTCAGAGAATGGTTCTCTTTGCCGGTCAGTTGCCAGAGCAGGCCGGTCGGTTGGTTTTGACCATACGTGATATAAATCCGATTGCGGAACAGGTTGCCATGATTTCCCGGTTCCGACTCGCACAGCACGGAACTGCCGCCGACCGCTTGAATTTCCTGGATGCCGAGCAACTCGATCCCCGCCTTAAACGCATTACAGGCCAGCAATATTTTACCGGAGCCGGGAGAAGTTGCGGAATTGGTTTCCAGCAGTTTTCGGGTGGACTCGAATGATTCGGCCAGTTGGGCATAGAGATATTTGTTATTGCCATAGGCATAAAAGCTGCCGCCGCGATCCAGTTGGGCGGTGACATGATTGAATTGTTGCAGATCATCGTTTCTGCTGGCATTCGAGGTTGTGGCAGTGCTGCAACCTCCCGACATAATCATGATCCCGGCCACCCCAAGACTGCTCCAAATGCTCCATTGCCATCCCCGGTCGTGCTTGTTCATCGCCGTGTCTCCGCTGTTCTCAAATAGTTGCTTTCCGATATGGTCATTACTAAAATATAATCGCGGCGGGGAGATGATTACAATCTCCGAGCGTTATCATTTATGATAATAAGCGTTTGAAAATCGCGAATGACCGATTGTACTTTCGGCGCTTCCATCCCCCGCTTTCCCCGAGCAACGACGGAATTCTACTTCACCGGGGTCACCCCTTTTTTGAGAATGATATTGCCGTATTTGGCGGTTTCTCCGGTCAGGACTACGGCATAAGCCTTTCTGGCGCGTTCGTAAAAGGCGAAACGTTCGATATGGGCGATGGCCGGCGTTTTCGGCGCATGGCGGTCGACCATGGCACGATAGGATTTTTCCACTTTCGGATCAAACCGGTCGCCGGGTACGGCGGCCATCATGACCAGCGGCGCTTCGACGTAGGCGTCAAGTTCGAACAGCGGCAAAATGGCATCCAGCAGTTCGGGAATGCGCAACCCGTCGGCGCGAATGACTTGCGGCCCCAGCGTATGACCGGGAAAATGAGCATCGGACAACACAATTTCGTCGCCATGCCCCATTTCGTCCAGCGTTTTCAACAGTTCCGGCGTAATCAGCGGGGAAATTCCTTTCAGCATGTTCATCTCCTGATGGAATTGGCATATTATTAATCAGCTGACAAATAAGATTAACCGGAACCGGTCCGAAATCAACTTTTTCCGGCATAAAAAAAGACCGGCGGAAGATTCCGTCGGTCTTTTGCTGCTCAGATTTCTGCGTTACAGATTCATCTGATTCATATCCTGCGGCACGTTCAGGTTGACTTTTTCCGGCAGCGCCCACATGGCTCCGGTAATACCGTCAACGCCGAAGCCGAACGGCATAAAGACGTTACCCCAATAGAACGGCGAATAGGTGGCTTCCAGTTTATAGTCGCCGGTACCTTTAATCGTATAGACTTCGTGGGTGAAGAATTCGCTCTGCGCTTTCAGCACCACGATTTCCGGCGTCTGACCGCGATGGACATATTCCCCTTTTCGGTTATAAATCTTGAATTCCTTGCCCGGCTGTGTGCTGGAAATACAAATCGCATATTCCGATCTCGACATTTGCGTGGCACATCCCGGCAAAATCATCCCCAACCCCAATGCCGCCGCCAATAATAACAGTTTCTTCATGCTGCCCTCCCGGGTTAATCGTTTTGGTTGCGTCCAGATTATAGCGCGCAACTTTGAACGACTATAAAGCGTTCGGTCTCATTCTTCAACCTCTTTTCGCAATTTTTTCGGATGTTGTTGGTTTGGACATTGACGAAAGTCTCACCTCTTGGGTAGCGGAGAAGACACGGGGAGCTTTTGAAACAGACCCGTGCCCCAACTTTGACCTCGCAAAACTTTTATTTTGTTTATCTGTTTGCGCAGCAAATAGATAAATAGATGAAAAAGTTTGAAAGCCAGAAAATGGGGTTTTCCCCGAAAACTCATTTTGAACCTGACGGAGCATTATCCTTTACCGCAAAAACCAGCATTTTTTTCGTGGTCAGCAACGGTTGAAAGACTTCCGGATGAGTCGCCGCCCAATACGCTTCCAATTTGGCGTTGAAAGCCACCGGAAACGTACTGTAGTCGCAGATCAGATAACGAACTTGCCGGGCCTGCAACCGGGCATACCAGACTTTCCAATCAGTCGGATAGCGCATAAGCGTCCAGCCGGGATATTGATGGGCATATTCCGCCCCGGACGCCGTGACCGGCACATACGTTACCCGATTGCGATAGCGATTTCCCATAAATTCATAGCCGGCGCCGCCGCAATAGGCAATTACCGCCGGCTGACGCCAGGTTGCCTCCTCCATCATATCCATGGCATGAACCTGTTCTCGAGGAAATACGGCAGCCGCATTGGCATACTTCCTTTTCTCCGCCCGAATCGCTTGCAGCCCCACCCCCACGATGACCAGCAACGGCAACAGAATCATCAACGCCCGCCGGGCGTCGCGGGAAAAACGCGGCCAGAAATGAATCAGGGCATAGAGAAATCCGGTGCCGACGATTACCCCGGCCCAAACCAACGGCAGATTCTGCCGCCAGCCCGCGGCTACCGCCAGCAACACCATGCCGACCGCGACCACCCGACGATAACGCCAACCCCGGCACCAGACGCCATGCCAGAACGGAATCAGCAGCAGACTTCCCGCCATCAGCACCGGAATAATCTGTCGGGCCTGGGTTTCCGCCGGATAAAACCGCAACTGAAGCAAGCAGGTTACGACCGGCAATAAAATCAGCATTCCCATGGAACAACGCATTCCGGCCGAGGAGAAAAAACGTTTTCGCCACAACAGCAGCAACAGCAGCACCGGCACCGCCAGCGCCAGAATCGCCGCTTCCGGACTGACTCCGTTGATGTCGCCGTTCACATAATAATGCCACGTCTGTCCGCCCAGACCGACCGGCAGGTGATGCTCGCCGCCTATCCCGTGCGGCCACAACGTCCAGTTGCCGATATGAATCAGCACCGGAAAAAACGGATTGCCGGTTTCATACCAGTTGAATAAATAATACGGACTGGCCACGATCAACGCCGTCAATGCCGGCAGCCACCAGTACGGACGAACCGCCGGACGCCGCCATCCCCATCCCGCCAGGAGCAGCAACAGCATCGGCGCCGCCGTCACCAGTCCCAGATATTTTGTCCCGGCGCAAAGTCCGAAAGCCACCCCGCTCAAGCCCAGCCAGGCCAGCGAATTCCGGCGCTGTCCCAGCAGAAAAGCCGTCACCCCGGCCAGCAGAAAATATCCGGTCAACAAGTCGGTATTGGGTACCTGCGCGTTTCGGGATATCACCCCGGTAAAAACCATCGCCAACGCCGCCGCCAGCGCCGGACGCCGCGGCAGGCTCAGTCCGGCCGCGGCCGCGACGACGGTAAAAAACGCCAGCAACAACGCCAGATATTGCAGGTTTTTTGCCACCAGGTCGTGATAAAACGGCATCATCAGCCAGCCGTAAAACAACTCCCCGTAAATCGGATAGTAATCGCAAGGCAATCCGGGAATGGGAATCCGGGAAATCGCGCCGTCGTGCAGCCACATTGCAGGATAATAAAGATGGTACAGCAGCGCATCGGTTCCGGCCACCGGCAATTCCAAATTCAAGCCCACATTGGCACCGATAAACACCAAGCCGGCCGACAATAACAGAATATCCAGCGGCATCCACCGCGAACAAGTCGGCGCCTTGCCCCGCCGACGGCAGATCAGCCCGACCACCACGGCCACCGTCACGGACGCCAGCAGCGCGGAAACCGGATTGAGCCGTCCGCAGCAACCCAGCACGAAAGTCAGCCCGATGGTCTCCGCACTGTAGAGAATTCCCCAGCCCGCAATCAGTTCAAAACTGTTGCGGACAGCCATCTGCCGCATTACCAGCCAGGCGGTAACCGCCACCGGTAGTTGAAACAATAGAAAAAGCGGAAATTCCACCAGATAAAACCAGTTCGGCATGATGCTCCCGATTGCTTGTTTTCGTCGTATTACTTTCGTTTATGGGTTGCTTCGACTTGCCAGAAAAAGCGGCCCTTCACCGCATCGCTGCACCCGTAACAAATCCCCAAAACCGGCGCAAACCAACAATTCAACAACGGCAGATCATTTTCACGCCAAAAACGATCCCAGAACACCGCAGTATCGGCGACAATATCCGGGCCGAGGTTGATTAGACAAAAACCGATGCCCAACATGCTGCCGTGCTCCGGCTCGGGCGGCGATGGCTGTTGCGGTTTTACGCAGCAACGGCAGACGGGCGCCGTTGCGGACTTGGAGCCATTAACCGCTCCGGCAGCTGATGCCGTCGTCCCGAAAGTTACCCCGGAGGCCGCCGTCAACAGTCCAATCACTGCCAACGTTACCAGTGTCCAACGGCCATTCGTCGGAAAATCATATCTTGGACGCATCATTTTCTATCGGACCCGCTGGCGGCGGAAACATCGGCCCCGGTTGCGGGCGAAGCCTGTTGCTGACGTTGCCGGTGCTGTTTCCAGAGATCAAGCCGGGAAGGAGCGGAATTGCCCGGATTGGCGGAATTGACAGTGGCGGCCGCCGCAGTTACGGTCGGAGTTCGCAGGGAACGGCTTTTTTCACCGGCGGCGCGATCCGCGATCACATCCAGCGGTTCGCCCTTGCGGTCCCGGTCCCGGAATTCGGCGGCCCGGTCGGGAAGTTTCCGGATTTCGGCAACCGCATCCCCGGCCACGCATTCGGCCCCCAGCCATCCGACCAGCGCCAACGCCGGTATCATCTTTCTCAGACGCATGAAAATCTCCCTTCGTTGAGCTTGCGTTTGCCGCCGCACGGATTATCTTTAATAAAAATTACTATAACCGACATTTTTCAGCATGCAAAAAACATATCGCCGAATACTCTGGTCCGGACTTACGGTCTTGTTGTGTTTGTCCGCCGCCCCTCTGCCGGCAGACGGCACCGCCCTGTCCCGCAGCCGTTTTGAGGAAAAAGTCGAATTTTACAAAGTCAGCTATCCGCCGTTCAACTATCAGGACGCCCGGACGGAGGCCGAAGAAAAGTTTCAAACGCTGAAAACCGGTACTCCGGTAACCATCTTCGACGGTACCCAAAACGTCAAAGGCACTTTTCGCGGACTCCGGGACGGCTGGATTCTGGTCGACGGCGATTCCGTCGCTCTGACCCACGTGGTTGCCGCCGACCGTTATCTCTACAGCCGCGAAGAAGCCGAAATCGCCCGCAAGAAATACCTTGAAGAAAAGTTTCATCAATACAGCCGGAAACGGTGGGACGATATCAATGAATATCGCCGCTCGCTGGAACGTACCTGCAAAATCATTGAAGACGGCACCCCGAGCGCCGACGAAACGGCGGAAGCCGCCCGCAAAGAACGGGAAAAGAAACCGATCCCCCCGCTCGGCATCCTGCGCAACGAAGTCCATACCTCCGTCGGCAAACTGGCCGCCGGCGAAATCGTCACCGATCTCCGCAAAAACGGTTTCGACCGCTACGCCGTGACCACGGAAGACGGCCGCAACGTCACCATCGAAGCCCGCAATCTGGTGATCGTCGAAGGCGTCTACGATATTCGGGATTCCTTTCTGGTTACGCAAATGGCGCTGGCCATGCTGGCGCATAACCAATTGGACGAGGCCATCTTTTTCGCCAAAGTCGCCGCTGCTTCCGACCCTCAGCAAAAACGCTCCGACGCCATTCTGGAAGCCGGCATGGCCGTCAACAATGCGTTGACGGCGGTCAAACAGAATAATATCGCCATCAACCTGCTGGAACAGGAGATTATTCAACGGACCCGGCAGATTGCCAGCAACCAGGCCTTGCTGCATGATGATTTTGCCGTCAAAGTCGGCACCCGCGACCGCAGTACCGAGTTGGGACAGCAGGTGCTGGTCGCCCGGGAAAAACGCAAAGCGCTCCAGAACGCCACCAAAGAAGCCCTGGAGGAATTGTTGCAGGAAATCCATAAACTGACCGAACAGGCCGGCGCCGACGGCGATTTTATTACCGCCTGTATCCTGCTCGACTGGCTGGAACACCGTTTCGTCGCCTTGGCGGCACAGGCCAGAGTCTGGTGGGAAGACGACGAAAAACAGAAGTTGGCCGCGTTTTTCGAACAGCAGCGCCAGGCGCTGGCCGCCGACTATGCCCGGCAGATCGCGGATTCCGCCGGCGACCGCTGGTCCAACTATCTGGACCGCTTCGTGGCACGGTTCGGCGACGACCCCGTCTGGATGGAAAAACTGGATTTGAAACCGCTCTATCCCCGGATGCTGAGCGCCGCCCGGTCCTCGCTGAAAGAAGCCTTGCTCTATTCCTCGGCCATCTATAATGAAGATTGGCAGACCGTCGCGTTCGTCGGCATCAAAATGCTCTTGCTGGTTCCGCACGGCGACGCCGCCGAAGCCTGCAATACCCGGATCGTCGAAGCTTTTCAACGTCTCGACCTGACCCGGAAACGTCTGCTGGAACTGTTCCAACAGAAGAAATACCAGGAATTTATTGTCGAATGTCGGAAAATGCCGGTCGCCTCGGCCGAATGGCAGGCTACGGTTGAAAAAGCCGAACTCGCCATGCGGAATGCCGACGAATCCCTCCAGCATGCCGTCGCCGCCGCCGATGCCCGCGATCTCGAGCTGGCCCAGACCGCGCTCCAACGTTCGCTGATGATCTGGCCGTTCAATCCCGCCGCGGAACGTTTTGCCGCCGAATTCAAAAAGCAGCACCGCGCCATCTTGCAGGATGCCGCCGGCGTCGAATTATACCGGAAAAGCGGATGTTTCCGAGAAGCCATGGAAAAATGCGACCTGATGTATAAGGAATATCCGCAGTATCAGCGCTATGTCGCTCAATTGCGGACTCACCTCCATCAGGCGATAGACGCGGCTACTGCCGCCCGGACGCCGGAACCATAGCAGTCCGACCAAAACTCGATTTTTTTTGAATGTTAATAAATAACATTGTTTTATTTGTTTTGTCGGTATTTTTTGTATTTAATTCTTGACTTTTGTCGACAATATCCATTATATTTGTTATAAAATAACATTTGTTTTAATGAGTTCCATTGCAAGCGGCAACGACAAACCATCAGAGAGTAAAACATGTTAACGCAAAAGAAGTTCAAGATCAATTTGCTACCCGGCGACGGCATCGGCATCGATGTCATTCGGGAAGGCGTGCGCGTATTGGACGCCCTGGCGCAGAAATCGGGCAATGTTGAATTCGTTTACCATACCCTGCCGTGGAGTTGCGAATACTATCTCAAGCACGGTCGGATGATGCCGGTTGACGGTTTAAAAATTCTCGCCGACTGCGATGCAATTCTGCTGGGAGCCGTAGGGTTCCCCGGCGTGCCGGACCATATTTCGTTGCGGGAACTGCTGTTGCCGATCCGGGTGGAATTCGATCAATATGTGAATATGCGGCCCATCAAGTTGCTGCCGGGCCTGCATTCGCCGCTGAAATGCGAACAGATTGATTTTGTCGTCATCCGGGAAAATTCCGAAGGCGAATACTGCGGTCAGGGGTCCCTCAACCGGGAAGGTACGCCGGAGGAATACGCGCTGCAGGAAAGCCGGTTCACCCGGAAGGGAACCGAAAGAATCATTCGCTACGCTTTCGAATATGCCCGCCGCAACGGCCGGACCCGCATGATCAGCGCCACCAAATCCAATGCGCTCAACTATTCTATGGTCTTCTGGGACAAAATCTTCAACGAAGTCCGAGCGCAATATCCCGATTTCCAGTCCCGGTCGATGCATATCGATGCGCTGGCCGGATTTTTCATCATGCATCCGGAACAGTTGCAGATGGTCGTGGCCAGCAACCTCTTCGGCGATATTTTGACCGATCTGGGTTCGGCCATGCTCGGCAGCATCGGACTGTCGCCGTCCGGCAACATCAATCCGGAAGGACGTTTTCCCAGTATGTTCGAGCCCATTCACGGCTCGGCGCCGGATATCGCAGGAAAAGGCATCGCCAATCCGATCGGCACTTTCTGGGCCGTCGCCATGATGCTGGAGCAACTGGGCTTGACCGCCGCCGTCACCCTCCTGATGACCGCCATCGGCAACGTATTGGCCGACGGAAAAATCCGGACGCCCGATATCGGCGGTACCGCGTCCACTTCCGCCGTCGGCGATGCCGTCATCCATGAAATTCTCGAATCATAAAATGACGGAAAAACTCACGCTCCGCTGGCTGGGCATCAACGGCTTCGAGTTGCAATATCGAGGTACGACCGTGCTGATCGATCCCTGTGTGACGCGGGGCGATTCGGACCGGCTCTCCGACCCGGCGCTGGTGCAGAAATATCTTCGCCGGGCCGATGCGATTGTCATCACTCATTCGCATTGGGACCACCTGGCCGACGTCCCGGAAATCATCCGCCGGACCGGCGCCGCCCTCTACGGCACCCCGACCACCTGCAACATCGCCCGCTATTATGGCATTGCCGAGAATTTACTGCATGAAGTCGGTTATCAAAGCTACATCTCGTTGACGCCGGAAATCATCGTCGATTTTCTGGAATCCCGACATCTGCAGCCTTGCAATCATGAAGGAAGTTATCATACCGTTCCGGCCTGTCTTGCCGCCCGTTCGGATTTTCTCTGCGGGGAAGTGCTGGCTTTGCGTTTCCAGTTCGGCCATACCGTGGTGTTGAACGTCGGGTCGGCCAATCTCGCGCCGGAAGCGATTCGAGGAACCCGATGCGACTATTTGCTGTGCGGCATCAGTCGGTGGAAGCCGGGATTTCCCGAATTGCTCGCCGACAATCTCGACTTCAATGTTTTCATCCCGACGCATCACGACGATTTTGTGCATTTTCCGCTCTCGCGGTTTGCGCTGCGGGATGATTTTATCCGGCTCCGTCCGGAACTGGCGAAGTTACGTCCGGAAACCCGCTTTCTGGAAGTAAATGTACTGCAAGATTACGAGCTGGAATGCCCGTAAATTCTCTATTTTCCAGCTTCCGGCGGTACCGGAGCGGGATTGTCGACCTGAACCGGATGCGCCAGCGACGGCGAGGCGGCAACGGCAGTCTCGTCGGCAAACTGAATATTGACCGCCTTGAATTCGCGCTGACCGGCATTTCCCCAAGCACGGACGAAATCCGCCAAGGCCTTCCGGGACGGCCCCCGGAACCGGTTGAACTGGTCGGGCATCATGGCCGTATTATAGAGTCGGGTGCTGAGTTCCCGGGCGATGTCCTGAAGAATCCGGTCGTCGCCGAAAACCTGACCGCCACCCTGCAGGTCGCGATGGGCACGGCCGACATCCACCAGCGGTTTGTCCAGTTGCAACGGCGGTGCTTCCACTGTCACCACGTTGTCTTTAACCGTAATTTTCCATGCGCCCTTGAGGTCGACATAATAGTTGTAGGTGATCGGGCAATTGATCGTAACCGTGGCGGAATCGTTGAATTCCAAGCCATCCACCGCAGGAACTTTATAAGTATTATTGACGATCTTGATCAGTTTTTCGGTGTTCTGATGCTCCACCAGCACCAGTTGATGATGGTCGCCGGGACGTTGTTTCTCGACAAAAGTCAGAAATTCCGCCGTCACATCCTGACGCAACGAGGGGAGGAAGAAATGCGCTCCGGCACTAAAGCCACCCGACAGCAACAAAATTACAAATACTACGGCACCAACCACTCCCGCCACCAGACACCCACAGGCTACCCAATGACGGTCATCTTTCACCACCGACAAAGTCATCTTTCTATTCCCTTCAGTCCGGCTGGAATTCTCGTTCCGACCCATTCCGGACATTCATCCTCAATAAGCTTGTCATTCCTGATCGGAATGATAATCCGTCGGGGGCTCTGCCGCCCGGTATTGGATCACGGCCCCGACCTGTTTTTCCAACAACAGCTGATCCAGAAATTCGGCCAGCTTGATCTTTTGCTCGTCATTCAGCCGACTATATTTTTTCAACAACATCTGCTGATCCACCGGCAACTTGCTGTTCAGCACAGTCGCCAGGTGACTATTACTGAAATCCGGCATTTCATTGGACAAATCGGCATAATCGGCAATAATGGGACGAATCTTAGTCCAGGCCTCGTCCGAGAACGACTTGATTTGACCGCCACGGTAGCGACTCACTGTTGCCGGACTGAGTCCAACCTTTCTGGCAAACCCGGACACTCCTCCAGCTTCATCAATGGCAGCAATAATGATTGCCCGCATTTTCGGAGAAATTCTCATGTTGCACTGCACTCCATTTTGCCCAAAGCTGTCCAATTCCCCCTCCATCGTTAAAAAGTTCAGCTCCAGTCTTTGCCTTTCATATTTTCGGCTGCTTCCAGCCCTTTGCCGTATGGCCCTGTCAGGCCGAAATACGACAAAACCATCTATATTGTACATGACGCAGTGATGAAATTCAAAAGAAAATTCTCAACTTTCAGTTTTTCCTGAACTTTTCCGGTCCCGGAAACAATCCCCAAACCGCCGAACTTCCGTGTTTATCAGGGATTTCTCACGTTTGCGCTTTGCATTTCTTTCCCGGTGAGATTATTTTAACAGCTTCTGCATCTTGGCTTAACCATTGTCCGCCACGGCGGACTTTAGCAACTAAGGAGATAGGAAATGGTTACGATTCTGCACGACAAAGACGCCGATCTCAACGCATTACGCGGCAAGACCGTCGCCGTGATTGGCTTCGGCAGCCAGGGCCGCAATCAGGCGCTCAGCCTGCGCGATTCCGGAGTCAACGTGATTGTCGGTATCCGTCCGGGCAAATCTCATGATCAGGCAGTGGCCGATGGGTTCAATACCATGAGCGTGAAAGAAGCTGCGGAAAAGGCCGATATTATTCACATTCTGCTGCCGGATGAACGTCATAGCGAAGTTTACGATGCCGATATCAAGCCGTTTATGAAAGCCGGAAAGACCCTTTCCTGCTCGCACGGCTTCAATATCATTTTCGGTCAGATCAAGCCGCCGAAGAGCGTCGACGTGATCATGGTTGCCCCGAAGGGTCCCGGTACGGAAGTTCGCAAGGCGTTCGTCCAGGGCTTTGGGTGCCCCGGTCTGGTGGCCGTTCATAACGATGCGTCCGGCAAAGCCAAGGAAACCGCGATGGCGATTGCCAAGGCGTTGGGCCTGACCCGCGGCGGCGTGCTGGAATGCACGTTCGCGCAGGAAACGTACGAAGACCTCTTCGGCGAACAGAACGTCCTCTGCGGCGGTCTGGTCGACCTGATGAAATACGGTTTCGAAACTCTGGTCGATGCCGGTTATCCGCCGGAAATGGCCTATTTCGAATGCGTCCATGAAGTCAAGTTGATCGTCGACCTGATCTATGAAGGCGGCATCCAGAAGATGAACTCCGTCATCTCCAACACCGCCGAATGGGGCGAATACGTCAACGGTCCGCGGATCATCACGCCGGATGTCAAAGCCCGCATGAAGGAATCCCTCAAGGATATCGAAAGCGGCAAGTTTGCCAAGGAATGGATGCACGAAGTCCACGTCAACAACTGCAAGACGCTGTTGGCGAAACGCGAAGCGATCGGCAAGCATGGTGTGGAAATCACCGGCAAACGGATTCGCTCCCTGTTTGAAAAGAAATAATTCCGCGGGTTCGCGGTTCTTCTTTCAGCCGGACTTTTCGCATAGGAAAGTCCGGTTTTTTTGTTTTCACAATAAAAAAGAACCGCGGACCGTTAGTTTCCTTCGAATATAAATCTCAGGATGAATATTGGGAAACAGCATGAATGTCGATCCGGTTACTTTGGAATTTCAGCAGCGCCATCGGCTGGATTGTGCAGCAGAGCCGGTAACTTTGCGCCAATATTGGCGTGGACTGTTGCTGGCGGCCGGATTGATATTTCTGTTAATCTATCGCTGGGATCTATTTTTGTTGACCGTCACCGTATGGCTGTCGGCGGTATATCTGGCGTCCGCCGTATTTCGCGGCGTTTCGGCATGGCTTTCATTGCGCGGCAAGGGCGAAGTCCGGGTTTCGCAGGAAGACCTGCTGATGCTGGAAGATGATTCCCTGCCGGTTTACACCGTATTGTTGCCGCTGTTCCGGGAAGCCAATATCGCCGACAAAATTGTTCGCCGCATCGCGGCGCTGGATTACCCCAAAGAAAAACTCGATGTCAAACTGCTGCTGGAAGAAAGCGACCGGGAAACCCGTCAGGCCGTGGAGCGTTGTTCGTTGCCGCCATGGTTTGAAGTCATTGTCGTGCCGGACAGTCAACCCAAGACCAAACCCCGCGCCTGTAATTATGGC
>Ga0183095_11315_pt1 | contig 21581 bp, 16 predicted proteins | sample BioMet4_FD_130346 | JGI IMG/M metagenome (GOLD analysis project Ga0183095, IMG submission 130346) | Microbial communities from bioreactor (seeded with sewage sludge) at LBNL, California, USA - Biofuel metagenome 4 (v2) (version 3) | ecosystem: Engineered > Bioreactor > Anaerobic > Unclassified ...
TGCCAGTTCCCGGCCCAGCTGGCGAACCTCGTCCTTAAAGAGCATCCGCAGCGGCTCAATGATTTCCTTGAAATCCACATAGTCGGGCAGACCGCCGACGTTGTGGTGGCTTTTGATGACAGCGGAATTGCCGAGACCGGATTCGATCACGTCGGGATAGATGGTACCCTGTACCAGATAATCGACACGTCCGATCTTTTTGGCCTCCGCTTCAAAGACACGGATAAATTCCTCTCCGATGATTTTGCGTTTGCGTTCCGGATCGGATACGCCCGCAAGCTTCGAGAGAAAACGCTCTTCAGCATTGACGCGGATAAAATGAATATTCCACTTGGAAAAGGCCTTTTCGACCTCGTCACCCTCATCCTTGCGCATCAGGCCGTGATCGACAAACACGCAGGTGAGCTGATCACCAATGGCTTCGGCCATGAGTGCTGCCGCGACGGAGGAATCCACGCCGCCGGAGAGAGCCAGCAGCGCCTTGCCGGAGCCGACCTTTTCGCGGATCGAGGCAATCGCAGCTTCCCGATAATCGCGCATGGTCCAGTCGCCCCTGGCACCGCAGACATGGAAGAGAAAACCGCGAAGAATTTCCATGCCGTGTTCCGTGTGTGAAACTTCCGGATGGAACTGGACTCCATACAGCTTCTTTTCGGGATTTGCCATGGCAGCAGTCGGGCAGACCTCGGTTTTTGCCGTCACCGAAAAGCCCTGGGGAACCTTGGAGATGTAGTCTCCGTGGCTCATCCAGGTTATGCTTTCGGCGGGCAGGGAAGAAAACAGCACGTCGTTTTTTTCAAACGTCGTCACTGTTTTACCATACTCCCGGGCGGTCGCTTCGGTCGCAGCTGCAACCGTGCCGCCCAGGGTGTATGCCATCAGCTGGCACCCGTAGCAGATGCCGAGAATTGGAACACCCATTTCAAAAATTTCGGGCGCGATATGGGGAGAGGTCTTTTCATAGACGCTCTTCGGACCGCCGGAAAAAACAATTCCGATCGGGTCAAAGGCACGGATCTCGTCAGGCGAGATGGAGCAGGGCTTTACTTCACAGTAGACGCTGCATTCGCGGATCCGGCGAGCAATGAGCTGGCTGTACTGTGCGCCGAAATCCAGAATGAGAACTTTTTCCATCAGTTATCCTCCCGGAACTCAATTTTGCCGGGTTCGGCGTTTTCAATGATTGCGAGGGATTTGACCTTGACGCCCGACTCGCGAAGCTTGTCGCCGCCGTGCTGGAATCCCTTTTCAATGGCACAGGCGATGCCGACCAGTTCGGCGCCTGCAGTCTGCACGATTTCGCACAGACCGCGCATGGCCTCGCCGCGGGCAAGAAAATCATCGACGATCAAGACCCGGTCGCCGGGATGAATCCACTCCTTGGAGACCAGGAGCGTGACTTTTTTCTTATAAGTATAGGAGTAAATTTCACTGCAGTAAAGGCCGCCCTCGATGTTGTCGCTCTTGGCCTTTTTGGCGAATACCATGGGGATGCCGTACCGATAGGCGCAGACCGCCGCGAGGGCGATGCCGCTTGCTTCTGCCGTCAGGATCAGGTCGACCTTGGAGATGTCAAAGTACTTGGCAAATTCGTCCGCAAGAGATGCCATAAACTGGCAGTCGACACGGTGGTTCAGGAATCCGTCCACCTTGACGATATTGCCGGGCAGAACTTTGCCCTCCCGCTGGATTCGCTCTTTGAGTTCCTGCATAACTTACCTCCTGCACTCTATTTAAATATAAAAAAACCGGCAGCGGAGATTCCACTGCCAATACGAAACCAAGCCCAGAGCATAACCCAGGGCGATTCTTCCAATAGTCACAGCTTCAAGGCGCTGTGGTAGAAACATCCGGGCCATACATCCGGATCTATATTGGCAGTCATATCAAATTGTGTCCGTGTATCGGATGCAGATACTTTACACCAGACACCGTGTTTCGTCAATACCCGAGGCAAAATTTATTGATAGCACTCCGGACGAAGGACTCCGATATAGGGGAGATTGCGGTAATAATTTGCATAGTCCAGCCCGTAGCCGACAACAAACTCATCGGGAATTTCAAAGCCGCAGAGATCGGTTTTCATTGTCTCCGGGTGACGGCCGGTTTTGTCAAGAAAGGAAACGGTCATGATGGACGCGGGGTGGCGCGCCAAAAACAGCTGTTTCAGATATTGCATGGTCAGGCCGGAATCAATGATGTCCTCAACGATGATGACATGGCGGTCGGTGATGTTGTTGTCCAGGTCCTTGATCAGTCTCACCACACCGGTGGAGCGGGCGCCCGCACCGTAACTGGAGACCGCGATGAAATCCATATCGATGTTGCAGTTCATGCTGCGGCAGAGATCAATGTAGAAAAAAGACGCGCCCTTGAGAACGCAGACCAAAACCGGGCGCTTGTCGCCCAATTTATCCGTCAGCTCGGTGCCGATCTGCTCCACTCTGGCTGCAATGGTTTTTTCGGTATAAAGGATGCGTTCAATATCCTGTTCAGGTGTTCTGATGAGCATGATGCCAAAACCTCCGGTTGGAACGTAATCTGAAAAATGGTGCTGGACATTTTTCAGCCACATCATTATAATCATGGTGGCGCAATAAGTAAAATAGATAAAATTAATTTGTATAATTAGATGACCTAATATGAGGTGGACCATGGCTGTAAAACTGGAACTCTATCGTGTCTTTCAGGAGGTTGCCCGAATGGGCAATATCTCTGCCGCGGCGCAGAATCTTTTCATCTCCCAGTCGGCCGTCAGCCAGTCGATCAAACAGCTGGAAGAACAGCTGCAGGTGCGCCTGTTTTCCCGCAGCACCAAGGGCGTTACCCTGACCTCCGAGGGCCAGATGCTGCTGGAGTATGTCAACAGGGGACTGGGTCTGATCGAAAACGGAGAGGAAAAAATTGCCCAATCGCGGCAGCTGCTGACAGGGGAACTGATCATCGGCGCAAGCGACACCGTGACCAAAACCTATCTGCTCTCCCGGCTGGAGGCTTTTCACAGAGACTATCCGGATATTCGCATTCGGATTATCAACGGCACAAGCCAGATGGTGCTTGATGATCTGCACGCCGGACGCGTGGACATCGCATTTGCCAGCGAGATGCAGGATCAGGAGGTTTACTGTGTCCGGCACTGTGTGGACACCCATACCATTTTTGTGGCTGCGCCGGACTATCCCTGCGACTTTACGCATGCCTACACCATGCAGGAGATCGCGGAGCTGCCGCTCATCCTGCTCGAAAAAAAGGCCAGCTCCCGGATCTACGTCGAAAAGTTCTTCCAGCAGCACGGCATTGAAATCCATCCCGAGATCGAGCTTGGCTCGCACAATCTGCTCGTCTCGCTGGCACGGATCGGACTTGGCGTGGCCTGCGTGACAGAGGAGTTTTCCCAGTCCGGTCTGGGGCGCGGCGTAATTCTGCCGCTGCGGACGAAGTTTGAGATCCCGGCCCGCGCGGTCGTCATGTGTACGCTGCGCGGCGTGACGCCGACCTCGGCGGCCAACCGGTTTATGGATTTCATCACGGAGAGCAACCGGATGGCCTACGATCCCGGTCATTCCTATCATTTTACAAACGGCTGACACAACCGAAGATCCGGAAAGTCAAATCTCCTGCTTGCCTCACGCAAGCAGGAGATTTTTTAACCGCGCGGCATGCCGTCATGCAGGCGTGCTGCGCCGGACAGGACTTCCAAAATTTCCGTCAGACGCGGCATTACCCTTCTTCATGCCTATCCGATGGTTTTCTTTATCTGCAATCTCATAAATGCTTTGCTCTCCTGTTGGCAGCGTAATTGCATTCCCCCGCAGCATCCAATTGATAGAGCTGCTGCCGGCCTTCGTACATCACCAAAAAAGACCGGTAAAATAAGAAAATTGCAGCGAATGATCGATCATTCGCTGCAATTTCTGCCCGGGACAGCCCCGGTTTTCTAGAGAATATTCGTGTAGCCCATGAGCGCGCGGTCAGCGTCCGCGGCAGCCTGTTTGCCAGAGGCGATGGCCAAAACCACAAGCGTGGAGCCCGCGTCCATGTCGCCGGCGGTGAGAACGGGCAGCCCGGCTGCCCGGCAGGCCTCCGCGACGGCCAGAGATTCGGCCTGGCAGCCGGAAAAGCCGGAGGCCAGAATCAGAAGCTCTGCGGGGAGCTCGGATTCCTCACCGCGGCAGACGGCCGTCACGCCCGTGAGTGCGCCGTTTTCATCCAGACGGAGATGGGACACCTGGGTCTCAAAGCGGCGGATGTCGCAGCCATAGAGCGCCAGCGTTTCCTCGTGCGCGTAATCGTTGCGGTTCCCATAGAAGGCGGCTGGTTTGCGGATCAGCTGCGTTATACTCCGGCAGCCCTGGCGCAGGGCGGTCGCAATACAGTCGCTGGCGCTGTCGCCGGCTCCGACGACAACCACATTTTTCCCTTTGGCCGAAATCTGCAGAGAACCTTCCTCAAGCAGCGTGCGCACCTCCCCCCGGAGGTAGTCTAACGCGTACAGAACGCCCGACTCAGCCTTCTCCGGGAAGTGCATTTCGCGCGGCTGCTGTGCTCCGCAGCAAAAGACTGCAAAATCAAATTCTCTGGCGAGATCTTCGGCGGAAATATCCTTTCCGACTTCACATCCCGCATGGAAAACAACACCCTCGGCGGCCATAAGATCGAGCCGCCGGCGGACGACTGCTTTTGGCAGCTTCATGCTGGGAATCCCGTAGGTGAGCAGCCCGCCGGGAGTCTGATCGCGTTCAAAGACCGTGACGCTGTGCCCGCGCCGATTCAGATAATAGGCGCAGGCCAGGCCGGAGGGTCCGGAGCCGACCACCGCGATGCGCTTTCCGGAGCGCGTGGCCGGAATCTGCGGAAGCATCAGGTCATTGTCAAAGGCGTATTCGATGATGGAGAGCTCATTGTCCCGTATGGTGACCGGCTTGCCGATCATGCCAAGAATGCAGGCGTTTTCACACAGCGCCGGACAGACCCGTCCTGTAAATTCGGGGAAGCAATTCGTCTTGAGAAGGCGGCTGAGCGCCCGCTCGCGGTTGCCGGACCAGACGAGATCGTTCCATTCCGGGATCAGATTGTGCAGCGGACAGCCAAGACGCTGCCCGCCGAATTGGATGCCGGCCTGGCAAAAGGGGACGCCGCAGTCCATGCAGCGTCCGCCCTGACGGCGGCGGCTGCGCTCGGAGAGATCTCCATGGAAACCTGCAAAGTCCCGTACACGCTCACAGGGCTCCCGTTCGGGATCCTCCTGCCGTTCATAGTCCAAAAATCCTGTCGGTTTTCCCAAGATCACTCACCTCGTTTCACAAAAGCTTCCAGTTCCGCTTCTTCGCGGGACAGACCGCCGGATTCAAATTCCTCGATCCGTTCGAGCATACGGCTGTAATCTCGCGGAATGATCTTTTTAAATTCTTCCAGATGTTCTTCAAAGTTTTCCAGAATCTCACGACCCTTTTCCGAACCGGTGGCCTCCACATGCGCACGGATCAGGGACTTGAGCGCTTGAATATCTCTCTTGTCCGTCAGGATCTCCACGGAGACCAGCTCTTTGTTGACAAGCAGATAGAGCTTGTGTTCCGTATCGAGCACGTAAGCGACGCCGCCGGACATTCCTGCGGCAAAGTTCCGTCCGACGCTGCCGAGGATGACGGCCGTTCCGCCCGTCATGTACTCGCAGCCGTGGTCGCCGATCCCTTCCACGACAGCGGTCGCGCCGGAGTTGCGCACACAGAAGCGCTCACCGGCCATGCCGCAGATAAAGGCGCTGCCGCTTGTCGCACCGTAGAGCGCCACATTTCCGATAATGACGTTCTCGTGCGCATGCAGCGTACTGTCGCGGTCCGGAAAAACTGCGAGTTTGCCGCCGGAGAGACCCTTTCCGAAATAATCGTTGCTGTCCCCCTCCAGCTGCAGCGTGAGACCTCTGGGGATAAATGCGCCGAAAGACTGACCGGCTCCGCCGCGGCAGCGGACCGTGTAGGTATCATCTTCCAGGGACGTGCCGAACCGTCTCGTGAGTTCAGCGCCGAAAAGCGTGCCGAACGCGCGGTCGGAGCAGGTGATGGGAAGAGAAACCTCCTGTTTGCCGGGCTTGTCCAGCATGCGCATGAGCACGCGTTCATCGGCTGTCTTATCCAGATCAAAATGGTAGAGATTTTTTTCGTCAAACCGGCGCTCTCCCTCGCCTGAAAACCGGAGAATGGAGGACACGTCCACCATGGCTGCGCGCTCGGTGATCTGATGCGGCAGCACACAGAGAAGATCGGTCCGGCCAACCATTTCGTCGATCGTGTGCAGCCCGAGCCTTGCCATGATCTCGCGCAGCTCCATGGCCACGAAGGTCATGAAGTTGATGACGTGCTCCGGCTTGCCGCAGAAATTTTTCCGCAGCTCCGGGCGCTGGGTAGCGATGCCCATGGGGCAGGTATCGAGGTTGCAGACCCGCATCATGACGCAGCCCATGGACACGAGCGGCGCCGTGGCGAAACCGAATTCCTCGGCGCCGAGCAGGCACGCGACGGCCACGTCGCGGCCGGTCATGAGCTTGCCGTCGGCTTCGATGCGGACGCGGGAGCGAAGGCCGTTCTGCATGAGTGTCTGATGGGCCTCCGCCACGCCGAGTTCCCAAGGCAGACCGGCGTTGTAGATCGAGTTGCGGGGAGCCGCGCCGGTGCCCCCGTCATAGCCGGAGATCAGAACGGTCTGCGCGCCGGCCTTGGCGACACCGGCCGCAATCGTGCCGACACCGCATTCGCTGACCAGTTTCACGGCGATGGCGGCGTTTTTATTGGCGCATTTGAGATCGTAGATCAGCTGCGCCAGGTCCTCAATCGAATAGATGTCGTGGTGCGGCGGAGGAGAGATCAGGCTCACGCCGGGCGTGGAATACCGTGTACGGGCGATCCACGGCCAGACCTTGCTGCCGGGCAGATGACCGCCTTCGCCGGGCTTGGCGCCCTGCGCCATTTTGATCTGGATCTCCTTGGCGCTGACAAGATATTCCTCTGTCACGCCGAATCGTCCGGAGGCCACCTGTTTGATGGCGGAGTTGTAAATGGTGCCGAGACGGTCGGGCGTTTCGCCGCCTTCGCCGGAGTTGGACTTTCCGCCGATGCGGTTCATGGCCTCTGCCAGACATTTGTGTGCTTCTTCCGAGATGGAACCGTACGACATGGCGCCGGACTTGAAACGCCTGAGGATGTTCTCCACCGGCTCCACGTCCGCAAGCGGAATGGGACTGCATTTCTCATAACAGAGCCCGAACAGACCGCGCAGCGTGTGCGGAACAGATTCGTCGTCCACAAGAGCCGAATACTGCCGGAAATCCTCGTAGCTGCCTTTGCGCACCGCGTTTTGGAGGGACAGGATTGTGAGGGGATTGTACATGTGATCCTCTTTGTCGGGCCCGGAGCGCAGTTTGTGAAAGCCGCTTGAGTCGATGGTGGCGTCGGTCGTGAGATCCATGGGGTCGAACGCCTGATCGTGGCGCCAGACAACGGCGTCGTTGATTTCGTCCAGACCGATGCCGCCAACGCGGGTGATCGTGTTTGTAAAATACTTGTCGATGACATTCTGGCAAATGCCGACCGCTTCAAAAATCTGTGCGCCCTGATAGGATTGAATGGAGGATATGCCCATTTTGGAGGCGATGCGGATGACGCCGTCCAGGATAGCCTTGTTGTAATCGTTGATGGCGGCGTAGGGGTCCTTGTTGAGATCGCCGTTTTCCACCATCTCCGCAATACATTCCTGCGCGAGATAGGGGTTTACAGCGCTCGCGCCGAAGCCGAAGAGAGCTGCGAAGTGGTGAACGTCGCGCGGCTCCGCGCTTTCCAGAATGATGGAAACGGCCGTGCGCTTTTTTGTTTTGACGAGATACTGCTGAAGAGCCGAAACCGCGAGCAGGGAAGGTATGGCAATCCGGTTTTCGTCCACACCCCGGTCGGAGAGAATAAAGATGTTTGCACCATTCCGAAATGCCTTGTCGCAGGACATGAAGAGCTTGTCGAGCGCCAGCTCCAGGGAGGAGTTTTTGTAATACAGGATTGAAATACGGGCGGCCTTGAGTCCCGGCATGTTGAGTTCAGAGATTTTCAGCATGTCCAGACTGGTGAGGATCGGGTTGTTGATCTGCAGCTCCCGGCAGTTTTCAGAGCTGTCGACCAGCAGGTTGCCGTCCGAGCCGACGTAGATTGTGGTGTCCGTCACGATTTCCTCCCGCATGGAGTCGATCGGCGGATTGGTGACCTGGGCGAACATCTGCTTGAAATAGTAGAAAAGCGGCTGGTGCTTTTCAGACAGAACCGCGAGCGGAATATCCGCGCCCATGGCTGCGGTCGGTTCGACCCCATTCTGGGCCATGGGGAGAATGGACGAGATCATGTCGTCGTATGTATAGCCAAACGCCTTGTAAAGTCTGTTCCGGACGGCTGAGGTGTACTGCGGAACGCGCTTTTTGGGCGTTGGAAGCTCGACGAGCGGGACCAGCTCCCGGTCCAGCCATTCGCCGTAGGGATGCTCGTGCGCATAGTGCTCCTTGACTTCCCGGTCGTCGTAGAGCCGGCCCTTGACCGTGTCCACGATCAACATTTTTCCTGGCATAAGACGGGACTTTTTTACAATGCGTTCAGGCGGAATATCCAGAACGCCGACCTCGGAGGAGAGGATGATCGTGTTGGAGTCAAGCAGATAGTACCGGGTGGGGCGCAGACCGTTGCGGTCGAGCACCGCGCCGACCAGTTCCCCGTCGGAAAAGAGCACGGCGGCGGGACCGTCCCACGGCTCCATCATGGTCGCATAATAGTGGAACATGTCGCGCCGGGAGCGGGACATGTTGCGGTCTTTTACCCAGGGCTCGGGAATCGTCATCATGACGGCCTTTGGCAGGGGAATACCGCTGAAGGTCAAAAATTCCAGCGTATTGTCGAGCATGGCCGAGTCGGAGCCGTTTGGATTCACGACAGGGAAAACTTTGTCCATGTCGTCCGCCAGGATAGGAGAGTACATGGTCTCTTCACGAGCCAGCATCCGGTCGATGTTGCCGCGTATGGTGTTGATTTCGCCGTTGTGGAGGATAAACCGATTCGGGTGGGCGCGGTTCCAGCTGGGGGCGGTGTTCGTGGAAAAACGGGAGTGGACGAGAGCCAGAGCGGATTCATAGCGCTCATCCTGAAGATCATCGAAGAATTTCCGCAGCTGCCAGACCAGAAACATACCCTTATAAACGATGGTCCGGCTGGACAGGGAGACAACATAGGTGCCGGAGACGGACTGCTCATATTCGCGGCGCGCGATATAGAGCCTGCGGTCAAAATCCGCGCCCCGCGCGACCTCCTCCGGCCGGCGGATAAAACACTGCATGATATAGGGCATGCTGCTTTTGGCCAGATTCCCAAGAATCTCCGGATGGGTCGGCACCTCGCGCCAGAAAAGAAGCTGCATCTGTTCCTTTTTCAGGATGATTTCCAGCAGCTTGCGGCTGCGGCTGCGGGCCAGCGGGTCCTGCGGGAAAAAGATCATGCCGATGGCGTAATCCTGCGGGCCGCCCAGCTCCACCCCGTGATTGCTCGCCACCTCGGAGAAGAACCGATGAGAGATCTGCAGCATGATGCCGACGCCGTCGCCTGTGTCGCCGGAGGCGTTTTTGCCGGTCCGGTGCTCCAGCTTTTCCACGATTTTGAGCGCGTTGTCCACGGTGTCGTGATCCTTCCGGCCGTCGATGTTGACGACTGCGCCAATGCCGCAGGAATCGTGCTCCAGCCGGCTGTCATAGAGTTGACTCATGGTTCGCTTCTGCATATCGATTCTCCTCCCGAAGGTTTGGGATGAAATAATCTCCTTCGCTTTCATTCTTTAAAATGATAATTTCTTAAGATTATACGGTCACCTTTGTGCAATGTCAATAGAATAATTATTCTGTTTTTAGTGAAAATAAACTAATTATTCATTTTTAGGGCTAACCAATTTTTTTATGTTTCCAGGTCGAGTACACCTGGACAGAGGACGTTTTTTTCCTGCGGAGCAGCGGACAGAACAAGCCTCCGCGAGCATGACGGATGGACGCAAAGAAAAAGACAAAATTCCGGGTCGGTGAGACTGTTAAAATCGCATTAGGAGAACCGGAAGGGCAAATAACGCCTTTTAAATGCAGGTCTCCAAATTTTAATCCTAAATTTATGTGCGAATCTGGATAATAGTGGCATCCAAAAAGGAAAAGAGATGAGCAGATTGGAGTGGCTGTTGGTCGCTGCGACGCTTGCGGCGTTTGCGTTTGGATATTGGGTGATCCGCCAGGCGGGAAAACTGCTTGACAGGGAACATCCGCAGCCTGTTGAAGCTGAGATCCGCCAGACAGAGATTCTGGTATACGGCAATTCTGAATATGAGGTGGCTGCGGAACATGCGCTGAATTCCCATTCTCTGAATTTTTGCCGCGCGACGAATGTGCGGGAACTTTTGGACCTGCGCGGATGCCGCTATCTGCTGGCCCTGTCGGACAAGGAGTCAGAAAATCTGATCGCCTGCGAGTTGGGTGAACAGGTGACCGGCATTCCGATCCGGATCGCACTGTGCCGGCCCGGCTCGTTTGAGCCGGAATTTGAAAACCGTGATGTCCGGCATTTTTCACCGGATCTGTTTCAGCCTGACCAGCTGGCGTCCCTGCTGGACAAGAGATCGAGAGGAAATCCTGCATGAGAAAAATTCTTAGCCGCATGACGCAGGCGCAGATCATTGCGCTGAGCTTCTTCGTTCTGATTGCCGTTGGAACCGCGCTGCTGATGCTTCCGGTTTCGGCAAAAGACGGTCATTCCACAGATCTGGTCGACGCGCTTTTTACAACGGTAAGCGCGACCTGCGTCACAGGCCTCGTGGTATTTGACACCTTTACCCACTGGACGATCTTCGGCCAGACCGTCATTATGCTTCTGATACAGATTGGCGGACTTGGCTGCATGACCATTATCACGCTTTTTGCGATGTTCATGAGGAGAAAGATCTCCCTGCAGTCCAGAAAACTCATCATGCAGTCGACAGGCACGCTGCGTCTGTCCGGCGTGCTGCGTCTTGTAAAGAGAATCGCGATCGGCACGTTTATGATTGAGTTTACCGGAATGGTGCTGCTGGCGACCCAGTTCGTTCCCCGCTTCGGGTGGGCGGACGGTCTGTATGCTGCGCTCTTCCATTCGGTTTCCGCGTTCTGCAACGCTGGGTTTGATATTCTGGGAAGGATTGAACCGGGATCGTCGCTTGTGCACTTTGCAGACAATCCGGTCGTCATTCTGACGATCGGCGGCCTGATCGTCATAGGCGGCATCGGATTTTTAGTCTGGAACGACCTGATTCAGACCCGTTTTCGCTGGAGTCAGTTCCAGTTTCACACAAAGCTTGTCCTGATCACGACAGGAACATTGATCTTCGGCGGCGCGCTGCTGTTTTTCCTGTTTGAGAGAAACTTCTCATTCAGAGGATTCTCCCTGCCAAAACAGCTGCTTTCCGCTCTTTTCCAGTCGATCACCCCGAGAACCGCGGGTTTTAACAGTGTGGACATGAAGGCTCTGTCTGAACCGGGGACGGCGCTCACGATTGTTCTCATGTTTATCGGCGGCAGCCCTGGCTCGACAGCGGGCGGCATTAAAACCACCACTTTGGCGGTTCTGGTTCTGACGACAGTGGCCTCGGCCCATGGACGCAGCGAGGTGAACGCACTGCATTACAGAATCGGTGACGATGTACTGCGGCAGGCTTCCTCCATCGTTGCCATCTATCTTGCAATGGTGTTTGCCGCGGTGCTGGCAATCTGCTCGCTTGAACCTTTCTCAGCCGAGGACGTGATCTTTGAAGTGGTTTCTGCGATCGGCACGGTCGGACTGACCAGGGGGATCACCTCCTTACTCTGCGCCGGTTCCAAACTGATTCTGACGCTTTTAATGTATGCCGGAAGAATCGGAGGCCTGACATTTGCACTGACACTGTCCGAACGGCGGGAACAGGCCCCGCTGAGCCGTCCGGAGGGGAAACTATTAATCGGATAGAGAGGGAAAAGTATGAAATCAGTTTTGATTATCGGCATGGGCCGCATGGGCCGCCACCTGGCCAAGAAAATGCAGGAGCTCGGCAACGAGGTTATGGTCGTCGACAAGGATGCCTCCATCATTGAGGGCATGTCCGAGACCTATACCGACAGCCACATCGGCGACTGCACGAACGCGAGCGTGATCCGCGCGCTGGGCGTCAGCAACTTCGATGTCTGTTTCGTGACAATCGGCGAGGACTTCCAGTCTTCTCTGGTCGTAACGTCGCTTCTGAAACAATATGGCGCCAAGCAGGTCGTGGCCAAGGCCAAGCAGGCCATCCAGATGGATCTGCTCAAGAAAATCGGTGCGGACGAGGTCGTCTGCCCTGACTGGGACATCGCGGAAAAGCTCGCGGTGCGCTACAACGCGCGCAATATCTTTGACTTCGTGCCCCTCACCGCGGAGTATTCCATCTATGAGATCCCCGTGCTCAAGAGTTGGGTTGGCAAGACCATCCAGGAGCAGGACATCCGACGCAAGTATTCCATCAACATCATCGCGGTCAAGCACAACATGGAGCTGCGGCCGATCCCCGGGGCCGACTATGTGTTTTCCGCGGACGACCACATCATCGTGATCGGAAAGTCCTCGGATGTGTTCAAGATCGCCTCGAAAACGTAAAAAGGCGGCCGGATTCCGGTCGCTGCCCGCTGAACGGAAAAACTCACGTTTGCAAAAGGCAAACGTGAGTTTTTTGTCGAGGTGTGCTTTTCCAGCCGCATGGCCCAGTCGCCATATCAAAAGTGCCGTCTGCGGGCATGTCCGATTTCATGCAAGAACGGAACTTGCAGGGTGAAGGCTATGCTTATTTTGCCGGTAATTCCATTTTCATTTCCATTTCTGAAATTGTGTCTGAAAGCTTATGCTGATTGCCGGTCAAAACAAATCCATGTTTTGCATACAGCGAGTACGCCTTCCTGTTGTTGCTCAGGATCCAGAGGCGCGGCACGCCGCTGCAATGCGCTATCGCGAACATAAGTAATTGCGTTCCATAGCCTTTATGCTGTTCTGATGATAAAATATACAAATTTTCAATAAGATCATTCTTTATTGATACGATTCCGACTGGCTTTTGCTCGATGAGAATATAAAGCTCTTTTCCATCATTTATTTCCTTTTGCAGATATTTGACTTGATTTTCCACGGTGTGCTCTTCTACAAATTGCTCACTGCAAAAAGCTCTGTGCGATTCTTTCCAGGATTCGGAATGAATTTCCGACGCTGAAAGTATCGTTGAGTTATGAACTTTCACGATCATCCCATGTTCACCCCGACATATATTTTTTCAATTCGGATTTCAGCCGCCAGCATACCCATATCTTACAGATTGAACAAGTGAGACAGAGCTGCCGCGAATGATTTGTCGTTCGCGGCAGCTCCCTGTTTTTGGTGTTCCGATTTGTTCAGCAGCTTTTACGCGCTACGGTTCCTTGAAGCGGTATCCGACGCCGATTTCTGTCATGATAAACTTGGGATTGGCGGTGTCCTTTTCAATTTTACGGCGCAGCGATGCCATGCAGACGCGGATGCTCTTGGCGTCGCCCGTCTCGGCGTAGCCCCAGACTTCCTTCATGATCTGACCGTGGGTTACAACCTTGCCGCAGTTGGTGGCAAGCAGGATGAGCAGCTTGTACTCGAGCGGCGTGAGATGGAGCTCCGTCTCGCCGAGAAAAATCCGGTGGCGCTGAAGATCGATGGTCAGATCGTCAAAGTGGAGCACATCGGCCGGCTGCGTTGGATTGCCGTGCGTGATATAGCGTTCCATGACGCGGATGCGCGCCAGCAGCTCGCCCATGGAAAAGGGCTTTGTCACATAATCGTTTGCGCCGGCATCCAGCGCCGCGATCTTGTCGCTCTCCATTTCACGGGCGGAAACGATCAGAATGGGAATGGCGGATACTTTGCGGATTTCCCGGATGATTTCATTGCCGTCCATATCCGGCAGGCCAAGATCGAGGAGGATGATGTCGGGAGAATCCGTGCAGAACCGCAGAATGCCGTTTTTGCCGTTCTTTGCAGTCAGGATCGTGTAATCACGGGCTTCAAGCGCCATGGTCATAAAGTTGACGATTTTGCTGTCATCCTCGATCAGCAGGATCCGGATGGGATTGTCCATTATTCATTGTCCTCCCTGGGCATTTCAATATGAAAAGTGGCGCCGCCGGTCTCGTTGTTGAATGCCGTGATGGTTCCGCCGTGGGCGCTGATGATCGCCTTGCAGATCGCAAGACCAAGGCCCACGCCGCGGCCGCGGTCGGCGTTGTTGGCGGGAACTGTAACGAATTCGTTGAACAGAGTATCCATAATGGCGGGATCTATCCCGCAGCCGTCGTCCGATACCTCAAAGGTCACAGTCGTGTCGGTGCAGGAAACTGTCAGACGAACATGACTGTTTTCGCCGGAATGCTTGTAGGCGTTGTCCAGAATGTTCAGAAGGGCCTGGTCGAACATCCGACCGTCCACATAGAGAAGCACAATCTCATCCGGCATTTTTACATGCAGACGGCCGGATTTCACCAGGTAGGGAACCCGCTGAATGACCTGACTTACAAGATCGTCCACGGCCTCGTATTCCTGATGAATCATCAGCTTGCCGCCGGAGATCCGGGTCATATCCAGGATATTCTGAACCGTCATGATGAGCCATGCGGAATCGTCGTTGATGTCCTGCGCCAGGCGGAGAATGTCGGCGTCAGAGAGATGGTCATAGTCGTCTAGAATGGTGCTGCTGGCGCCCATGATTCCGGTAAGAGGCGTGCGGATGTCGTGGGAGACGCTTCGCAGGAGCGTTGCCTTCAAATGCTCGCTCTCCATCTCCAGCTTGATGCGCTCCCGCTCCGTGTCGATGTATTCACGGTCAAGAACAAGGCCCAGCTGTGTGGCAACCGCACGGATGATTGTATCCGCTTCATGCGAGGGCGCATTTTCGCTGCCGGCGACCAGGAGATGGCCCAAAAGCTGCGTTTTGCCCGGAATGGGACAGTCCAGCACCAGAGGAAGATCCTCCCGGAAATCACGGCTTGCATAGACAGGCAGTTTCCCGTCCACCTTTTGAGTCAGAGTGACACGACAGCTGAAGCCGGTGTGATCCTGGATGCGCGTCATGGCGTTTTCCACGATGTTATCGACGCCGGAGAGATTCAGGAAACTTTCGGTGATCTCATTGATCAGCAGCGTCACGCGCGCATTTTCCTCAGCCAGCTCCGACTGCCGTCTGAGTCGGTGCGAGAGCATGCCGCTGATAAGGGCCGCGATCAGGAAAAACAGCAGCAGAACAAGATCCTGCTTGTTAGAAATGATAAAAGTAAAGACAGGCGAGGTAAAGTAGTAGTCGAAAAGGAAAATAGAGGCGGCAGAGGAGAGAAATCCGTAGATATAACCCCTTGTAAAAACGGTCGTAAGGAGAACACCGACCAAAAAGACCATCAGCAGATTCTCTTTTTCCAGGCCGAGACGGTGCAGCTGCAGCGATAAAACAACGGAAACCGCTGTGGTGAGCGCCGTTACGAAGACACAGTAAAGCTGATAGAGGAGCTTGTGTTCGCCATGTTTCCTCCAAAACAGATCCATTTTGTCGCCTCCCGCCGCAGGTTTTGCTTTTATTATAGCGTATTTTTGGGAAAAGTCACTGGGGGATTGGAAAAACGAAGAGGTATTTCAGCGCTTATTCGGTCAGGGCGTATCCGCTCAGCGCATGCTTCAGTTCATTCAGCGCTTTTTTCTCAATTCGCGATATGTAGGAACGGCTGATATTCAGCGATTCAGCGACCTCGCGCTGAGTCTGAGGTTTGCGGCCGTCCAGACCGAAACGCCGGGTGATGACGGTCTGCTCCCGGTCCGACAAAACGCGGCGAATGACGCTGTGAAGGTGCGCATAGAGCTCGTTGGTGCTCAGGTCTTCAAACAGGTCCTGATCGGAACAGATTACGTCCATCAGAGAGATGGCGTCACCCTCTTTTCCCGTTTCGATGCAGTCCGACAGAGAAACATCCGATGCGGTTTTTCGCATGCTGCGAAAATGCATCAGGATCTCATTTGCTATCCACACGCAGAAGAATCTAAATGAAGAACGATCAGCGCCCGGAAGATGAAATCTTTCGGGCGCTGTCTGCTTGGATGCGGCTTAATCGCCGGAGCGGCTGAGAAGGGGATGAAGCCGGAGAAAAGACCGAAAAACCTTAAAGCGGTGTATGTTCGTTTTCGTGGCGGATGAGCGTCCAGGTGGCGCTTATCAGATTTGAGAACATGGGGTTCTCCATCGCGCGGATGATAAACGACTGGCGCGGCGAGTTGATGTCCTCGCCGGACACCTGGAAGAGATGGTTCTCCTCGCACAGACGGCGCAGCCGCGTGAGCTGCTCCGGCGTGTTGCGCGTCGGCATGTAGGTGACAGCGGGCACGCCGATCTCCTTCAGGCAGGCAATGACCTCGTCGAGATAGTCGTCCTCGAACTTCTGCGCCTTCTTGTCGCCCGTGACGCTCTCGCCCACGTCGCCCAGGTACGCGTAGCACAAAAGCGCGTCGATGCGCCGGCAGAGCGCCGCGACCTCGCACACGTTCGGGCATTCGTCGGTCGCGTCGATGAAGATGGCCGGGACGAAAGCGGACTTGAGGATGCCCAGCAGGTCGTAATCATAGAAGGGGTAGGCGGTGTCCAGCATCTGCTGGGTCTGTTTGGCCGAGAGCTTCAGACCGATGGACTGGAGATAGTCCACCATGCTCTGTCCCTTGCCCGCCTTCGCAATCATCTTTTTCGCGAGCGCGAACATGAGATGGCGTTCGGTCACGCCGCCGCCCTCTTTGGCCTCGGACAGAGGCAGGACGTCACGGTCGTAGTCGAGATCGATCCCGGCGAGCAGACCGTTGATCCGCTCGACCATCGCGCGGTTGCGGCGGCCTCTGGCCTCCCGGTAGGGGGCGAAAAAGGCGTTCAGTTCGTCGATCCTGTCGTGCGGAACGCCCTGGATCGTCATATAGCTCACGCCGGCCTGGTCGGGATTGTTGGTCCTGCGGCCCTCCAGCGCGGTGCCGTCCATGGACGCGCGGCACTCCATGCCGATCGTGACCGGCATGCCGATGATCTTCGCCGCCTCGAGAAATTCGCGCGCGCCGGAGATCGAATCGTGGTCGATGATGCCCGCCGTGCAGAGTCCCTCCATCCGCGCGGCGAACACGGCCGCCGTGGGAGAATACGGGGAGAAGGAATAGGTCGTGTGGATGTGATTGTTGATGTACTGCGGCACCATCGGCGGGAACTGGGCCGTCTTTATAATCTCGCGCAGGTTGGACAGACGCTCCTCCTTCGTGGGGGCGTCCAGTTTCGTGAGTATGGCAATGTCTATCATAGCGGACTCCTTTATGCGTTTTAAGCCTCGCAGAGTTTGCGCCCGCGGGCGCGTAATCCATTTTTCACGGCGGCGTGTCCGTCGGGAAAAATTCTCTTCAGGCTGCAAGTGTGAAAATTGCGCGTCCCACAGGCTCCAACCTGTGCCCAGCGCAGCAAGTCAGGTTGGAAGAGGAGAAGCAGCGGAATGGACGAGACCCCGCGCGCACGCGGGGACAGGGATATGGAGCTTGCTTCGACGATATGCGCGCGCAGGCTGCAATTCTTCCGTCGGGAAAGGCAGCAGGCCTTTTCGCCAATCTTAAACAAGCATTGGGGTTTGCCCAATGCTTGTTCGCGGTTTTTCATCAGTTGAGCATGACCTGGCCGCCGGTGACAGGGATGGCCTGACCGGTCTCATACTTCTGCTCGACGCAGTACATGACGGCTCTCGCCACATCGACGGGCAGGCAGCCGCGGTTCATGGGAACCTTGGCCTCGTAGTAGCGGCGCACATCCTGGACTGTCTTGGCGCCCGGGACCTTGCCGGCCTCGAGATACTGCACGAACAGGCCGCGGACGGGATCGCTCCACAGGGGGCCGTCCAGGAAGTTGCCCGGGCAGACCGCGTTGACCTTGATGTTGTAGGCGCAGAGCTCCAGCGCGAAGCTCTGGGTCAGGCCGATGCCGCCGAACTTGGAGCCGGCATAGGCGAAGTTCTTGTTGGAGCCCTCGAGCCCGGACTTGGAGTTGAGCGTCACGATGTCGAACATCTTCTCGGGGTCGGCCTCGTGCTCGGCCTCCATGATGATGGCGGCGTACTTGGCGCAGAGGAAGAAGCCCGTGTAGTTGACGTTCGTCACGAAGTCGAAGTCCTTTTTCTCGAGCTCGGCGATCGGGCCGGAGCGGACGACGCCCGCGTTCGAGAGCATGAGATCGAGCCCGCCGAACTGCTCGACGGTCTGCGCGACCATATTGGCGACGCTCGCCTCATCCGAGACGTTCACCGCGACGGCGACGGCGCGCTCGCCCATCTCCTGGGCGACCTGCTTGGCCAGCGGCTCGTTCATATCGGCGACGATGATGGTCGCGCCCTCCTTGTAGAGCTCCTCGGCGATGCCTCTGCCGAAGCCCTGCGCGGCGCCCGTGACGATGGAGATCTTCCCCGCGAGGCGGCCCGTTCCGGCCGGACGCTTGTGGATGTTTGCTTTGGCGATTTCACACCATTTTGTCATATCGACAGACATATAAAACCCTTCCTTTTCTGGTAAGATTACTTCATTTGCTCGCCGCAGCGGAGCAGGCGCGCGTAGGCGTCCTCCCACTGGGCGGTGTGGTGCGGCTCGTAGACCGCGACGGATTCGGAGCGGCGGACGACCTCGCGCAGCTCCCGCAGGTTCGCGATCTCGCCCAGGGCCATGGCCTGCGCGAGCAGGTTGCCGATGGCGGCGCCCTCGATGGGGCCGGTCGTGACGGGACGGCCGATCGCGTCGGCGGCCATCTGGTCGAGCAGCTTGTTCTGGATGCCGCCGCCCACGATGTTGAGCGAGTCGAGCTTTCCGCCCTTGATCTGCTCGAGGCGCTCGAGCGCCCAGCGGTACTTGAGGGCCAGCGACTCGTAGATGCAGCGGGCGATCTGGCCGGGGTTCTCGGGCTCCGGCTGGCCGGTCGCGCGGCAGTAGCCGCGGATCTTCTTCTCCATGCCGCCCGCCGAGAAGAACGGCGGATAGTCCGGGTCGATCACGGAGCGCAGCGGCGTCTCGGCCTCGGCCAGCTGCACGATCTCGTCCCACGAGTACTTCTTCCCCGCCCTGGCCCAGTCGCGGCGGCACTCCTGGATGAGCCAGAGGCCCATGATGTTGCGCAGGGGGCGGAAGCCGCCCTGGATGGTGCCCTCGTTCGTGAAGCCGGAGTCGCGCACGGCGTCGGTCAGGATCGCGTGGTCGGTCTCGACGCCGAAGAGCGACCAGGTGCCGGACGAGCAGAAGGCGAAGTTCCCGCTGCCGGGGATGGCCGCGACGGCGGAGGCCGTGTCGTGGCAGCCGACGGCCGCGAAGCGCGCGCGGTTGAGGCCGATCTCGTCGGCCACGGCGGGCAGCAGCTGCCCGCGCAGCTGGCCCGCGCGGTCGAGCGGCGTGAAGATGTGCTCCGGCAGGCCCAGCTCGCGGATCGTCTCGCGGTCCCAGTCGTGCGCCGCGGGATTGTAGAGCATGGAGGTCGTGGCGATCGTGTACTCCGAGCGCTTTTCACCCGTGAAGAAATAGCCGAGCAGGTCGGGCGTCATGAGCAGCGTCTCGGCGTTTTCGAGCGCGGGGTCGTTCTCGAGCTTTCTCTTGTAGAGCTGGAAGAGCGTGTTGTAGCTCTGCGCGGCGATGCCCGTGCGGCGGAAGATCGTCTCGAACGGCACCTTGTCGAAAACCGGCTGCATGTCGCCGTCCGCCGCGTAGCGGTACGAGCGCGGGTTGCCGATCAGCTGGCCGCCGCGGCCGAGCAGACCGTAGTCCACGCCCCAGGTGTCGACGCCGAAGCAGTCGAGGCTGCCGAAGCCGCCGCGCTGGAAGGCGTACAGCCCCAGCTTCATCTGCTGGTAGAAGTTCATCACATCCCAGTAGAGCACGCCGTTCAGCGGGATATAGTCGTTTTCGTAGCGGTGCAGCTCCTGCATCGTGAGCCGGCTGCCGTCGAAGCGGCCGAGGATCGCGCGGCCGTTGCTGGCGCCGAGGTCAAAGGCGATCAGATTGAGATCGTGCTTCATAACTCCCTCCCAAAACCCGAGCCGCTTTTGCGGCTGTTTTTCGTCCTCTATTATATATGGTTTTATACCATAGTTTCAAGAGGTTTTTGGTTTCTTTTTTTGGCTTTGTGTTTCTTTGCGACGCCTTTTCTGAAATTTTGCCCGTTCCGGCTGTTTTTTTCCGAAATGTATGGTAGAATGCGGGCAAAGAAGGATAAAGGAGCAATTTTATGAACAAGCGTCCGCTCGTCATCTGCACCGACCCGGGCATCGACGATTTTATCGCCCTGTGCATGCTGCTGAACCGGCCGGAATTCGACATTCTCGGCATCGTCGCCCTGAGCGGCAACGTCGGGCTCGACGTGACCGTCAACAACGCGCTCGTCGCGGTCGAGCTCTGCCGCCGGCCGGAGATCCCGGTCTTTGCGGGCAGCGCCCGCCCGCTCATGCGCCCGGCGCGCTCCGCCGCCAACATCCACGGGCCCAGCGGGCTGGGGAACTCGGTCGAGCTCTACTCGAGCCTGCGCCCGCACGAGGGCAGCGCCGCCGAGTTCCTCGCGCGCATGGCGAAAAAGCACCGCGGCAGCCTTGAGCTGCTCTCGCTGGGGCCGCTCACCGACGCGGCCCTCGCCGTGAAGCAGGAGCCGAAGCTCGCCTCGTATTTCAGGAACATCACCGTCATGGGCGGCGGCATCCGACTCGGCAACGCGACGCGCTTCGCGGAATTCAACATCCTGGCCGACCCCGAGGCCGCGGCGGCCGTGTTCGCCTGCGGCGCGCCCGTCACGATGGTGGGGCTCGACGCCACGCAGCCCTGCGTGCTGCCGCGCGAGGCCGTCCGGCGGCTCGAGGCCGACACGCCGCTCGGCCGCGCGGTGCCGAAGATGCTCTCCGACTACGCCGACACCTACAAGCGCGTGCACAACCTGGACGGCATGGTCATCCACGACGCGATCTGCGCCGTGAGCCTCTATCACCCCGAGTGGTTCGAGCTGGAGCGGCGCTGCGTGTGGGTCGATCTCACGGCGGACGAGCATCTGGGCCAGACGCGCGCCGACGAGCCGGACGGTTCGGGCCGCGCGCCCAACTGCGCGGTCGCCGTGAAGGCCGACTGCGCCGCGGTGAACGGCTGCATCGTCGACTCGATGGAGCTCATCGTGCACGAGCTCCGGTAAAAACGGAAAAGCCCGCCGCGGTTTCGCGGCGGGGGCTTTTTTTATGCGCCGTGAACCGTTCCGCCCGCCCGCGCATCTAACGGGTGAAAAGCAAATGCTGCGCAGCGATTGCTTGGAAAGGAAACCGCCATTGGACAAGACAACCTTTACCCGGCTGGTTCTGAACGCCGAACGGCCGCTCTACCGCGTCGCGCGGACCATTCTGCGCTGCGACGCGGACTGCGAGGACGCCGTGCAGAGCGCGATCCTGGCCGCCTACGAAAAACTGGACACCCTCC
>Ga0183095_11317_pt1 | contig 21516 bp, 19 predicted proteins | sample BioMet4_FD_130346 | JGI IMG/M metagenome (GOLD analysis project Ga0183095, IMG submission 130346) | Microbial communities from bioreactor (seeded with sewage sludge) at LBNL, California, USA - Biofuel metagenome 4 (v2) (version 3) | ecosystem: Engineered > Bioreactor > Anaerobic > Unclassified ...
GACTAAATCCTCAGCTAAGATTTGTGTTTCATTGCCATCCCGGATAACACGAGCATTTGCCGGCAGCATGTTCTTTAACGCTTCGGTTGCTTTACCAGCACGGAACTCTTGCCAGAAGCTGAATACTCCATTTAATACGTTGACCATCCAGATAGCATAAGCAAGTTCCGGTGTCCCGGTAAATAGGGCAATTGCACCACCAATCCACAGCATGATTGCCATCATACTAGTGAAATTTTCAATAAATACCAGGAAGATAGGCTTTCCCTTCGCTTTGGCTAAAACGTTCTTGCCATACTTTTGAACATTCTCTGCCACCTGTTCACCGCTTAATCCTCTTAATGTCGAACCCATTGCCTGACATGCTTCGGGTGGCGTTAATTTTTGAATCTCTTTTTCTGTTTCTAGTGTCATATATTTAAAACTCTTCTTTCATTCCCCTGAATATCTTTCAACAATCCGTGATGTTAGCACCGTAATAATTTAATGCAAGAGAAAAAATGAAAATAAATTTCTTGACTTTCATAAAAATCGTGAAGCCCGTTTTATCCGCATTTCTAGGGCTTTTCAGAAATATCCATTTTTCAGCACTGGAAGGGGTTACATGTTTTTCTTACACTGATATACAAAGGGAAAGCACACTTTTAACATTTTATCTTTTTTTTCATGTTTTACTCTGCAACCAGCGAAACAGCCTCCGCAATCTCAATTTTACTGACCAGTTTTCCAATCGTTCCATCCTTATTTAGTTGGAAGGAAACAACATCATGGGAATAACGGTTCGCGCAAACCAGATATCCATCTGCTAAGATAAAGTCTCTTGGATGTCTGCCGCCACAGGAAGTCACCTGCAGCAAGGTTGGGATATGATCCCGCAATTCAATGACGGAAAGAACATCTTTGCCCCGTGTACTGACATAAAGGCGATTTCCGGCTTCGTTGATGCGGATGGCGGCTGTACCGCGAACATGCTTTTCTTCATTCTCCAGTACGCTGATACATGCATCAATCTTCCAATCCCCGCAGTGAATGACAAACAGCTGATTGCTCAACTCGCTGACAAGATACAAGTATGCACCATCCGTTGAGAATACACCGTGGCGTGGCCCCGTTCCTTCGTGAAAGCGGATAGAATCCACGGCATTTAAATCATGGTCATAAATTGCTACCCGGTCCATAAATAAAGTTGGCACCAAGATCAGATTATTCCATAAAAGAACCTGATGACATCCGCCGCCGTCCATTAAGGATACCGTGCGGATCAGTTTCAGCCTGCCATCCTTCTTTTCCAATGCTGTGAATGTGCCTTCATGATAGTTTGCGGTATAAACACGGTCTTCTGTCTGGGCAATAAAACAAGATGTCCGTGTTTCGTATGCCATAGCATCGAGAATCTTTCCCTTCTTGTCAATCAATGCAGTTCCCGCGCCATTTGGCAAATCTACGCACGCAGCCAATATGCCATTCTGCAGACTGATGTACTTTGGATTCTTTACTGCACAGAACAATTCTGGTGCCGAAAGCTTACCATCTTTCATATGAAACCGGTAAATTCCTTCGCTTCCACTACCCGTATATGTACCCGTATAAATTGTCTTTTTCATGTCTATATTATAACAGTATGAAGCGCGTTTGGATGGAAAAGAAAAGTTTCTCCTTCGAGAAACCTATGCAAATGATTTCAAGATCTTTGGTAAATCTGCCACCGTAATAATGCCTAATGGCTGCTCATTCAAAGAACCTTTTTCCGTAATAATCACGGCCAGAAGGTTTGCACCATGATTCATCGCACTTTCAAACCCCTGGATGACAGCCGCGATGGAACTGTTCCTTGGTAAGAACAGTACTTTATCGTCCTTCGAAGCCAGCAGTATCTCATTTACAGTGTGTTTTGTTGGATCTTTTGCAATGCCCCAGTCAGCAATTTCTTCCAATGTCACCAATCCTTTGTAAAAGCCATCTTCATAGACTGGCAGCTTACTGGTATGCATCTTTCGCATCTGATTATAAGCTTCCACGATTTCCGTACTCAAAGTCACGGTCTTGACTGGAGCAGATGCAAACTGCAGAACTCTATTGTCTTGTTCCAGAAGATCCGCAATCCGTTCAATACTTTCGGTCACAGAATCGCAAGGCTCAGCAATAATTTCATTGTTGCCGCCACGGTCGTGTACAATCGCATTTCGCAGTTCCCCATATTCCCGCAATGTCTGCTGGTTCAGTGATACAACTTTATTTAAAGGTGCCGCTCGATACAGATTCTGTATAAATGGTTTATACCCTGTTTCTTTGCAAATCTCGCCAAGCTTTTTTTCAATGCGTGCATATGCTGCTAAAAATCGTTCTGCATTTGCCATTAGGAATTCCTCGCTATATTTGATGTAAAACCATTGTATTTACACAGCGCATTATATAGATTTATGGCAGCTTCCTCATAACCATCTTTATTTGCCCATCGATCTACATCCCCTTGATTCGTAACATAGAATTGATTGTCCACCACGACAGGCAGATTACATTCCTTCATCAGACTAAAACTATCCAATTTATAATCGGTAATGTCATCTTCCTTCACAAATTTCATTTCATAGTTTCCCGTGGTGTTATTCAAGGAATAATATAAATATCCAGTACTGACTGGCCAGTTTTCTTCATCAAAAGAAGACGCAACATTATCAGCCAGTTTCAAGGATGCCTCATGATTCTTCTGTGTCGGTGTCTTCGCATAAACATGCATGCCGCTGAGATCTGCATTCGGATGACCATCCGCATGAATGCTCAGAACAATCATTGGATCATCCGTATTGATCTTCTCAATCCGTTGAGCAAGCGTCGCAGTCGTTCCTGCTTCATGGGTCCGATTCACTTTGAACCGGCGGTCTTTCTTTAACAGCGTCTCTAATTCATTAACAATATTTTCACTAACATCCGCCTCATTCACAATACCTTCATAGCCTTTATCATCCCCGCCAAACGCTGCATCCAGTTCGACGCGCACTGCATTCTTATTGGCTCCTGTACATGCACTGATGGTGGATCCGGACGTCAAGAACAAAAGAATAATACACAAAAGAATGACAATCGGATTTTTCCAATCAATTTGTTTCAAATCCTTTTTGACAGCATTCCCATTTATTTTCCTTCGTTTGAACTTTCCTATGTTAAGATTTGTCATCTACATTTTCCCTCTAAATCTGCCAAGGAAGCATCTACATCCATATGATCTAAAATCATTTTCATCAGTCGTTCCAATCCTCCGCCCGGCTGATAGTACGCTTGTGTCATATAGTTTGCACGACCGTCATGGATCAACTTCTGTGCAGTATCTTTCGCCTGTTTTGATTTGCTGTTATAGACTGCAATAGATTTTCCACCATACAGTTTCACTAACCGCATGCATGGTACATCCGTCAAGCCATCGGCAACATATACCATACGTTCAAATGGCACCGGACGTGTCTTCGGGTCATAGTAATCATTTAATCCAGCATCATCACTCTCATCCAGAATCTGTTTATTGATTCGGAAAATATACTGTGTCTTTGTTGTGTAATTAACAATGACGGCTGGCCAACGGGCAATATTCTTCGCGTCGTAATAATACCGACATGAATAGATCTTACGGAATTCATGAGCAATGGAAGTTCCTTCAATGATCTCACTCATGCCCGAAGAAATAATATAGTGTTCTACTTCAAGACCATGTTCCTTGCCATATGCATTGATACGTTCAAACCATGTGTCCACACCTGGATACAGTACAATATCTTTCCCCAGATTTTGAAAATCACTCTTTTTTAATGGACGATGCTGTTCCGCAAACTTCTTTTGCAGCAAATACAGGTACGCACTGATAGAGTCCATCTTATGAGTATCTGCCAGATCTGTGACTTCCTGCCAAAAAGCAGCCGGATCCTCATAGCCAAGTGAGGGAATCAGTGAGTATTCCTGCATATCTTTCGTGCATAATGTTTTATCAAAATCATATAAGATTGCTACTTTTTTCATAGTTTATATTATAGCATCTTCTATAATTACGATGCTCTCATTTCCGGCGATTGTGTAAAATGATTGCGGAATAGGTATTTCTGAAAAAGGATACAAAAATGCGATAACCCTGTAGAATTTAATCGTCAAACCAAATCGAGCAGGAGATATCGCATGAATATTCTAACACAAGCATTCAATCAGGTCTTCAGTAATCATCCATACAACAATGAGCTGATCAAACAGCTCAACGACCATATCGCACCAATCGGAGGACAGAATACAGGGATTGCATATGCACAACTGTGCTCTGACATGTCGCTCAGCCTCAGATCCTTTGGCCGGAACGTCCTTCTCAATATGATCCATGACATGGATGAACAGTTCAGAAGCAGTGCTGGGCGCATGGCAAGATATTATGTAAAGAATACAAGAGAGCGGACGATCATGACCATCTTTGGACCGATCACTTTCCGGCGTACGGAATATCAGGACAGGCTGACCAGAGAGAACTACTGCTACGTGGACAGGAAGCTTGGCATCATGAAGCGGGACCGCTATGACTGCAATATCGCAGCGCTGGCAGCGGAGATGTATGCAAGCCATAATTCCATGATCAAAGTCGGTGAGATCATCGGCCAGATGATCAATGGATATGAGCTGGACCCAGACAATGCAAAGACAGCGATATCGCGACAGCAGGTATTCAGGATGGTCAACCGCATCAAGCGGATGAAGATCGCACCATCCATGGCAGAAGAAACGCCAGAGACGCTCTATATCATGGCGGATGAGAAATACATCTCGCTGCAGTACAGGAAAAAAGAAGGAAAGGAAGAACAGCCGCGGAAGAAGATGAACAAGCTGGCGGTAGCATTCAGCGGCAGAGAACAGGTCATAAAGAAAGACGGCACCTTTCAGAAACGATGGGTGCTGAGTGGCAAATGGATCTTCTCTTATGATGATGGGCACTTCTGGCCGCAGCTCCGTGATGACATGGCGCTCCGCTATGACGAAGCAAAGATCAAAAGGATCTATATCCTTGGGGACGGTGCATCCTGGATCAGGGCCGGGGCAGAAGATCTCATGACAGCGGATACCCGTGCAAAGTTCGCCCTGGACAGATTCCACTTTGGTCAGGCACTGACCAAGATCACGAAGGACAAAGAGAAATATCAGCTCCTGTTCGATTATGCCCTGCATCAGGACAAGGGATCCTTCCAGGCACTGGTCGATTCGATCATAGAGGACAAGCCCCAGAACAGAGATACAATACAAAAGAATTCTGATTATATCCTCTCACAACTCAAAGGCATCCGGACAATGTATCAGGAAGTGAAGATCGGATGTGCAATGGAACAGGCAATCTCACATATCATGGCATCCCCATTCACATCCGTGCCGAAAGCATACGGCAGATCACATCTGCCCACATACATCGGCAACCGCATCCATCAGCAGAACGGCATCAACATCCGCCGTCATTACATCGAGGCATTGGACAGAGGCCTGGATGAAGAGGGCACGGCAGACTTTACGATCAACGACCTGGACATGAGCATGTTCGACGGATCAGATGAGACATATCGTCCGGCAAAGACAAGCAGGAATCATCGTAACAAGAGCAACTGAAAAGAGACAGCCTTTGGCAGCTATCTCTTCAGTGTTATCCATTTATTCCGCAATTACTTGACACTAACCCGGCTTTCCAAAAAAAAGATGCATTTCTGCATCCCTTAGATCTTCAATAATTTTTCGATACCGACAACATAGATTTCCACCTGCTTCAACAGTTCATCGATTCTGACCCATTCATTAGCATCATGAATATGATAGTTGTTGCCAGGGAAACCACATCCAAAAGCAATTGTATGATCAATACCCTTGGCATATGTGCCACCGCCAATAACCATTGGCTGTGTTTCCGTATCACCTGTGACTTCTTGATATGCTTCCGTCAGACTTGAGACAAGCGGGCTGTCCACCGGATAGAACAATGGTTCCACGGTATTGCCAATCACGACTTCGCCGCCGTCATCTGCCATATGATCATTCATCATCTTTACAATCTGACGAGAACTCATTGTAACTGGATAACGGATATCAACAGAACCTTTTACAACCCCATTTTCCATATGGATTGTACCGCAGTTCAGTGTCAAAGCACCATATTCATCCGTGCACTTGATACCAAGACCTGTTCCATCCGTGTTTAACCCAAAGTGAGAACAGTAGAAATCCACAAATGGATCCTGATATCCTGCTTCCTTTAAACCAACGAATAAATAAGAGATGGCATTGGTTCCCAGTTCCGGTGTGCTGGCATGTGCCGCAACACCTATGACGGTAATCTTTATCGTCGCGTCATTATCTTCTATTGCAAATGTAATATTGTTATTGTTGTACCAATCGGTCAGTTTTTTCTTTGAAAAAGAACACTTATCCACAACGATTGAGCAGCTCCGGCAGACAATATTCTTTGCCGTTCCACCCTGAATCTCACGAATACCTGTTTTCTTGGAATGATATTCGGCCGACACCATTCCCTTTTCTCCATTGATACATGGGAAATCACCATCCGGTGTAAACCCATAGTCAACCGATCCTTCCTTCTTTACATAGTAAGCTAAACCTTTTGAACCTGTCTCTTCATTGGTTCCCATGATCAGACGGATCCGTTTATTCAGTGGAATCTGCATATCCTTGAGTACCTTTAAGGCAATCATGGAAGCAACCACTGCACCTTTATCATCTGAAACGCCGCGGCCATATAAAACACCATCTTTTTCTACCATTTGAAAAGGATCCGTGTCCCAGCCGTCTTCTTTATGCGCTGGAACAACATCTAAGTGTCCAATAATACCAATGCATTCTTTACCTGTGCCAACTTCTGCATATCCTGCATAGTTGTCCAGATTGACGGTATCAAGTCCATCCTCTGCCAGCATTTTTAAAGCTGCCTGCAGGGCGTCTCTAGGCCCAGCACCAAATGGTGCATCCGCTTCTGGCGTACCTTCTTCACTATTAATGGATACAAGCGTGCCTAATCTCTTTACCAGTTCATCCTTGTATCCTTCTACCAAAGTCTTTCTATCCATCATAAAACCCCCTCAAAACATAGCTATTATACTACAAAGCGTTAAAACAGCACCTAAAATCGTACTTCTATCCCAATTGGACAGTGATCTGACCCCTGTACAGTATCAAAAATTTGGGAATCACTTACCCTTTCCATTAAACGGTCGGACACTAAGAAGTAATCAATCCGCCAACCAGCGTTTTTCTCACGGGCATGAAACCGATAGCTCCACCAGGAATATTTGATTTCCTTCGGATAGAGTTCACGGAAGGTATCTTTGAAGCCAGCCGCAAGCAACTGCGTCATTTTTTCACGCTCTTCATCCGAGAATCCAGCATTCTTATGATTCGAAGATGGATTCTTGATATCGATTTCTTCATGTGCCACATTCAAGTCGCCAGTATAAATCACAGGTTTCTTTTTATTTAATATAAGCAGATGTTTCTTCAGCAATTCTTCCCATTCCATCCGATACGGCAATCGTGCCAGTCCCTCTTTGGAATTTGGCACATAGGCGCAGACAAAATAGAACTCCGGATATTCCAGAGTGATGACTCTGCCTTCTTTGACCGTCTCTCCTTCAATATCCATCGTGACAGACATCGGTTCCTCTTTTGTATACACCAAAGTTCCCGAATATCCCTTTTTTTCTGCACTGTTCATATATAAGTGATAGCCTGCAAACTTCATTTCTTCACTCAACTGTTCCGGTTGCATCTTTGTTTCCTGAATGGCAAAAAGATCTGCATCCGTTTCTTGAAAGAAGTCCGCAAAGCCTTTCGTCATGCAAGCTCTAAGTCCATTGACATTCCACGAAACAATCTTCATAGTGTTATCTCTTGATTGGCGCTGTCGCCTTGCGTAGGAAGGCCAGATCTTTCCCACTTAAATGTGGGGTCAGTTCCCGCCGGACTTCTGCATGATATGCATTGATCTGCTTCAGTTCCACATCGTTCAGAAGCTTTGTGTCAATCGCATCCCGGTCATATGGACAGTACGTCACATTTGTGAACTTCAGCCATTGGCCATAGAAGTTCTTACCCTCCGGTGTCACCAGCAGTTCATTTTCAATGCGGATGCCAATCTTATGTGGCAGATAGATGCCCGGTTCATCCGTAACAATCATGCCTGCTTCCAAGACTGCGCTTGGACGGGCTGCCGTTGGCATTCCCCAGCGGACTCCATGAACACCTTCATGAACACCTAAGACGTGTCCAACACCATGACCTGTTCCGCATTGATAATCAATATTCATATCCCATAAGGGTTGTCTTGCCAAGATATCTAAGTTATTGCCTGTAGTTCCCTTTAAGAAATGCGGGCGCATCAGAGCCAGATGTCCCTGCAGTACTTTTGTATAGAACATCTTTTCCTCATTGGTCAATGGGCCGACCGCAATCGTACGGGTAATATCTGTCGTACCATCTTTATACGTTCCACCGGAGTCAACTAACAGGAATCCCTTTGGCGCAATCTTGGCAAACTTCTTTTCGGTTGCTGTATAGTGCATCATGGCACCATTTGCCTGATAAGCCGCAATTGTTTCAAAGGAAGGCTCAATATAATCTTTCCCTTTCGCCCGCAGACGATACAGTTCATTCTGAGCAGATAATTCCGTCATTTCTCCCTTTGGTGCATTCTCTTTGACATACCGCAGGAATTTCAACATTGCAGCGCCGTCTTTCACATGTGCATGGATCAGATTTTTGATTTCAGTCTTATTCTTAACCGAACGATAGCGCATGATTGGTGTCAATGCATTGTAGATTTGGTTGTCGGTTGCAATATTGGCATACAGTTTTGTATTTAACGAGCTCAAATCTGCCCAGATGGTCTGCTTATGAAGCTTCGAAAGATCTATTGCTAAGGCAGCATATGGCCGTACGGTGACGCCAATTCTTTTAAAGTACGCGTATACTTCCTTCGTCACCTGTTTCTTATCAATATAGTAAGAGACCTTGCGTGACGTCACCATCGCAAAAGCATAGGCAACTGGCGTGCAAGGAATATCGTTGCCGCGCACATTCAGCATCCAACATGGATCTTCCAGCATCGTCAATACCATGACAGTCGCTTTCTTTTCTTTCATGTCCTGACGCACACGCCCGATTCTTGTCTTCGCATCCTCCCCTACATATTTTTTATCCAGCAGGAACAATGGTTCTCTTGGCATTGCCGGACGATCGGTCCAAATCAAATCGGTCAAATCTTCAGAGATATGCAGAGCAGCGCCCTTCTTCTTTAAAGCAGCCGCAAGCTCCAACGTTGTGGAAGCAGCAACAACAGAACCATCGAATCCTAAGATTCCATTCTTTGGCGTTTGTTCAATCACAAAGTCCAGCGGATCCGGTACACCTTCCTGCCGCAGACGCATCAGCGTCACACCTGTTCCTTTTAATTCCCCTTCCGCTTGGGTAAAGTAACGTCCATCGGTCCAAAGACCCGCAAAATCCTGAGTCACAATTGTACATCCTGCATCCCCCGAGAAGCCGGACATAAAAGACTTACATTTAAAATGATCCGCCGTATATTCTGCTGACAAATGATCATCTTCATTTGGAATGTAATACACATCAATCTTATGTTCCTTCATTAACTTTCTTAATTCCGCTACACGTTCGCTTATTTTCATTGTCTTCACCTCGTGTCCTATTATAATCAAAAACACTGCATTCGTCACACTTTCCACCAATTCTCAATTTCAACTAAAAAAATTCTGTCATTTTAGGACAAACGTTTTACAATAGTACCCATGAAACAAAAGTTTACACTGATACAAAAAGAAGAATCGATTGCAACGATTCTTTGTATTACATTCTCCGGCGGTTTCCAAGATGCATATTCTTATTTTGCCCGCGGAAAAGTATTTGCAAATGCCCAGACTGGCAATATCGTGTTGATGGCTTCCCATTTTTTTGATTTTGACTTCTTTGGCGGAATGAAATATCTTGTGCCGCTGCTATTCTTTGCGATTGGTGTTTTTGCAGCGGAACAGATGGAAGGCAATCATAAAGAACATAAGTTTATTCATTGGCGGCAGATTGTCCTGCTAGGCGAAATTGTCCTCTTATTCTGCAGTGGCTTTCTTTCAGAGGATTGGAATCTGTTAGTCAATGCAATGATTTCCTTCGCCTGTGCCATGCAGGTGCAAGCTTTCCGCAAATGGAATGGCAATGCGTATGCTTCTACGATGTGCATTGGCAACCTGCGCAGCGGTATGGCAAATCTTTCCGCCTATCTTCGTACCCATGATAAAAAGATTCTGCACAGTGCTGCGTATTATTTCACGGTCATCTTCATTTTCTTCTTAGGTGCTGGCATTGGGTATATTGCAGTCATCGAGTTCGCGCTTCATGCTATCTGGTTCTCTTCCATCGTCCTGATCATTGCAACTGCATGCATGTGGAATCTCAATACAAAATGAAAGGAATCTCCATTCACAAAGGAAATTCCTTTTCTTATTATTTTCGGTATTTACCGATATGAAATTTTGATTTCATTTGTTACAGCCTATGCTGTATTTTTTACTGCATTCAATTTTAACTGATAATATCCATTGGTCTGTCCTCAAGCAGACTTCTTTCTATTTGAAACAAAATCAGCATAATTTCTCATTGTACGTTTCTACCAGTTCTTCTGCTTCATTGGCAGAAACGTTTACCTGTATTCCAACAGCACCTTCTTCATGAGAATTACCTCCTTTGACCTTCTTTCTTAAGGTCTTTCTCTTACTGATTTCAATATACCCGATACAAATCAGAATACTAGTCTGTGCAAACAAAATTATTTAGCCTATAATATATATGTTGGGTCGAAATAGACCTATTTTTATTTTGAGGGAGGACAATCGTATGTATCAGGATATTCAGCCGCATCAATTTCATAATGAATATCATCCCACAGCACCAGTGGATGGCGATATCGTTTTCGGCTTTACAGATGACAATATTATTGTAAAACCAGATCATACTTTTTTTCATTACGAAGACTTAAAACAGAAACATGACTTTTATTATTTATTTCAGATTGATCAAACGAAGTTCTATCGCAGTGATGTCGAGATTGAAGAAGATACGGATGTACTTTCCTTCCGTGCCATGCGTACATATGAACCAGGCTATCTTGCTTTTGCGGCAATTACTGGATGGCAGCTATACCATTGGATGGAAGACAACAAGTATTGTGGCAGATGCGGCGAAGAAATGCATCCAGACACAAAAGAACGGGCCATGCACTGTTCGAAGTGCGGCAATCTTATTTATCCAAAAATCATGCCTGCTGTCATTGTCGGTGTGCAGAACGATGCGCATCAAATTCTGTTAACAAAATATGCCCACAGCACATATACAAAATTTGCTTTAGTAGCAGGTTTTGCGGAAATTGGCGAGACTATTGAAGAAACTGTAAAACGGGAAGTCAAAGAAGAAACGGGTTTAGATGTGACCAATCTGTCGTTTTATAAGAGTCAGCCTTGGGCATTTTCTTCTACGTTATTGATGGGATTTTGGGCAAGTGCGAATGGACATCAGACCATCTCCATGGATGACGGCGAATTGAAAGAAGCAAATTGGTATGACCGGGATGTCAATGTCGATAATCTTGATCAAGCTTCTTTAACAGCTGAAATGATTCGTGCCTTTAAAAAAGGACTCTATTGATTATGGATTTTAATCAAATCATTTATCAGATCTATCCGTTGGGATTCTGCGGGGCTCCAAAAGAAAATGATCATAAAGAAAGTCACCGCATCTTAAAAGTTCTAGAATGGATTCCACACTTTCAAAAACTTGGCATTACAGCGGTCCTATTCAATCCCGTCTTTGAATCAGATCGACACGGCTATGATACCGATAACTTTGCGAAGATTGACTGCCGTCTTGGTACCAATGCAGATTTTAAGCAAGTTTGTGATGCTTTACATGACGCAAATATCAAAGTGTTGTTAGACGGTGTTTTTAATCACGTTGGCAGGGGTTTTTGTTATTTTCAAAATGTTATTGAAAAACGAGATAACTCTTTGTATCAAAATTGGTTCAACTGCAACTTTGCGGACAGTAATGGTCCGGATGGTTTTTGGTATGAGGGCTGGGAGGGTCATCAGGAATTGGTCAAACTGAATCTGCAGAATCCAGCTGTTAAGAACTTTTTACTGAAACATGTTCACCAATGGATTGATGAGTTTGGTATCGACGGTCTGCGGCTCGATGTGGCATATATGGTTGACCGTACATTCATGCATGAGCTCTGTGACAGCACGCGTTCTTATGCTCAAGAATTCTTTTTCCTAGGTGAAATGATTGGTGGTGATTACAATCAATTGATGAAGGATAACCTGCTTGATTCTGTTACCAACTACGAATGCCGCAAAGGACTGTATTCTTCAATGAACACGCATAATCTTTTTGAGATTGGCTATTCCTTAAACCGTCAGTTCAGTCGTGATCCATGGAGTCTGTACCAGGGAAAACATTTGCTTTCGTTTGTCGACAACCATGATGTCGACCGCTTAGCCAGTGAACTGGTAGACAAGCAGGATCTGCCATTGACTTATGCAATGATGTATACAATGCCTGGCATACCATGTCTCTATTATGGCAGTGAATGGGGTGCTGCCGGTAAGCGCACCAATTGCTCCGACGATGACCTGCGTCCATGTTTCGAGAAGCCTGAGTGGAACAAACTTACAGATCTTCTTGCCCAGTTGAATGATTTACGTCATCATTATTCTGTCTTTACCGATGGAGATTACAAACAGATCTATCTACAGAATGAACAGATGATCTTCCGGAGAAGAAACGACATAGGTCAATTGACTTTTGTCATTAATATTGCCTCACAAGCTGCACATTTCGATTTTGATGCCGAGGTAGAATGTGGCATTGATCTTATCACAAAGGAAAAAATCAATTTTCAAAAGGGAATTGATTTGCCGATGAAATCATTTCGTATCTTCTATACGGATTGGTCAAAATAATATTTTATTACTAAACTGTACGTCAAATTCAAGCAGGCAGATAATAGATGACTTTATAATCAGATGAACCCCAAAAGTTGAACAATTTCACTGGAGGGGTTTTCATTATAAAACTGACATTGGAACAGAAGATACAGATTGATCACGATGGAGAATGCTGGCATGAATCACCAGGATGGATTGCCAAGCAATAGGAACTGGTTTATTCAGATGTTGCGTCTATAATCCGGCTAGCAGAAGCTGCTCAGAAACATGAACACATTTAGAATAGCTGTTCGACTGAGTTTAAAAAAGAACCGATTGATTTATTCTTGATTGATCATGAATCTATTCTTGGTGTTTTTTTGACCTCAGGAAACCAAACCGCGAGACACTCCTGTGATGGATAAAAGAATATAAGGAAAATGGGTATCATGTCGTTGAAAGGAAACGTGGACGACATACTAAAGAAAGAAAAAACCTTGAAAGAGCTGCAGACGATCACAGAATTACTTGCGAATACGGGTAAATTGAAAAGGCCCGATTCCCTGCGGAGCAAGGTTCAAGCCCTAAAATCGAGATTCCTATCTTGTCCAAAGAAGTGAGTTTACTACAAAGCAGTCACCTTTTGCTAAAGTTTCTACTCTTTGAAATGCCATTTACTTTTTGTTTCAATAGCTGCTGCATGTCTTCAGGCATTGGTGCTTCCACCACAATTTCATTTCCTGAGAATGGCTGTTTCATCCGAATTGATTGACAATGCAAGGCTGGCCGGGCAATCGCATTGGATTTGCCGCCATATAGAGAATCTCCCAGCAATGGATGTCCCACCGACGCCATACCCGCACGAATCTGATGTGTCCTTCCAGTGCGAATGGAAATTTCCAGAAGCGAGTAGTCACTGTATTCTTGGATTACACGATAATCGGTGATGCATAGTTGTCCCTCTTCACTGATTTTGCGGTCTTTGTATCCCACCACTTTTTTCAAATGATACTGCAGTGTACCCTGCTTCTTTACGAAGACTCCTTTGACAACAGCAGTGTACACCTTATGCAGAACCTGTTCATTTCTCTGCTTCGACAAGCGGGCTGCGCTTGGCTGATTCTTAGCATAACACATCACGCCGGAAACATCTTTATCCAAGCGGCCAACTGCACGTATGGTAAAATTTTGTCCTTCATAATAGGTCTGCAGCAATGTTCCCATATCATCTCCTTGATGTTCATGGGACGGATGGCATGGCATGCCTGCAGGTTTATTGACAAGTATAACATCTTCATCTTCATAAAGAATATCAGGCTTCTCTGGAAGATATCCTAAGCGAATGCCGTCAATCTCCGGAAAGATGATTTCTAATACATCATTTGGATTGACCGGTTGCGTAACGCGGCAGGTTTTTCCATTCAAAAGAATGCCATTAGAGAACTTCAAACGTGAGATTTCCCGTCTGCTGAGCCCTTCTCTTTTTGACAAAACGGTCTTCACAGGAAGACCGTTTTCGTTTTCAGTAATTTGTATCGAAATTGTCTTACGCATTGTCATCACTAGAGATTTGTGATCTCAGATAACTGTCAATAAAACCATCGATATCACCATCCATGACCCCTTGAATGTTGCCGACCTCATAACCGGTGCGCAGATCCTTGACCATCGTATATGGTGCAAAAACATATGAACGTATCTGAGAACCCCATTCATTGGCTTTGACTTCACCCTTAATATCATGAAGTCTCTGCTCCTGTTCTCGAATCTTCAGCTGCAGCAGTTTGGATTTTAACATATTCATGCAGGCTTCGCGATTCTGAATCTGTGAACGCTGAGTCTGACAAAAAACAGTAAAGCCAGTTGGTTTATGGGTCATGCGGACAGCAGAATCTGTCTTATTGATATGCTGACCACCGGCACCGGAAGAACGCATCGTAACAACTTCCAAATCACGTTCATCAATCTCAATATCCATATCATCTTCAAACTGTGGTACGACTTCCACTGACGCAAAGGAAGTATGTCTTCTTGCATTGGCATCGAAAGGTGAAATACGTACCAGACGATGGACACCATTCTCTGCTTTCATATACCCATACGCCATCGGCCCTTCAATCAATACCGAACAGGACTTCATACCTGCTTCTTCACCATCTTGATAATCCAGAATCGTTGCCTTGAAACCGCGACGTTCGGTCCAACGCATATACATACGGTATAGCATGCTTGCCCAATCCATGGCCTCAGTTCCACCAGCACCAGGATGAATTTCCAAAATTGCATTATGGTCATCATACGGGCCAGAAAGCAAAACTTGAATTTCAAATTTACCAAACGTCTTCATCGTGTCGGTATATTCTTCCTGAACCAGATCATTCATATCCTGATCAAATGTCGTGGAAAGTTCTGCCACACTATCATTTAAATCATTTAGTTCTGACATCAATGCATCATACGCATCTGCTAATGCCTTCATCTGGTTTGTCTCACGGATCAGCTTCTGCGCTGCCTTCTGATCATTCCAGAAGTCCGGGTGTGACATTGCCGCATTATTGGCCGCAATCTGTTTCTTCTTGCCATCCAGATCCAGAGATTTTCCGATAGAATCAAGCTTCACAAGATTCTTTGCGATGCTTACTTTTATATCATAAAGTTCCATTAAGCCTCCTTTGGTGCCTGTTCTGCCGGAATAACTTTCACATTCATACAGAACGTCACAATTTCCTGTGCGATTGTATGCATCATGTCTTCAAACAGAGTGTACCCCTCCTGTACATAAGCCTGCAACGGATTCGCTTGTGCATAAGAACGCAGACCGATTCCATCTCTCAGTTTCGACATCGTATCAATATGATTGGACCATGCACGGTCAATCGTCCGCAGGGACATATCCTTTTCAATGGGGCGGATCTTTTCTTTTACCGGTTCAATCTTCTCTTGGTAATAGTTCCATGCTTTCCCTTCGACAATATCATTCACTGCCAAGCGATTCTTTCCGGCGACATCTTCCGCCTTGATCAGATCTTTGAAGCCAATTTGATTCAAGCCTTCAATTAAGCCGGCCACATCAACATTTTCATTCTTGCTTTCGGGATCCACATGCGATGCAACAACATCAGATACCACTCGCTTGAACATATCTTCAATGACCGTATGAACATCTTCATTTTCAAGAATGAAGTCTCTCTCTTTATACATTGTCTCTCGCTGCTGTCTCATAACATCGTCATACTGCAGCAGCTGTTTACGAGCATCGTAATTCACACCTTCAACACGTCTTTGTGCTGAAGAGATACTTTTCGTGACTGCCTTGGATTCGACAGCAACATCGCCTAAGGACTTGAACAAACCTTCCATACGTTCGGAGCCGAACCGTACCATCAGATCATCCTGTACCGAGACATAGAAGCGAGACATTCCTGGGTCGCCTTGACGACCTGAACGTCCTCTTAACTGATTATCAATACGCCTGGATTCATGACGTTCGGAACCGAGGACACATAAACCTCCTAGTTCACGGACACCTTCACCAAGTTTAATATCCGTACCACGCCCTGCCATGTTGGTTGCAATGGTAACTGCACCCTTCTGACCAGCATTGGCAATAATTTCTGCTTCACGTTCATGATTCTTCGCATTTAAAACGTTGTGTGCAATATGGCGTTCCTGTAAATACTTTGAAATCAATTCGGAAGTCTCGACCGCAATGGTGCCCACCAGAATTGGCTGACCTGCTTCATGACGTTTCTTGACTTCATCGACCAAGGCATTAAATTTTGCCTTCTTTGTACCATAAACCGCATCCGGATAATCGATACGCTGCACTTGTACGTTAGTTGGAATATCTACAACATACATATTATAAATTTCTAAGAATTCTTCCTCTTCGGTCTTGGCTGTACCTGTCATGCCGGCAAGTTTGTCATAAAGACGGAAAAAGTTCTGATACGTAATGGTTGCGAGTGTGGTCGTCTCCTGCTTAATTGAAATGCCTTCCTTGGCTTCGACTGCCTGATGTAAACCATCGGACCACTGTCTGCCCTTCATCAAACGACCCGTATTTGGATCGACAATGACAATCTCATCATCGGTTTCATCGACAACATAATCAATATCACATGCCATGACATAATTTGCTCGCAGTGCCTGATTAATATGATGCAGCAGCTGCGTATGCGAAAGATTGAACAGATTATCAACCTTAAAAACCTTTTCGGCCTTGGCTACACCCTGTTCAGACAATACAACACTCTTTGCCTTGACATCAATTTCATAATCTTCATCTTCTTTTAAAGACTTTGCAAAACGGTCTGCCTGCAGATACAGATTTGCGGTCTGCTTCTGCCCGCCAGAAATAATCAATGGTGTTCTGGATTCATCAATCAGGATAGAGTCAACCTCATCGACGAGAGCAAAATGCAATCCGCGTAAAACACGCTCACGAATGTCGGTGACCATATTGTCACGCAGATAGTCAAAACCCAATTCACTGTTCGTTGTATAGGTCACATCACATAGATATGCATCTCTCTTCTGTGCTTTCGTCAGCTGACGTAAGTTCAGACCTACTGTAAGACCTAAAAACCTATGAATCTGTCCCATCCATTCAGAGTCACGTTTCGAAAGGTATTCGTTGACAGTCACAACGTGAACACCTTTACCACTCAACGCATTCAGATAAACTGCCATAACAGAAGTCAGTGTTTTTCCTTCACCCGTTTTCATTTCAGCAATATCACCGCCCTGCATAACCGCAGCGCCCATCAACTGTACGGGATATGGATATTCACCAATGACCCGGCGGCACGCTTCTCTTGCGGTCGCAAATGCATCGACAAAAATGTCTTCTTCTGTTTCACCGTTCGCAAGTCTTTCTCTCAATCTTGAAGTCATTGCTTTCAGTTCATCATCCGACATTGCAGCATATTTTTCGGCGAGATCCAGTACTGGCTGGATCTTTGTTTCAATCTTCTTTATTTTTCTAGCATCCTCGTTAAAGAGGTTAGAAAGGAATGTAGCCATAAAAATCCTCCTTTTAACGCAAAAACCAACGACTATATTATACCGGTTACCCTCTGAAAAGGCAATTTTCACCGATATTCACTCCCATTCCATGCCTTTTTTAACCATTTTCTCTTGGGTATCTGCCGCAATGGTATAAATTCTGACCAAATATTTTTCTTTCTCAATACAACAAAGGGCTCCTTTTAAGGTCGCGCCAGTCGTAATAACGTCGTCACATAACAAAATTCTATCCGGCAGTGAAATTCCCTCTTTCAGCCGAATCTTAGCTTTCATCTGCTGGCGCTCTGTATAACTTCGTTTCTTCTGCACGATATCTTCGGTCTTCACAAAGGGGTCTAGAATCTTTAGACCAGTACTCGCAAATATCTCTTGTAGATGAGAAAAACCTCTGCGTTCCTGTTTTTCTTGAGAGCTTGGCATCAGACAAAGTGTCCATCCACGATACTTCCGGGCAATTCTTCGCTTTGTTTCAAACAGGAAGATATCCTTCAATGCCTCATCTCCACATTCTTTGAATTGAATTAGACAGCTGGAAAATGCTTCGTTGTATAAGTAATCACTCTCCCCCTGTACCCCATTGACCCGGTATCTCTGCGGTTGATGAAGCCATTGACTGCGGCAGCAAAGACATAGCGGATCCTCTCCAAACAGAATATCCCGCAGACTTCCTTCTCCGAATTCTTTCCCACACATCACACACCGCATGACGCATTTGCCTCCTCAAGATCTCTGCGACATTTTTCACAAAGTTCACTGCGTTCCTGACATAAAAATAAGACATCTCCATACGGGTGTTCAAATGATCGTCCTGCCCTGCCTGCCATCTGAATCAAGCCTGCTTCGTCAAAAATACTATGATCTGCCTGGTACACACAAATATCCGCTCGCGGAATGGTAACTCCGCGTTCCAATACGGTTGTAGCAATCATAATACCCTGACGTTTCTTACGAAAGGACGCAATCACGTCATCTCGATTACCGGTTTTTGAAGTACAGACACTACACAATTCAAATAACGAAAGAAAAATATGCAAGTGCTTTGCCAAAGCAATCGTCGGCACAAATATTATGCGTGGATGTTCGGCATGATCTTCCAACCACCTTAGCAGGATTAGCATTAAAACTCCTTTGGGTGCCACAAAAATGGCCGGAACCGGAATCGCTTTCGCATGTGGGCGCTGATTCAAAGTCAAGCACAGAAGAGTTCCTTCTTTCATACGTTCCGTCAATTCCGTATCTGGAGTTGCGGTCAAATATATGATATGTCCTTTACAGCTTGTCTTTGCAATACCATGCAGGATGGGATTGCCCCGAAACGGAAAGGCATCTGGTTCATCCAGAATCAAAAGATCAAATGCCTGATGATAGCGATAAAGCTGATGTGTCGTACAGACAATCAGATCTCCATCCACAACCGTTGTATATCCCTGACATACTGCAATAATATTCGCATGTGCAAAATACTGCTGCAGGCGTTCCTTCACCTCTAGTACCACTTGTCTTCGTGCAATCGCAAAGCATACTTTCTGATGCTTCTGCAGAAACGCCGCGATTGATGCAACCACCATCTCTGTTTTCCCTGCTCCGCAAACACACTTCAGCAGCACATCTGTCTGTGTAATACTTGCAAGACATGCATCACTGATCTGTTTCTGCATATTGGTCAAAGGATACTGCAGGATATATTCTTCACTTTGTTCCGCAATTGGTTCTAAAACAACAGGTGTTGTACTTTCTTCCAACATGACTCTTCCAAAAGAAATGCATTTTCGGCAGTACCATCCATGGGATCCATAATAAAAATATGCAGAATCTTCATTTAAACATCTCGGGCATTTCATACTTTTATATACATGAATTCTTTTGAATTTCTCTTTTTTTCATAAGCATGGAGAGAACAAATTTGCCCTCCCCATGCTTGCTCCTATGACATACGGAATGTCCCGCCATCATAGAAATATTTCATTCTTTTAATCAAAGATTTCTTACATTTCTTTACTTCAGATCTTCCAGTGTTGTGATTTTAATGTTCTCATAACTGCCTTCCACAGCTTTCACTTTCACACTCGAATATTTTTCTACAAGGGAAGCATCATCCGTTCCCGTGAATCCTTCTTTTATTGCTTTCCCCATACAGAATAGAATCAATTCAGTGTCAAATACCTGTGGGGTCTGGGCAGCCATAAGTGTTGTACGGTCATACGTTTCTTCCACGTAACCATCCACTACTTTCTTAATAGTATCTTTGCACGGCACCATCAGCAGTACAGCCTTTTCCGTTTCCATAGCGTTCTTTAAATCTGCCAAATATTTCAACGTTATATAAGGTCGTGCTCCATCATGAATCATTACGATTGGCTGAGTCACTGCCTGCAGACCGCAGTTCACACTTTCTTGTCTTGTTTTACCACCTCTGCATAATACAATTCTACCCCTCGAACGTACTGGAATGCGTTGGCGATATTCTTTTGGATCGGTTACAACGATGATTTCCTTACAATCTGGATCACGCATAAAAACACCAATTGTTCGTTCCAAAATGGTTTTCCCGTCATTTAGTTTTGCGTAGACTTTGTTGAAACCAAGTCCCATTCGGGACCCGCTCCCTGCCGCAACAATCAAAGTACTATATTCCATGAGTTTCCTCTTGTTTCATTTATTAAACCACAATTATTCCTATAGAACAAAAAAATCTCCTATGCTTCAGGAGATCAATGCGCCCATAAAACCATAAGAGACAATTGTCATGATGACAGCCGCGATAAAGACGCCGATCAAAATGGAAAGCGATGCTTTTTTCAAATCCATATCAAATACTGCGGCGACTAACGATCCGGTCCAAGCCCCTGTTCCCGGTAAGGGAATGCCAACAAAGATTGCCAATCCCCAGAATCCATACTTTTCAATCTTTGGTCGATTCTTTTCTGCTTTATTTTCCACCCACTCTGCAAGTTTAGAAAAGTGATGATCGCTTAACCAGTGCAAAACTTTCTTGATACCTAATAAGATAAAAGGAATTGGTACAATATTGCCGGCGACGCACCAAAATACGCCAGACCATAACGGCATATTCAACATTCTCGCTAAGATCAGACCGCCTCTTTCTTCAACTAATGGAATCATAGAAACAAAAAAAACGGATAACCAATCAGGTAATATAATATGTGCTGCCCACCATACAATAAATCCTTCCATTGCTTTTCTCCTTTTAATGACTTGTGTACTATATCATAGCTGAAAATGTACCGCAAACGCCATCTGGTTCACAGAACGAAAAAAAGTGTCTTTTCGGATTAAAAAGACTGTTGACACAGATATAGCCTTGGGGTATTATAAACAGGCAGTCGATGAAACGGGCCTGTAGCTCAGGTGGCTAGAGCGCACCCCTGATAAGGGTGAGGTCGTTGGTTCAAGTCCATTCAGGCCCACCATTCCATTGACTAATTGGGGTTATAGCTCAGCTGGGAGAGCACCTGCTTTGCAA
>Ga0183095_11319_pt1 | contig 21463 bp, 16 predicted proteins | sample BioMet4_FD_130346 | JGI IMG/M metagenome (GOLD analysis project Ga0183095, IMG submission 130346) | Microbial communities from bioreactor (seeded with sewage sludge) at LBNL, California, USA - Biofuel metagenome 4 (v2) (version 3) | ecosystem: Engineered > Bioreactor > Anaerobic > Unclassified ...
CGACGCTCTTCCGATCTTGAAAAAGACCATTACCCTATTACCAATCCCTCTCCTATTGAAGCTATAAAATTTAGAATGGAACAAATGAATCTAACACCAAAAGATCTTATTCCTTATATTGGCAGTAAGTCTAAAGTTTCAGAGGTTTTAGCTGGGAAACGAACACTAAGTCTCAACATGATACGCCGGCTGAATGAAGGTCTTGGTATTCCTGCAGAAGTTTTAATTCAGCCATACGGAGATGAAGCCAAAAAAATCGCTTAAAGCTTTGACCTCCTGGTCTCAAGCTTTTTCTGTCTGCCACCTTCCACCATACTTGTAAGCAGTAAAATGTAATATCGCAAAAACATCATCGTCTTTTCCATTTCATTGCTCTGTTTTTAAGTCTGCAGGTACTTGTGTTTATTTTCCTGCCGGATTTTCAATCATCCGTTGATACAGCAGGAAACGCATTGACAAACTAATACCTTTAGTTTATTACAAGCTAAAGGTATTAGTTTTGAGGTGATACTATGCCGCGTCAGGGGTTGAATAAAGATAGTGTCGTGGAGGCATCCATCCGGCTTATCGAAGAAAAAGGATATGCCGCCTTTTCTATGGGTGAGCTGGCTAAAAGTCTGAATGTGAAAACTGCATCGCTTTACAACCATGTTGAAAGCCTGGATGCTCTCTTTACAGAAGTAGGTCTTGCGGCGGTATCACAGATGGTAGCTAGTGAAACCCAGGCAATTGAGGGTAAAAAAAGAAATGATGCATTATTTGCTATAGCAGCAGCCTACCGTGCTTTTGCTAAGGACCACAATGAGCTGTATCGTGTGATTATGAGTCTGCAAAAATCAAAAAATGAAATTTTGGAAAAGGCGGCAGGCCAGATTACCGAACCTATTATGGAGGTTATTTCCAGTTATGGATTAAGCAGAACAGAGCAGATGCACTGGCAGAGAATTCTGCGCAGCATGATGCATGGTTTTGTTGCCCATGAAGAAGCAGGCGGCTTTTCGCATTTTCCTGTTGATAAAAATGAGAGCTATCAGATGGCAATTCAATGTGTTGCGGATGGCCTTCAAAAGGCTGGAAGGGCATAAAATGAATACAGATAACACAGAACTCTTTGAAAGAACGCCTGTAAAAAAAGCAGTCATTTCGCTTGTTGTTCCCACAGTCATCAGCCAGCTGATCACTGTGATTTACAATATGGCAGATACTTTTTTCATAGGGAAAGTAAGTGATCCAAATCAGGTGGCCGCAGCATCTCTGTGTATGCCGCTCTTTATTCTATTGACAGGTATTGCCAATTTGTTCGGAATCGGCGGTTCCAGTCTGATTTCCAGATGTCTTGGTACCGGCAACCGTGAAAAAGCGAAAAAAACTGCTGCGTTCTGCATCTGGACAGCGAGTGTGGTCTCTCTGCTTTACGGTATCGCATTGATGATTTTCAAGTCACTCGTTCTACCTGCTGTCGGTGCCAACGCAGAGACCTATGATTTCTGCGTTGTGTATGTTTTTTGGACAATCACACTCGGTGCAGTGCCTACCGTGTTTAACGCTCTTTTTGCACATCTTGTGCGTTCGGAAGGCTACTCCAAACAAGCCAGCTTTGGTATGGCACTGGGCGGTGTTTTAAACATCATTCTCGATCCGGTCTTTATTTCAGTATTTGGCCTGGAGATTGCCGGTGCCGCAATTGCTACCATGCTTTCCAATTTAATTGCGACATTCTATTTTATCATTCTGATTTCCGGTAAACGCAGAAGTACCGTTATTACATTGAATCCGAGGTATTATACCCTTAAAGTGCATATTCCCCGCGAAGTGCTGCTGGTGGGATTGCCAAGCTGCATCATGAACATTATGGGAGTGTTTTCAAATATTGTATTGAACAAACTGATGGCATCTTACTGTAACGAAGCTGTTGCCGGTATCGGCATTGCCAAGAAAGTGGATATGATGTCCTTTGCCATTGCCACAGGCATGTCACAGGGAGTACTGCCGCTCATTGGGTATAACTATTCTGCCAGAAACTACAAACGTATGATGTCCGCTGTGAAAACAACATTTTTATTCAGTCTGACTGTAGCACTGGTTGGTACCGCATTCCTGCTTACTTGTGCGCAGATAATTGTAAGGTCCTTTATTGATGATCCACTGACCGTGGAATATGGTCAGCGTTTTCAGCGTATTATCTGTATCACGGGCCCATGCATATCTGTAACAATGATTATCATCACGCTGTTCCAGTCAGTCGGTATAAAAGTACGGCCTCTGATCCTCTCTTTGCTGCGTAAAGGCGGTCTGGATATCCCGTTTATGTTTTTGATGAACTCACTTCAGGGTGTAAATGGCATTGTATGGGCAACACCAATTGCTGATGTCAGTGCAATGCTGACAGCAATTGTACTGTTTATTCCATTCTTGAAAAAGATGAAATCCAAACAGCCAAATTCATCTGAAGTGTCCTAAAAAAGGCAGAGTGATATGCAGCAGTCTATTTGATGTACGGCGGTGAACTTGCGAAATGTTTGCCGGATTTTCCTGCTTGTATCCCCTCGATCAATCCATATCCCTGAACGGGACATTGGGTATAACCTCTTTTTCATACCTGCAGCATTCGAGCCCGGCACTTTCAATCTGATTTTTTAATTCATCAGCAATACGGTCATCATCAAAGCCATGCTGTAAAGTAATAAAAAATCTGGTATCAAAACTGAGAATCTCCAGACTGAGATACGGGATAATACTATTTGCGATAAGATTGAAAGCCGTTATGTGGCTGCCGATTTTTCCAAAGTTCATCTGGCCCGGATAGCTTACCGATCCTGTAAAAGACTGCATCGCATTTGTTATGACATTGGAACACAAAGCGTTTTTTTCAGCTAAAGTTTTTTTGCTTCTGATATATTCTGCAAACATCTTAGACTGCGCAAGCTGTGGTTTTAATACCTCTACATCGCTTCCGGTCCTGATTCTATCCCTGATTACCGTATTAAGTTTTTCCGTACTCAGCAGTGCCATTTCTTTGCTGTACCGGATTGTGATTACGCCAACCGTGCAGTGATGTGAATTCTGCACTCCCAAAGCCTTACGCTGGTCTACAGAAACAGTCAATACAATGTCATTTATCCGTTCCGGATAGATTTTTGCAAGCGTGCGGTACAAAAAGATCACAAACAGAGAATTGGGGCTGGCCCCGATACTATGGGCATACTGCATAAATGATATACTGTTCAAAGTAAACTCATGGGCAAACAGCCTCTGTTCCGGATCTCCCCTGCCGCCAAAAAAGAGTACATTCTGTTCCGTCGGCCTTGCCTGCGGTTTTTGTATAGATGATGCATCAAAGGAAAGAAACGGATCATCAATTTCTTCACGGGATATTTCTTCTCCAGCAAGACGCACATCAGGAATTTCCGGGTCATCATTATAATGACAGCGGTAGTAGTAATAGAAGAGTGTCTTTATAAACGGCATTATGGATCTTCCATCTGCCAGTGCATGGCAGAAACAGACGTTGAGCAGACAGCCTGCGGCGCTGATACGCAGAAGATATGCGTTATTTGCATCCGGTTCCATTGTCGGGTGTTCAGGATCGTTATAAAGAATCAGCGGTTTTTCATTTTCTTCAAGACAATAGGATTCTCCCTTTTTTACAAGCTTTACCTTAAAGTACGGATACCGCTGTATCGTATCCGTAAGAGCTTTCTGCATTTCTGCACTGGTAATGTTTTCGTCAAATGTTATACGTGACTGTTCATACGCTGCATATTTCCTATTAAGTGAATAAAACATGCATTGAGAAGAGAAAAGTTCTTCCATACGGTCTGTTTTATACTCCTTTGCTGAACGCTTCCTGTTTATTCATGCATCAGGTCTCAGTCCATTACTACTATATTGTTTTTCCTTCTTTTTTCCTATAAATGGATTGTCTGTTTTGTTTTTTTTTGTTCCTCCTTTTGTATCATTCTGCTGCTCCAAACAAATGACCGGAAGGAACATTTAGATAATAATGATGCAGTAAAAAAAATTAATTTGTCCGCTAAAAAAATACAATTCCTGTAAAAAAAATAAATCAAAAAGTGTGCACCATCTATAGGTGTCAAAGGGAGCATGCGGAGAATAACGTGATTATTCTCCGCAAAATATGCGGAGAATAACTGGTTTTTCTCCGCTTTTTAGGATAGTATATAAGTATGGATACCTATATTTGGCAAAACAGCAATTGGCCTCATTTTACCTGGAACGCTGACTTGGTCCGCACTTCCTCCGGGCTTGCAGAACGAAAACAGGCAGAACTGGAAGGTGCTATGGCTGCATTAGGTTTTTCTGTTCATCAGGAAAGCAATGTCTCGGCAATTGCAAAGGAAATAGAAAAATCAGCCCAGATAGAGGGTGAACACATAGAAGCCGAAGATATCCGTTCATCGGTAGCACGCCATCTTGGTGCAGAAAATATTCTTACCCGGGATGCAATAAATCGCCTTGATTCAAGCCAGATTCCAGAAAGGACTAACTATATAGTAGAGATCGTTCTCGATGCCATAAAGAACTGCAACGAACCGCTTACAAAAGAACGGCTCTGCTCGTGGCAGACGCGGCTTTTTCCTAACGGTATGTCAGGCGGCTACAAAATCAACATTGGAAGATACCGGCTTGATGAATACGGACCGATGCGCGTCATTTCCGGCAGCATGGGAAAAGAGACTGTTCACTACACAGCTCCTCCTGCGTCTGCACTGGAAAAAGAGATGTCCCGTTTCTTTGTATGGTTTAATCAAAGTGCATCCTCAAGTGGCGGATATTCAGTTAAAAGCGCTGTGGCACACTTGTATTTTGTGAGCATTCACCCTTTCGATGACGGCAACGGCCGCCTTGCCCGTATGATTTCTGATATGATTCTTTCCGGGCGCGGCGGAGACCGTCTGTTCAGTATGTCGTCCGTTCTTCAGAAGAATAGAACGGACTATTATGTTGAACTGGAAAAAGCGCAGCACGGTAATCTTGATATAACAAGCTGGATCACCTGGTACCTTGCATGCATGGCAGAAGCAGCCGGAGACGCAATAGCACAAATACAGAAGACTGGAACACGGCTTGCATTCTGGAAAACAGTGAATGAAAAGCTTACCCTCAATGACCGCCAGCGTACTATGCTGAACAAACTTCTCACTGACTGGGAAGGAAAACTGACAACAACAAAATGGGCACAAGTATGCCATTGTTCGCAGGACACTGCTTCACGCGATATCAACCAGCTTATTAAAGCAGGTATTATTGAAAAGAAAACAGCAGGTGGAAGAAGCACATCGTATATAATTGCAGAAACTCGAAGCGCTTGAGCTGAACGCGAGGAAATTCATTGTGTCTTTCTGCTTTTGATGTACATTTGAGGTACATTGTATGGTATGGTATGCTATACTTATCATGAAAGATCAAACTGCATACATGCAGTTTGATATGGAGGTAAAGCCTATGACAGAAAAAGAAATGTTTGCGGATGTAGATCAGAGCAGAAAAAAAGAACTGCGTGATAAAGCTTTTGCATGCAAAACACCTGAAGAGGCGTATGCACTGCTGAAAGAAGCCGGTATGAAAGGCAGCATGGATGATTTTAAAAAATACGCTCTTTTACTGAAACAGGAAGAAATATCTGACAACGGACTTTCCAATGTTGCCGGTGGCACAAATAGTGGTAAAAAAGATGGAAACTTCTGGAGTTTTGACCATCCGGAAGACACGAGCGGCTGTCATGGCTACTGCTGACCAGAATCCAATGCTGTCTGCAGCACGGCAGACAGCGGGCAATGGAGAGATATTTTTTATTCAAGATTAGAACGGTCAAGCATATCCACCTTGTTTGCAATAAAGATAGTCAGCGGAATATGGCAGAAACAGTTTCCCGGCGTTTCTATATAATCAGTAATAATCATTGTAGCAAGACAGAGCGAAACAGCCTGGGAAGGAAAACCGAGTATAGCACAGAGCAATGTTAAAGCTGAAAATGAACTGCCAGGAACAGGCGGAACCGCAATAGAAAGCAAAGCGCTCATTATTGAACAGGTAACAAGCTGGGCCAATGATATCTGAACAGCAAACGCTCTGCTGATGCCAAGCAAAACTATTATAAAGATACCGGCAGTCAGGTTTTTATTTGCAACCTGCAAAAATGGCAGCACAAACTTTGTAACAGTTGGCGAAACCCCCAGTTTTCTGCATTCTTCTTCCCGTTGAGAAAGAGCCGCGGATGATGACGCTGTTACCAGTTCAATGAAAGTGCTGTCTGCTGCGCCCCGTATGATTACAGCGGGACTGATTCTGAAGCGGATGCAGATAAATACCACATGCAGCGTCATGATAACCAGTATATACACAATGCTGAAAACGAGTACAAAAAGGATATCCGCAATCTGTGAAAACAGCCCCTGATATGCAATGGTAAAAGCACTTAAAAAAACAAGAATTGGAATAAAACGGGAAAAGGCAGAAGCTACGATAGAACACACTGTATTTATCTGAAAAGTAAAGTCAGAAACGTTCCTGGCCCGGTCTCCTGCCGTGAGCACTGCTACAGCGAATATCATTGCAAGACAGATAAGCTGGAGCGGATTTCCTTCAGAAAATGGCTGAATGATACTGTCAGGAATTATTGCAAGAATCATGGTGAAGATTGTTTTAAAACTTTCAGCACCGGAAAAGTGTACAGTCCTGGAAATCTGAACAAAAGGAAACATGGCTGCGGCGGCAAAAAAAGAACAAAAAAGCGGAATAAAAAGAACCGGCCGTATCAGTGTTTTTCCTATTTTACCAAGCATCGAGATATCTCCCAGCTCAAGAATGCCACAGCAAATAGAAAAGAAAATAAGAGGCATTGAAATCAGCCGGATGATGTTCTGCATTTTATCGAACATTGCAATAAGAACATTCTGTGCAATAAACCGTCCCACTGCAGGATACACAGAAGTCAGCAGACTGCTGCACAGCATACCAAGTACCAATGAAATAAAAACATATAACAAATCGTGCCGCTTATGCTGAAATGGAATAGTAACTGTATTTTCATTACGGCGGTATTTGAACAGCGGACAAAATCCCAGGCTCTGGAGCAGTCTGTCGCCTATTTCATCATTCCTGCTGCTTTTTTCCAACGGATCCGCACGGATACCTTTAGCACGCAGTAGAAGCCAGCTCGTTCCCATCAGATTATGCAGTTCTGCAGTAAATACAGTATTCTGAGGAAGCATTTTTGCCCACGCTGTAAGCGTTTCTTCAGCAGACAGTCTGACTCGCGCTATAGTCTGTCTGGTGATCTTTTTTGAAAGGGTCTGTAAAATCCATTCGCTTGCGGTATCAATACCGGAAGCATCAAGGGGTCTTTCAATAGATAGCATATATTGATCATACTAATTTTACCGGATAATGCAAGCTGTACTGTGGTCCCCCGTTTGAGGAAGATTGTATAATTCATGTTTTTATTTGTTTTTTTAACAATATGCAGTTTCCTGTTACCATATGAATCAGAAGATATTAATGAAGAGTGTATTTTTATATGCTTTTCTGCTTACAGCAGCAGTTCCGCTTTTTTTTGTGCAGGAGACACTGTCTCCTGCACAAAAAATTGACACAGACGTTGCCCTGACAACAGAACTTGACACTGTCAATAATTATAATGCCTAGCGCACCAGTGACGGTAAAATAGACAAAGCTGACAGTACATTTGCCCAGAACATGCCAGCAAATTTATCCGGAGAGTTTAAGCTTTCCATAACGGTTCATCCATCATCACCTAATCCCGATGAAGGATCACAGCAGCTCATTACACCCAGCTGGATGATAAAAAGCAGCATCGGAATAAAAGGTATAGAGACAGAGGCTATGGGATTACTCTCAATAACACCTCTCCTTACGCTTGGCGTTGGAAGCAGCATAGCAACTTCATGGTCTTATGGCGAGCAGACCTCTCTTCTTGGTACATACAATATGGAAAAAGGGAAGTATGACCAGGATACTCCTTTTACCGCATACGGGTATAAATTTCACGGCGATGCCGAATTAAAACTGCCCCTCTCAAAAAAAGATGTTATCACCGGTTTCTATAGTCTTATATATACCGGCTATACAAATGCATCAAACGGGACTCCCTGGGGCTGCGGACCTATCTGTTCAGAAGGATATACGAATGGACTAAGATATGCATCTGGTGCATCTTATATGCATGCCATTGAGAACAAAGCCATATACGCAGCCGGTATCATGGCACAAATTTCAAGAGACCGGGCATTCAAAGCGGACACGTATAAACCACAGCAGGAATTATCCCAAAAATATACAGATCCCATCTGGCTCTTTAAATCAATTGGGGTCATCTGGCAGTATCAATTTCACTAATACCAGAGGGCTATTGCAGCATTGAATCAGATTAATCCAAACGGATAACAGAACTGCCTGCGATGAGTTTCCCTGTTACGAGAACACTCGATGGTATAAACGGCTGCTCATACTCTATCTGCTTTATAATTTGAAGAGCAAGCTGCGTGCCAATTTCTCTGCCGTTTTGTTCATAGGTTGTAAGCGGAGGAGAAAGCAGTGATGCAAGCAAAATGCCATCATATCCTGCTATGCTTATATCCTTTCCCGGTTCAAGATGATGCTGTTTAAGCACCTGTATGCCGCCAAGGCAGGCAAAATCATCAGGATACAGGATACAGGTGGGGACGTTTTCAAGGCTGAGCAGCTGTTCCGTTGCTTTTCCGCTTGCAGACGGATCGTGATATGCAGCCTGCATAAGATAAGAATCCTGCAGTGAAATTGTGTGTTTGGAAAGTGTCTGCCTGAATGCCTGTATGCGGTCTTTTGTAACGCAGGAAAGCTCTCCGTGGATAAAAGCTATCCGGCGGTGTCCCTGCAAAATAACAAATTCTGTAAGTGCCGCGCAGCCGGCAGCGTTGTCACTGACAACAGACGGATGCGGTAAATCTGCAACATAATCAAGTGTACAGACAGGGACATCGCTGCTTAACAGTTCTTGTATATCCGGCCTTGAAAAGTCCGTACTTATGACTACTACTCCATCACATCCCCGGTACTGTGCCTGGGCATAATAGTTCCTCTGATTTTTATTCTCACTGTTTAAGAAGGTCAGGTCATAACCTGCTGCATTGGCAGTAACATTCAGCGAATCAAAGACTTTTGCAAAATACTGATGCTGGAGACCGCTGCCGGTAGTATCTTCAAATATAACTCCTATATCACAGGACCTGTTTGTACGAAGTTTTTGTGCAGCTGCATTAGGATGATATCCCATTTTCATAGCTGTTTCGGTCACAAGTTTTATGGTGTCCTGGCTGATTTCAGAACTGCCTTTTAGAGCTTTGCTTACAGCAGAGTATGAGATATTACATTTTGCAGCAACATCTTTCAGAGTAACAGCTGCCATTCAATTCCTCTTTTATGATTGCTCATGATACAAAGTGTTTCATTGTTTCGTCAAGAAAAACTGTTATGCTAAGAATCATTTTTCTGTTGACATCTGCAGAATTCACACTATACTATTACTACAACGTTGTAGTAATCTAATAAAGCTTACTTTATCAGTATGTATGGGAATTATCAAGGAGAAATCTATGAAAAAAACATTTCTGTTTATTTGTACAGCGATAGTAGCTGCTGCTGTACTTCCAGGATGTTCAAAAAAGGCTGCCCCTTCAAAAGCGGAAGGGAAGGTTTTGAACATTTACTGCTGGAACGAAGAGTTCCAGAGCCGTTTTAAGACGTATTTTGAAGATAAAGGACTTGTTCCATCAGGAGTAACGGTAAAATGGATAATTAATCCAAATCAGAATAATGTGTACCAGAATAAACTTGATGAAACCCTGCTTAAACAGAAAGATGCGGCAGATGATGATAAAATCGACCTGTTTCTTGTTGAGGCTGATTATGCGTTAAAATATGTTGATACCCCATACACTCTGGATGTAAAGAAAGATATTGGCCTTACCGACACAGATCTTGCACAACAGTACAAATACACAAAAGATATCATGACAGACAGCAAAGGTGTCTTAAAAGGTGTTTCCTGGCAGGCTTGTCCGGGCGGATTTATTTACCGCCGTTCCATTGCAAAAGCAGTACTAGGCACTGATGATCCTGCAAAAGTACAGGATGCTCTCGGCTCATGGGATCAGTTCGATGCTGTTGCAGCGCAGGCTAAAGCAAAAGGATATTTCATGCTGTCCGGTTTTGATGATGCGTTCCGTGTTTTTTCCGACAACGTAACATCTCCATTCGTCGTTGACAGCAAAATTAACATCGACCCTTCAATCAAACGCTGGATAAGCCAGACAAAGCTGTATACAGAAAAAGGATATAACAACAAAGCTAATCTGTGGTCGACAGAGAGTTTCAAAGGAGCTGCAAAAGGCGGTAAAGTGTTCGGTTATTTTGGTCCTGCATGGTTCATCGATTTCTGCCTTGCACCTGCAACACTGGAAAAGGCTGATGGTCCAAAACAGATTGGAAACGGCAGCTATGGTGACTGGGCATTCTGCAAAGGACCACAGGGATTCAGCTGGGGCGGAACGTGGATATGCGCTGCAGCAGGCACAGACAATGTAAAGCTTGTTCATGATATCATGTATACACTTACCTGCGACAAGAATACTATGGCAGCTATCGCTCAGGGATCTGGTGATTTTACAAATAATGAAGAAGCAATGAAAGAAGTTGCTGCCGGTTCCTATCAGAATCCTTTTCTCGGCGGACAGAATCATATTTCACTGTTTCTTGAGTCTGCAAAAAGCATCAACAAAAGCAATATGAGCCCGTATGATCAGGGCATTACCGAAAAGCTGCAGGCTGCATTTGCTGACTATTTTAATGGTTCAACCGATGAAGCAACTGCATGGAACAATTTCTATACTTCTGTACATGAATTGTATCCAAATCTGACGAAATAAACAGTTTTATACCCGGACTGCTCTGCAGTCCGGGCTTTTTCCATCCATCTCTTACATTTTTGCGGAAACACGAACATGAAAATCAAATTGCAGAAAAAACATTCTTCTATAGAATACAACAGATGGGGTTACTTCTTCATAGCACCTTTCTTTATCATTTACCTTGTATTCTCGCTGATTCCACTTTTCTCAACGATTGCGAACAGCTTTTTTGAGACATACCGCGTTGGACTAATGCAAATCGGCCCAAAGTTCGTTTTCTTCAAGAACTATACGGAAGTTCTTACTAACAGTGAACTGCCAAAATATGCAGAAAATACTCTGATAATGTGGCTGTTAGGATTTATTCCGCAGATACTTATCTCCCTGCTCCTGTCAATCTGGTTTACAGACACGGAATTACGTTTAAGATGCCGCAGCTTTTTTAAAACGGTTATATATATGCCAAACCTGATCATGGCATCAGCATTTGCCATGCTCTTCTTTGTTCTTTTTTCAGATTCCGGTCCGGTCAACAATATTGCTTTGATGACCGGCAAAATAGCAGAACCTATACGGTTTCTTTTCAGAACCGACACAGTCCGTTTACTGGTCGCCGCTATGAACTTTCTGATGTGGTATGGAAATACGACACTGCTTCTCATGTCCGGTATCATGGGAATTGATCAGAGTATTTTTGAAGCAGCCCGTATAGACGGTGCTTCCCCGCTTCAGATATTCATCCGTATTACACTGCCACAACTGCTTCCTATTCTTGTCTATGTAATGATAACAAGTCTGATAGGCGGTATACAAATGTTCGATGTACCGCAGATACTCACAAATGGTACCGGGCAGCCAAACCGTACAACAATGACCCTGATCATGTACCTGAATAATCACCTGTTCAGCCGCAATTACGGTCTAGGCGGCGCTGTATCAGTGCTTATATTTATCCTGACAGCAGCACTGAGCGGTATAGTGTACAGCTCTACACTGAAAGAATCTAAAAAAAGTGACGGAGGTAAAAAATGAAAAGCTTCAATGGTATTCTTGCCATCCGTAGAACGGTAATTTATGCAATACTCGTCACACTGATGTTCATATCGGTCTGCCCGTTTGTAATCCTGATAATCAATTCAACTCATCTGCATGCTCAAATACTCACTGGTTTTTCACTTATGCCAGGCCGGTATTTTATTTATAATCTAAAAAATCTTCTTGGAAATCCGAATCTTCCGGTGCTGCGTGCGCTTTTAAACAGTATTCTTGTATCGTTTGGAAACGCTTTTCTTGCAACCTATTTTTCAGCAATGACAGCGTATGGCATTCACATGTATCAGTTTAAAGGACGTAAATCTGCATTTAAATTTATAATGGCAGTGATGATGGTCCCTTCGCAGGTTACGGCTCTTGGCTTTGTACAGCTTATGGAACACATGCATCTGAATGATACGCTTATTCCCCTCATTGTTCCGGCAATAGCTTCTCCGGTAGTCTTTTTCTATATATTTCAGTATATGAAAGCAACTCTGCCAAAGTCTATTGTCGAAGCTTCCCGTGTAGACGGATGCAATGAGTTTATTACCTTTAACGTTATTGTTCTTCCTATGATAAAACCGGCCATCGCTGTACAGGCTATATTCGCATTTGTCAATTCATGGAACAATTACTTCCTGCCAGTCCTGATTGTGAGCTCAAAAAATAAAAAAACAATTCCTATCCTGATTGCACAGCTGCGTGATGCCGACTACATGAAATTTGACCTTGCCCAGGTGTATATGCTGGTATGCATAGCAATAATTCCGCTGCTCATCGCATACCTGTTTCTATCGCATCATATTATAAGCGGAGTAACACTTGGCGGTGTAAAAGAATAATAAGAAACTGCACTGCTTTGTTTTCCGTGGAGATACCGTTATTTTACAATGGAGTTATATATGAAGTATGGATTTTTTGATGATATAAATCGTGAATATGTTATTACTGTACCAAACACACCGTATCCGTGGATAAATTATCTTGGAAGTAAACAGTTCTTCTCTCTGATTTCCAACACTGCCGGCGGATATGCTTTTTACACCGATGCGCGCCTAAGAAGAATTACGCGGTACCGCTATAACAATGTGCCGCTTGATTCCAACGGACGGTATTTTTATATCAAAGACGGAGACACCGTATGGAACCCTGGCTGGCAGCCTGTTCAGACACCTCTCGATTCTTACGAATGCAGACACGGATTTGGCTACACAAAAATCAGCTCGCAAAAAAACGGTCTGGCAGCTGAATGTCTTTTTTTTGTACCGGTAAACTACAACGTTGAAGTTGAAATGGTGACTCTTACAAATTCAGAAAAACACACAAAAAATGTATCTCTCGTATCATTCGTAGAATGGTGTCTGTACAATGCACAGGATGATTCCACAAACTTCCAGCGCAATTTTTCAACCGGAGAAGTAGAAATAGAAGGAAGTACCATCTATCACAAAACAGAATACCGGGAACGGCGCAACCATTTCAGTTTTTATTCGGTAAACACACCAATACAGGGATTCGACACCGACAGGGAAACATTTCTGGGTCTGTATAATGGTCTTGATAAGCCGCAAACTGTTATTGCAGGAAAAAGCGGCAATTCGGTAGCAGACGGATGGTCTCCGGTAGCAAGTCACCGCATTGAGGCACATCTTGCACCAGGAGAATCAAAAACATATATCTTCCTCCTTGGCTATGTTGAAAATGAACCGGAACACAAATGGGCAGAGCCTTCCAGTGTTCCGGCCGGGCTGCTGCGCACAAACACTGCCAGCGGCATACTAAATAAAGAAAAAGTGTATGTTCTGCAGAAAAGATTCGCAGCAAAAGAGCAGGTTCTCGACTCTTTTAATGAACTCAAACAATACTGGAACTCAATTCTTTCCCATTTTACACTCCACACAGATGATGAAAAGCTGAACCGCATGGCGCTCTGGAATCAGTACCAGTGCATTGTAACGTACAATTTTGCCCGTTCTGCCAGCTATTTTGAAAGCGGCATCGGACGGGGTATCGGTTTCCGTGATACAAGTCAGGACATGCTCGGTGCTGTGCATCAGCTGCCGCCGGACCGTATAAAGGAACGGTTGTATGATGTTGCCGCAACCCAGTTTGAAGACGGCAGCGCTTATCATCAGTTCCAGCCGCTTACCAAGCGCGGCAACGCCGATATCGGCTCTCAGTTTAATGATGATCCGCTCTGGCTTATTCTTGGTGTAGGCGCATATATTCGGGAGACAGGAGATGTATCTTTCCTCAAAAAAGATGTTCCGTTCGACAACAGCTCAACTATTACAGCTTCGCTGTTTGAACATCTAAAACGCTCATATCATTACATACTCAATCATATGGGGCCCCACGGTCTGCCGCTGATTGGCCGTGCTGACTGGAACGACTGCCTTAATCTGAACTGCTTTAGTACTGACCCGAATGATTCATTCCAGACATGTACGAATAAAGACGGGAAGCATGCGGAGTCCATACTGATTGCGGAACTGTTTGTTTTTATCACTCCTGATTACGCTTCCATCTGCCGCATCTGCGGTAATGAAGCAGAAGCTGTTCTTGCAGAAGAAAGTGCAAAAAAAATGGAAACACAGATATGCGCTTCCGGCTGGGATGGTGAATGGTACATCCGTGCATACGATGATGCCGGTACTAAAATCGGGTCAAAAGAATGTAAAGACGGAAAGATATTCATCGAAACACAGGGATTTGGTACTATGGCAAAAATCGGCGTACAGCATGGCCTGCCGCAGAAAGCGCTCGACAGTGTAAAAAAGTACCTCGATACCAAATACGGAATCGTGATTCTTGATCCGCCGTATGCATCATATCATGTTGAACTCGGAGAAGTCTCTTCCTATCCGCCGGGATATAAGGAGAACGGCGGCATTTTCTGCCACAATAACCCGTGGATCATTATAGGAGAGATTGTAAACGGCAGGATCGATGATGCATTTGACCATTACAGGAAAATTGCACCCGCATATCTTGAAGACATCAGCGATATCCACCGTACAGAACCATACGTCTATGCACAGATGGTAGCAGGAAAAGCCGCCCGCCGTTTTGGAGAAGCAAAAAACAGCTGGCTTACAGGAACAGCCGCATGGAATTTTGTTGCTCTGTCACAGTATATCTGCGGCATCCGGCCGGAATATGATGGGCTGTGTATCGAACCCCGCCTGCCCTCTTCGATAAAAAAAGCGGAACTGTCACGCATTTTTAGAGGCACGAATTTCCATATAACGGTGAAGAACAAAAATAATACGGGCTCAGTAACAATCAGTGCAGATAAAAACAGCACGTGCTGCATACAGGGGACAACGGTTTCTGCTCCAAGCGGAACCAAGGATGTATATCTTAACGTGACTGTCGGCTGAGATTTTTTGCTATTTGTCTCTGGTAAGCTCAACAGGAAGATGAGGAGGCATCGGTTTTCCGATGTCTTTTCCTTTTTCGATATGAAGTCCGGGCTGTATGTGATTCTGCAGCATATGCACGTAGTCCGCTATGCTGTTCCATTTTACATCTGAAACAACACCGTATGCACCATCGGAAATAGTATCAAGCGTATGAACGTCAGAGCCGGCCGTAACAATAAGATTGTATTTGCGTGCATACGCCCGGGCACGTAAATCTTCATCTTTCGAATTATTCTTGTTAAAAGCTTCTATAGCAGTAACATAATCCGGCCATAACCTGATCTTCTCAATATAATCACGTTCTCTGAATGGATGTGCCTGAACAACAGCACCGCCCGCAGCTGTTGCGTTTTCATAAAGCTGTTTGCGTGTATACTGCATCACTTCGGGATGATCCAGCAGCCACTGCTTATCCAGACCGTAAACAAGAAATTCGTCAGCCTGAAAATTATGCTCCCAGCCAAAAAAAACAGAAAAACCCCTTTTGTATCCGGCTTCCTGTGCCTTTTCATATCCAAGACAGTATATACGTACTTTTTCTTTCCACGGGAGAGAAGGGTCTATGCTTGAATTGCCATTAAAGAAATGGTCGGTAACGATTATTCCTGTAAAACCAAGTCTCATATACGGTTCGATATAATCCTCAGGATTACAGCGCCCACATTTACTTCCAATATTCGTATGCAGATGCGTCTCATAGATGTAACTCATTTTTTTTGTCCTATGTTACAAAATACCGCCATTTGACGATATAACAGCACGGTACCAGTACAGGCTGTCTTTCGGAATGCGTTTCTGCGTTGCATAATCAACATATACCATTCCAAAACGGTCGCCATACCCTTTTGCCCATTCAAAATTATCAAGCAGAGACCAGTGAAAATAGCCGCGTATATCAGCGCCGTCTTCAACAGCCTTTCTTAAGCATCTGAGATATCTTGTAAGAAAATCGATCCTCTGCGGATCATGTACTTTACCATCAAGCGCAATCCAATCCTCATTAGCCAATCCATTTTCAGTAATATATACAGGAACTTTATATCTCTTGCTAAGCAGCATCGGCAGGTAATACATACTTTCAGGAGTCATTGGCCATCCGTTGTCTGTATGTGCAAACCCGTTCTGCCGTTTTACTATGGAATATCCATCTTGTGCACCGGCAGCAATACAGCTGCCATTGTAAATATTCTGTCCCTGAAAGTCGACCGGTTCTGAGATTATTTTCATATCATCAGTCCCAATCACCGGCATATATTTTCCAAACAGATCAAGCAGCTTATCAGGATATTGGCCTAAGTATACCGGATCGGCCCATGTCGCAATATTAAATGCATTAAAATGAAAATCATGTTCCGGCCCGTCAAGAAAATCGAGCTGTGCTTTTTCACAGGCAGCACGGTCTTTCTGTGTGTCAGATGCAGGATAATCCGCAGGACCGGTTAAAACCATTCCAACTTTAACCGGTTTCTCAGAAAATGCACGCAGCTCCTGCACAGCCCGTCCGTGAGCAAGAAGAATTGTATGCTGCATAGCCAGCAAATCCTTAATCGACGCACTTTGGCCAGGCGCATGTTTACCAGTTTGATAGCCAAGACCTACAATGCATTGCGGTTCATTAAACGTAAAGAAATGCTGTACACGGTCACCAAACCGCTGTGCGGTAAAACGCGTATATGATGCAAACCACTCGGGAAACTCTTGATTAAGAAATCCCCCTTTTTTATACAGCTCATACGGAAGATCCCAGTGATACAATGTGACCCATGGATCAATACCGTTTTCAAGAAGTGTATCTATGAACTCATCATAAAAAGCAACTCCTTTTTTATTCGGTGTACCAATACCTTCAGGAAATATTCTGGGCCAGGAAAGTGAAAAACGGAAATTTCTGATACCAAACTGTTTCATAAGTTGGATATCCTCTTTCCACTTATGATACATATCGCAGCTTACATCTCCAGTATTCTCCTCCAGAATCCGTCCTTTCTGTGTACAAAACACATCCCAAATCGAAAGGCCTTTTCCATCAGCATATGCAGCGCCTTCTGTTTGGTAGCCGGAAACTGCTTCACCCCATACAAAATCTGTATTAAAAGTCATACTGTTTTCTCCAGCCGGATATAACGTCGGCAAGCCAAAAGCCTGCTTTCTGTTCCATACCATGGAGTATATCACCTGCAATATGCTCATGCAAAGACAAAGAATGCGGAGATTAACAGCTTTATTCTCCGCAGCTGGCCTCATTTTGCATTATACGAGCATAGAAAATAACAGGATTCAATGATATTATTTTTAAGATGAAGGTTAAAGATTTCTCAAATAAAATAGGACTGACGAGCAGTAAAATCAGGTTTTATGACCGTGCAGACATCATCCAGGGACAGCGGGATGGCGAAAACAACTACCGTAGTTTTAACACTCTGGATGCACTTACCATCTACAATGCCCAGATGCTGCGCAGTTTTAATATAAAAGTACAGGATATCCGTTCCGCACAGAATGAAGACCTTGATCATCTTAATATCCGCGTATCTCACCAGATAGATGACCTTGAAAGGACATTGAAAGAACAGGAAATGCGGCTGATCAGGCTCAAAGAAATGAAGGCGTACTTTGATACCATCGGCCAACATAATTCTACACTGCTCTACCATGTTCTGGAAGACAGCTATAATGTCTGGACATTTGGCGACGATTCTCCGGAATGCACGCAGAAAATCGTAAAAACCCTGGCTGACGTTATGCCTTTTTCATATATCTGTATTAAGATCAGCAAAGAAAGCGTTTTGCGCAAAGATACACCGCTTAAAGTTTCCATCGGACTGGGGATTCTGCGGTCAAATATGGAAAAACTTGGCCTTGATTTTTCAAGATGCATAAAAAAAGATAAAAAACGACCCATAATCCAACTGCTTATTGAAACAGAAAATCCTTTCACTCTTTCTATTAAAGACCTGGAGCCACTGTTTATTGAACTGAAAAAAAAAGATATGGAATTCTGTCACGACCTGCTTGGAAGAATCTATATCAGTTACAAAAAAGATGGAAAAACTGTTCATGGCCTCGGCTTAAGCTATCCTGTCTGAAAACTCCTTGACCTGTCAGTAACTGACAGGTTTATCCTATTAAATACTAACTTATTTAAATAGGAGCAGGCGTAAAAATTATGAAAAAAATCATAATCTCCGTTTTAGCAGTTATCACCGCATTGGGACTGATAAGCTGTTCAAAATCCGGAAAATTTACCGGCACATCTACCGGCATGCAGGGACCAGTAACTGTCGAAATGACAGTAGAGAAAGGCAAAATTACAAAGGTTCAGGTTACCGATTGTCACGAAACACCTTCAATTGCCTCTGTTGCACTGGAACGGATTCCGGCAGAAATCGTTGAACATCAGACAACAAAGCTGGATGTTGTAACAGGCGCAACATTTGCCAGCAGGGCAGTCATGAATGCCGCTGCTGCAGCGGCAGCATCTGCCAAAATGAATATGAAAAAGCTCGATGCTAATGCGTACTCTGCAAAAGCTGGTGCTGACGAAACATACTCAACAGATATTGTGATTATCGGTGGCGGAGGTGCCGGGCTAAGTGCAGCTATTTCTGCAGGACAGCAGGGTGCAAAGGTCATTCTGATAGAAAAAAGTTCTTTTCTTGGCGGAAATACCATGGTAGCAGGCGGTGCTTTCAATGCGGTTGACCCGGAAGCTCAGAAAGAAAAAGTCTTATCTGTAGCACAGAAAAACACACTTGATTCCTATCTTGCTTTATCGGTAAAAGATGCAAATCTGCATTTTGACCAGTTCCCAGAATGGGCTCCAGTTCTGACAGATCTGCAGAAATCAATCAGAAGCTTCTACACCACAAATGCAGCGAAAAAAGCCGGCGTCGATATGCCGGGCTACGATTCCATTGCCCTGCACATGTGGCATATTTATACTGGCGGATTACGTCAGCTGAACAATGGCAAATGGATTGCTTCCAATATCAGTCTTGCACGTACACTTGCCGAAAACGCATTGAATTCTTACGACTGGGCAGGGTCACTGGGAGTAGGAACAGCTTCCCACAAAGGTGCAGGCAAAACTTTGTATACTGTTCTCGGTGCAATGTGGCCACGGACACATGCATACAGCAACGGCCAGCCGCTTATTGATATTCTTAAGGCCGCAGCACAGAAAGAAGGTGTAACAATCTATACCGAAACAGCAGGCAAATCTCTGATTAAAGATGCTGACGGCAGAATAACCGGAGTTCTTGCACAAAAATCAGACGGAACAAAAGTCACAGTAAACGCAGCAAAAGGTGTTATCATTGCTTCCGGCGGTTACTGTGCCAACCCTGCTATGGTAAAAAAATATGATGAATACTGGGGAAACGATCTGACTGACAGAACTCTTACTACAAACGTTGGCACAAATACCGGAGACGGTATTGTAATGGCTATGGATGCCGGTGCAGCGACTGTTGATCTCGGTGTTTCACAGCTGATGCCTTCTTCATCTCCTATCAAGGGAACCATGACAGATGGAATCTGGGCTGATGCATCAGAACAGATATGGATTGACGGCAAAGGTAACCGTTTTGTTGATGAATATGCAGAACGCGATGTTCTTGCAAAAGCATCATTAAAACTGGATCAGGGAATCTTCTATATAATATATGCAGGTTCCGGACTCAAGAATCCTGACGGACTGTGCAAAGGAACAACAATGGACGCAAAACTGTTTGGCACATCAGTTGAGTCTATGGTCAAGAACAAGCACGTATGGTACGGTTCTACACTGGCAGAACTTGCAGAAGCAAGCAAAACAGCGGCAGGCGGAGCTGCTCCTGCTTTTACAGAAGCAGCACTTCGAGAGACAATCAGAAAATACAATTCTTATGTAGCAAACCAGAAAGATCCCGATTTTGGGAAGCATGTTCTTGCCGGTGCCATCGATCTTGATTACATCGAAAGTCATCCGGATGTCGGTATTGTTATTTCTCCGCGTAAAGCGTCTCTGCACCACACCATGGGCGGTATCGCTATCAACACCAAAGCAGAAGTTCTGGATAAGAACGGGAATCCAATCAAAGGTCTCTGGGCTGCCGGAGAAGTTACCGGCGGCGTTCATGCAGGGAACCGTCTGGGCGGAAATGCAATTGCAGATATCTTTACGTTCGGCCGTATAGCCGGTAAAAATGCAGGTTCTTCAAAATAATTGAAATTTACCGTGCTGCAACTTCTGCAGCACGGTTCAATGCACTCTGTATATCCTCAAATATATTTTCACGCCCCATTTTATCGGCAGCACCGGAACGTTCAAGCAGCATATAGGGCTGTGTATGTATGCCTGAAAGAATGATTATAATATGTTTTCTGTCACACGCACGCTTAAGCTGCATAAGTGCCTGAATCCCGCCGGCATCGAGATAAATCGTATTTTTCATCTGCAATATCAGTGCTTTATATTCCAGTTCCGCCTGTTCAACTGCCACTTCAAATTTACGTACAGTACCAAAAAAGAGAGGCCCCGCAATATCATACACAAGAACACCAGATGGTATATTCATTACTTCATCGGCAGCGCCATCTTCTTTGAGACCTTCAATAACTGAATTGTGATATTCATGAACTTCACAAATATCGATCATCTTTTTGATAAAGAAAAATGCTGCAAACAAAAGCCCTACTTCAATTGCTATGGTGAGATCGATGCATACTGTAATAAGAAATGTAATAAAGAAAACCGCGCTGTCAGATTTTTGTCCTTTAAGGAGTGCTCGTACAGCAGGTATACCAGCCATATTCCAGGCAACAGAAACAAGGACGGCAGCAAGAACAGCCATAGGAATATATACTGCATAACGGCCAAGGAACAGCATAATAAGCAGCAGCGTTACAGCATGAACAATTCCTGCGACCGGACTGCGACCGCCATTCTTGATGTTTGTGGCAGTGCGGGCAATTGCTCCTGTAGCCGGAATGCCCCCGAATATCGGACTGACGATATTTGCAATACCCTGTGCAATCAGTTCCATATTGGAATCATGTTTTGCCCCAATCATACCATCCGCAACAACAGCACTC
>Ga0183095_11321_pt1 | contig 21431 bp, 11 predicted proteins | sample BioMet4_FD_130346 | JGI IMG/M metagenome (GOLD analysis project Ga0183095, IMG submission 130346) | Microbial communities from bioreactor (seeded with sewage sludge) at LBNL, California, USA - Biofuel metagenome 4 (v2) (version 3) | ecosystem: Engineered > Bioreactor > Anaerobic > Unclassified ...
ACGGGCGAGTGGTTCTATTACGACTCGTGGAAGCATCCGCTCAGCGGCTACGATCCCGCCACGCACGCGGCGTTCCGCGAATGGCTCAAAGGGCGCGGCGATCCGGCGTGGGCGACGGCTGAGCCGCCGACGGCGGAAGAGCGGCGCGCCCACCCGAACGGTTTTCTGCGCGACCCGGCGCGCGAGCTGCGCCTGGTCGAGTTCGCACGCTTCCAGCAGCGCGAAATGTCCGATTTCGTGGCGGCGCTCGCGGCCGCGTGCCGCCGCGGTTCCGCCGGCAAGAAACTGGTGCTCTTCTTTTACGGCTACGCCTTCGAGTTCCCGCCTTTGGGCAACGGAGCGCCGACCAGCGGTCACTACGGACTGGAGCCGCTGCTCGCGAGCCGCGACATCGACATCCTCTGCTCGCCGGTCTCCTACACCGACCGCGAGTGGCTTGGCACCGCGCCCGCCATGAGTGCGGCGGAGAGCGTCAAGCGCGCGGGCATCCTGTGGCTCAACGAGGACGACTCGCGCACGTTTCTCGATCCGCGCAAGCAGGAACACGTGCAGGAGGGCGGGCTCGTCGACCTCAAGCAGACCCAGCAGGTGATGCTGCGCAACACCGCGCAGGCCTCGCTGCGCGGCTTCGGCACGTGGTGGATGGACCTGCCGGGGCAGGGCTGGTTCAACGACGCGGCCATCTGGCAGCAGATCGTGCGGCTGCGTCCGGTGGACGAAGCCATGACGCGACGCGCGGCGCCCTTTACGCCGGAGATCGGCGCGATCATCGACGAGGACAGCATGTGCCATCTCACCGGCGGCTCGTCCGCCGCCGTGCGTCCGCTGATCTACGACGCGCGGGCGGCTCTCGGCCGCAGCGGCGCGCCGTACGGCCAGTACCTGCTCCGCGACGTTCTGCAGAACCGCGCCGCGCCGCGCATGCAGGTCTTTCTCTCCGCATGGAGCCTGACACCCGAGCAGCGGCGGACGCTGGCGGATCAGCGTGCGGCAGGATTCTGGAAAACGTTCGCAGGGTGGTTCGGCCTGGGGCATGGATCGGACGTGATGCGCGTGTGGTGCTGGGCTCCGGGCTATCTGTATCCCGACCGCGCCGACGCGGCGGGTGTTCAAGAGGTCACAGGCTTCAAGGCCAAAGCGCTGAAGCTGCCGACGGCGGAGGCGACGCCGACGGCGGTCGGCCGGGCGCACGGTTTGACGCGGGCGTGGGGTCCCAAAACCATGATCGAGCCGCTTTTCGGCGTCGAGGCGACGGCGAACGAGGTGTGGGCGACCTATTCCGACGGCACGCCGGCGGTTGCGGTGCGCCGCACGCGGACGGGCTGCGATGTTTTTGTGGGCGTGCCGCAACTGACGCCTGAGCTGGCGCATGCGCTGGCCAAGCGGGCGGGCGTGCATCTCTATGCGGAACCGGGCTCCGCGCTGTGGGCGGCGAACGGCTACCTGTCGATCCAGGCGCTTACCAACGGCGTGGTGCGGCTCGATACGGGCAGCCGCGCGCCGGTGGCCGATGCCCTCGACGGCCAGTCGCTCGGCGTCGGGCCGACGGTCGACCTCGCTGTGCAGGCGGGTGACGTTCGCGTGCTTCGGATCGGCGGCGAGTAGTGCGGGTGTGTCTCGCCCGTGCTTGAAGAAAAAACAGGAAGGTCGAGATTATCGATTGTGTCGGGGTCATCGTGCTCATCGAAAAAGTCGATGCCCTCGATGATTTCGACAATCTCGGAAAGGAGTCTTTCATGGCCGATCTGTTTCGAGGCGCTGGCGGCTATCGTTGGCTGGATTCCTTTGTGATGGGCACGATCATCCAGCTCGGCACACACCGCTTCTGCGAAAAATTTCTGACGCGGGAAATTGATCCTACGGGTCGTCAGTACGACCAGATGACACAGGCAGCACGCTCGGGGTGCATGAACAACGCCGAGGGTTCGGAACGCGGCGCGACATCCAAAGAGACGGAGATGCGACTGACGGACGTTGCCCGGGCCAGCCTCGCGGAACTCGGCAATGACTATGTGTTCTGGCTGTTGCGGAAGCGCCAATTGCCGTGGCCGAAGCTGTCGGATGATGCGCGGGCAATTTACGAGATCAGGCTGGACCTGCCCACGTACGGCACCGATGTTCTGTATGATTCCTGCAAACACATTCTGGCACAGGAAAAGAAATTCTGCCGGTGGCTTGACTCGAACGACGACACGGCGATGGCGAACGCGCTTCTTATCCTGATTTCGCGGACGATCAACATGTTGAATCATCAGATGACTGCTCAAGGCGACAAATTCGTAAAAGAAGGAGGTTTCCGCGAGCATTTGAAGGAGGCCCGAACGGAGGAACTGGCTCGTCGCGAAGAGGCACCCGCGTGTCCCCTCTGCGGCGCACCGATGCGCAAACGAACCGCGAGGGGCGGAAAAAGTCCAGGCAAACCGTTCTGGGGATGCTCGGCCTATCCGACCTGTAATGGCGTAAGGGAGGTTGAGCCGTGAAGAAAAAAAGGACGAGAGTATCGATGATTGCGATAATTTCGATGTTCTCGACGATTACGGGCGTTTCTTCTTGGGCGGATGATTCCGGTCTCGTGGTTTGGGATTCGCCCAGCGCGGACTACAACGGCTCGATGCCGCTCGGCAACGGCGAGGTCGCGGTGAACGCGTGGGTCGAGCCGTCGGGCGATTTGCGCTTTTTCATCTCCCGCACCGATGCGTGGGACGAGTACGGACGGTTGCTCAAAGTCGGCGGCGTGCGCATCCGGATCGGCGACGGCAATGTCGCGCGGACGCGGAATTTCCGGCAGACGCTGACCGTGCAGGACGCGACCGTGCGCGCCTCGTACGGCGAGGGCGAGTCGCGCGTGGATCTGCGGCTGTGGGTGGACGCAAGCCGCCCCGTGATTGTGGTGGAGGCGGAATGCGTGCGGCCTGCCGCCGCGTGCGCGCTGCTGGAGCTTTGGCGCACCAACGAGGTGCCGGTTGCCGCCGAATGCAGCGACGTGCTGAACGGATGCAAGGATCGGCAGACCGTCGCCAAGCCCGACGTCGTCCTCACGGGCCTTCACGACCGTATCGGCTGGTATCACCGCAACATCGAATCGGTCGGCCCCGAACTGTGCGGCCGCATTCAGGGCATGTCCGGCTTTGCGCGGCCCGACCCGCTGCTGCACCGCACGTTCGGCGCGCTGGTCGCGGCGGAGCACGCGGAGCGGTTGGACGACCGGACGCTTCGTTCGCCCTCCGGCACGCGTCACGTGTTCGAGATCGCGGTCAATACGCTGTGCCCGGCGACGGCCGAGGCGTGGCGGAAATCAACGGCTGCGGCGCTTGATGCGGCGCACACGATTCCGCTGGCCGAGCGGCGGCAGGCGCACGAAGCGTGGTGGGCGGCCTTCTGGGACCGGAGCTGGATTCACCTGTCGCAGAACGCGCTGCCGGCCGAACGTCCGGACGGAGCAGGACTGTCGACCAACGCCCTGCCGCTTTCGCTCGGCGACGGCGACGATGCGTTCGTCGTTAACCGCGGCTACACGCTCCAGCGCTTTGTGACCGCCTGCGCGGGGCGCGGGCATTACCCGATCAAATTCAACGGTTCGCTTTTCACCGTGCCGGCCGCGGGCAAGCCGGAGTCTGCGGACTATCGGCGCTGGGGGCCGGGCTATTGGTGGCAGAACACGCGCTTGCCGTACGAATCGATGTGCGCGTCGGGAGACTTCGAGATGATGGAGCCGCTGTTCCAGATGTATGCGCGCGACTTGCTGCCGCAGTTTGTTTACCGGACGCGCCGCTATCTCGGCCACGCCGGTGCCTACGTGCCCGAGTGCATCTATTTCTGGGGGGACATGTTCAGCGAGACCTACGGCTGGCAGCCGTGCGACGAGCGTGCGGACAAACTGCAGGCCAGCCGCTGGCACAAGTGGGATTGGGTCAGCGGATTGGAGCTGAGCGGGCTGCTGCTCGACCGCTACGCGTACACCGGCGACGCTGCGTTTCTGCACGGCACCGCGTTGCCGTTCATCCGCGAGATCCTCACGTATTTCGACCGCCACTATGCGGCCGGGCCCGACGGCAAGCTGGTGATGCATCCTGCACAGTCGCTGGAAACGTGGTGGGAGGCGACCAATCCGATGCCCGAGCTGTCGGGGCTTTATGCGGTCACCGAGCGCTGCCTTGCTCTGCCGGAGGCGCAAACGACGCCCGAGGAACGCGCGTTCTGGCAAGCCCTGCGGGCCAAGCTGCCGCCCTTGCCGACGATGAAGAGCCCGGAGGGCAAAACGCAGCTCGCTCCCGCGCAAACGTTCGCCAGCAAGCACAACTGCGAAAATCCGGAGCTGTATGCGGTCTTTCCGTTCCGTCTCTTCGGCGTCGGCCGCCCGAACATCGCGTGGGGCATCGAGGCGCTGAACAACCGCGGGGACCGCGGCCCGTTCGGCTGGCGTCAGGAAGACGTGTTCATGGCGTATCTCGGCCAGACGGCGCAGGCGCGCGATTACGTCGTGCGGCGCGCCCGCAAGAGCTGTCCCTCGCAGCGCTTCCCCGCGTTCTGGGGTCCCAACTACGATTGGACGCCCGACCAGGATCACGGCAGCATCCTGATGAAGGCCGTGCAGGCGATGCTGCTGCAGAGCGACGGACGCAAGCTGTATCTGCTACCCGCGTGGCCGCGCGACTGGGACTGCGACTTCAAATTGCACGCGCCGCTGCAGACGGTGGTGACCGGAACGGTGCGCGACGGCAAGCTGGCAACGTGGGCGGTGACACCCGCCGAGCGCCGGGCGGATGTGGTAATAGGCGGGGCGTTTCAATAACGGAAGAATGCGCATGGGCGAGACGCCCGTGCATGGAGAGCGGCAGCACGGGCGTCTCCCCCGTGCCATGTCAGAAGGGGGAATGAATGAGCGTCGAGCGTAATCCGATGATGATGGGGGAACGAGGATTTTGCGGTTCGAATGACCGTTGTGTGCGGAACCGGAAAGGGGAGGGGCAAGCGTCTGCTTGCCCGGACGAGCAGACGCTCGTCCCTCCCGTGCCTTCGCGTCTGACACGCATCAGGTCCGCATTCCCCGGCACCGGCCGATCACGGGTCGAAACGTTCTTGTTGGGCGTATTCGTTCTGTCTTTTGTCGCGCGAGCGTCGCTGCCGGCCGCGCCGGCGGGTGTGATGCCGCCGGGAGATGCGTTCGAGGTTCCTCAGACGGCGGGAGTCGAAGGCGCACCGCTGATTTTCGAGCACAGCCGCGAGGCCGGTCCGGACGAGACGCTCTTTGCGGTCGGCACCCATCTCACGGGAGAGGTCGTGGTGTGGGACACGCAGCCGGGTCATCCCCAGGGCGGGCCGGTGAAAGCGAAGACACAGATGGCCGACAGCACTTATCTGGCGTTCACGGTCTCGCAGAGCGCTTACGACGGGCCGATGGTCGCCGCCGTGAAAAATGCGGCGGGCACGTCCGCGCCGTTCGTGATCAACGCGCCGGCCCCATGGTGGTGCAGTCCCGCGGTTGCGGTGCCGGGCAAGACCGTGCGCGTGTTCGGCCGCAATCTGGCGTGCCGTCCCGACTGCCGCCGCGCCTACGTCTGGATTTGCGCGCCGGGCCGCATCGGGCGCTGGGCGGAGGTTCTGGAAGCCGGTAAATACGCGGTGACGTTCGCGTTGCCCGCCGATCTGGCCGCCGACGCGTACGAGGTCTGGCTGCACGGCGGACGTGGCGGGGCGTGGGGCTGGGGCGGCCCTGTCCGTCTGGAGGTTCGCGAGGTGTCACGTCCGGCGCGCGCCAAAACGCTGCGTCCCGGCAAGGACGGCGCGCTTGCGCTTCAGGCCGCGTTGGACGCGATGGCCGCGCGTGGCGGCGGCACGGTGAAACTTCCGGCCGGAACGTTTGCCTTCGCCGGCACGTTGCGGATTCCTGCGAATGTGACGCTGTGCGGCGCGGGACGCGAGCAGACAACGCTGTCGTTGCAGAGCAGCCCGGAGACCGCGTTCGCGCGCTTCAACGCGTCCGGCTGGGGCGTGGTGCCCGAGGCGATCCACTCGCCGGGAGACACGATGACGTATGCGCTCGACGTTCCGAAGGCGGGCCGCTGGACGGTGTGGCTGCGCTACGCGACTGACATGTCGCCGTGGAAGATGAGCGGCGTGAGCGGCAACATGATTGTTCAGCTTGATGGAGGCGCGGAACAGGCGCTCGAAAATCTTCCCAACACAGGCGGCTTCGGCAGCTTCCGCTGGACGCGGAGCGCCGCGCTCGATCTTCCGGCCGGGCACCATGTCTTGCGCTGGCGCAACATCAAAGGCGGCGGGCTTTCGCTGGACGCGTTCGTGCTGACGCTCGGTGCCGGCGATGTGCCGTCCGACAATCCTTGGCCGGTCTGTTCGTCCGAGCGCATCGTCATCCAAGCCGAGGCGTGCGCGACGTTCGAGAGCAAGCAGGGGCATCTGCCGGGCACCGACCGCGCCGCGGTGTGGCTGGCGGGCGACGGTGCCGCGCTCGCCGACCTGACCGTGCTGGGCAACGCGCAGGTCAATCAGGGAATCGCGATCCGCTCCCCGAATGCGCTTGAGTGGGTGCAGGGCTGCGACGTGCGCCGTGTGCGGCTTGCGGACTGCGAGGGCAAGCGGTCGGAGAACTGCGGCGTGTTCGCGCACAACCTGCGCGGCGGAACGGTGAGCGCGTGCGAGCTGTGGGGCCGCGCGCCGCTGTTCCTTTCCGGTGTGCGCCAGTGCGTCTTTTCGGACAATCGGCTGGTGTCGGTCACGCGGTTCGGCGGCAACGCCGAGGCGGCCATCCTCGGGCGGTGCGAACCGATCGAGGAGTGTGTGATCGAAGGCAACGCGGTCGTGTCGCCGCCCGGCGCGGAGGCGGGCGGACCCACGGCCCGTCGGCTGATCTGGCTTTCGACGGGGCACGGCTCGGTTGTTCACAACTGGATTGCGAACAACGGTGCGGGCACAGAGGAAGTGGCGGGTCAGGCGCAGTTCGGCGGTGTCGCGGGCACCGACCAGAACGTCGGCGAGATGATCCTGTTCGAGGGCAACCACCGCACGATGTATTTCGGTCCGCTGGCGGGCGCGGCGGCGCAGAGCGTTGATCTGCCTTCCACCTTGCCGGACACGCCCGAGGAGCGGCTGGGCAGCGTTAAGCGCGGCCAGCTTGCGCACGACGCCGAAGGCCGCGAAACGCCGGCGTGGCCGCCTACGCTGGACGACGGAACGGACGAGCCTCCGCTCGGCGAATTTTTTGTCACGGTATTCGCAGGTCCGGGGCAGGGCCAGACGCGGCGCGTGGTCGGCCGCGAGGGAACGCGTTTGCTGCTGGACCGCCCGTGGCGCGCGGTGCCGGCGGCAGGGGCCGTTGTCGCGGTCGGCACGATGTTCTACCAGAATCTGATCGTCGGCAACCGCACGCCGGACGGCATGAGCGGTGTGCAGCTCTGGATCTCCTGCGTGGAGAACGTGGTCGCGGCCAACACCGTCGCGCGCCAACGCAAGCAGGGACTGTTTTTCTACGCGAACGGCACGACGCTGGCATCGTCCATGCCGCGCACGTGGAACCGCGGGATCAGTCCGCTGTTTTGGAATCTGGCGGAGGGCAACCGCACGGACGAGTGCAGCGACGGCGCGCAGATTTCGAGCGGCGATTCGCCGTCGCTGCCGGTCGAGTTTCCGCGCGCGCTGGGCAACGTGCTGCGCCACAACTCCTTTGTCCGCTCGCGCTTCAACGGCGTGGGGGTCTCCAGCGGCAGGAACAATGCGGCCGACCGTTCGGCGTCCGTGGTCGGCACCGTGGCGGAGTTCAATCTGGTGCGCGACGCGCCGCTCGGCTATCACGCCTCCGCAAACAGCGACGTCACGGTGTTCCGTCGCGACCACGCCTACTTTTGGGACCGCGGCATCGCGACGCCGACGGCGTTCCAAGTCGACGCCCCGTCCGCACGGGTCGCGTTTGAGGAGAACACGGTCGAAGGACCGACCGGCGTGGGCGAGCGCTCGATCCGCGAAGTCAAAAAGAGCTGGGAGAAATAAGCGCGCATGGGATGCACGGGCGGGACGCCCGTGCTACGGGGCGAGGCAGTTTGCGGCACGGGCAAGATGCCCGTGCTACGGGAAGAGTCAATTGGTAGCACGGGCGTCCCGCCCGTGCCGCGGATAAAAGGGGAAGCGTATGTCATATCTGACAGATCCTCCGGACATCACTGTCCGGCGTGGCGCGTATCTGCCCCACTGGGTGCGTGCTGAGGCGACCTATGCCGTGTGCTTCCGTTTGGCAGATTCCTTGCCGCAGCGCGTCTTGAACGCGTGGGTCGCAGAGCGTGCGGACATTGTTGCGACTGCGGAAGAACAAGGACGTTCTCTTTCCGCGAGCGAAGCGCTGCGGCTGGATGAACTCTATGCGGAGAAAATAGAAACCTATTTGGATTCGGGATACGGCGCGTGTCACTTGCGGGACTCACGCATAGCTGAAATCGTTTGCGGTGCAATTCGACATTTCGATGGTCTGCGCTACCGGTTGCACGCGTGGTGTGTTATGCCCAACCATACGCATGTTTTGGTCGAACCTTTAAAGTCACACGCGCTTTCTAAGATTGTGCAAAGTTGGAAGTCCTTTACTGCTAAGGAGGCCAATCGAATCCTTGAGCGAACAGGGACTTTCTGGAAAACAGAGTACTATGATCACCTCATTCGCGATGCGGCTGAATTTGATCATGCGCTGCGATACATAGAGGAAAACCCTGTGAAGGCGGCACTCAAAGATTGGCCGTGGGTTTTTGTGAAACAGGGATCAGTCACGTGAGCAACGGAAACGGCATGGGCGGGACGCCCATGCTACAAAGGGATGCATTGTGCTGCACGGGCGGGACGCCCGTGCTACGGGGAGCGGCATTTGTAGCACGGGCGTCCCGCCCGTGCATCGGAGGAACAGAAAATGAGAAAAATTTTCTCGCAGGTGATAAGTGTGCTCGTGCTGCTGTCGTTCTCCGCTCAGGCGGAGACGTCCGATACCGCGCTGTTTCCCTTTGTGCTGCCGTGGGACGATGCCACGCCGGGCGTGGTTAACCTCAGCGGCTGGCTGCCCAAACCAGCGGGCAAGTTCGGCCAAGTCCGCGCCGGCGCGGACGGCCATCTCTATGCGGGAAAAGAGCGCGTCCGCTTCTTCGGCGTGGATCTGGCCTTCAGCGCGAACGTGCCCGCGCATGCGGATGCGGAGAAGGTGGCTGCGCGTCTGGCCAAGTTCGGCGTGAACATCGTGCGTTTCCACATCATGGACATGCGGCGCTACCCCGACGGCATTCTCGCGCGGAACGCGCCCGACACGTCGACGCTTGACCCGGAGGCGCTCGACCGGCTCGACTACTTCATCGACCAGCTCAACCGCCGTGGCATTTATGTGAACCTGTGCCTGCTGAATTACCGCCCGCTCTGCGCGGCCGACGGGTTGCCGCCCGAGATCGAACAGGCGGGCGGAGGCCCCTACCAGCGGCGCCACGTGGTCGGCTTTTTCAATGAGGCGGTGCTGGAAACGCAGCGCGTGTATGCCCGCAACCTGCTGACGCACCGCAACGCTTATACGGGCAAGACCTACGCCGAGTCGCCTGCGGTGGCGTTCGTGGAGATCAACAACGAGAACGGCCTGATTCACGCGTGGCTCGGACGCGAGGTCGACGAGCTGCCCGAGCGCTTCCGTACGGAGCTACGGGCGCAATGGAACGCGTGGCTGCGTGCCTGCTATGGGACGGACGCGCGCTTGCGTCAGGCGTGGTCCTCGGGCGAAAACACGCCGGGGCCCGAGCTACTGACCAACGGCGGGTTCGCGCAAGGGACGCAAGGGTGGACGCTCGAATGCCACCGGCCCGACGCCGAGGCCTCGCTGGCGGAGTCGGCGTCCGGTCCGAAGGCGCTTCCGGGCGCGAAGGCGGTGGAGGTCCGAGTCGCGAAACCCGGAGCGCAGAGCTGGTTCGTCCGGTTCGAGCAGAACGGCGTCCGCGTGCGCGCCGGGGCGTCGTACACGCTCGTGTTCTGGGCCAAGGCGGACCGTCCGGCGACGCTGAATGTGAGCCTGGAAATGTCCCGTGCGCCGTGGCACGTGCTGGCGGCGCGGCACGGGGTGGCCCTCACGGCGGAGTGGCAGCGGTTCCGCTTCGTCCTGCCCGCAGGCGAAAGCGATGAGCGCGCGCGGATGATTTTCGATCCACCGCCGCAGGCGGGGACGCTCGCGCTGGCGGGCGTCTCGCTGCGCGAAGGTGGCGTGCGCGGTCTGGACGCTGGCGAGCGCCTGGCGGGCGATGCCGTGCCCGCCTTTGAGACCGCGCACTTCTCGGAGCGGACGGAGGATGCTCAGCGCGACTGGATTCGGTTTCTGTGGGAAACCGAGGACCGTTACTGGCAGGCGATGCGCGATTACCTCAAGCGCGACTTGAACGTGCAGGCGCTGATTATCGGCACGGCCGTCGGATGCAGCACGCCGAACCTCATGGTGCGGCTGGACGCGGTCGATTCGCACGCCTACTGGCAGCACCCGGTGTTCCCGGGGCGGCCGTGGGACGAAAACAACTGGTATGTGAAGAACGTTTCGATGGTCAACGACCGCGGCGGCATCTTCTCGGCGCTTGCGCTGCGCCGCGTCGCGGGCAAGCCGTTCTGCGTGACCGAGTACGGCCACCCCGCGCCGAACACCTTCGTCAGCGAGGGCCATCTGCTGCGTGCGGCCTATGCGTCGCTGCAGGACTGGGACTACGTCTCGGCGTCGCGCTATTCGCATTCCGACCACTGGGACCTGCGCTGCATCCGCAACTATTTTGACATCAACGCGCACCCCACGATGATGGCGACGCTGATTCCGGCGGCGGCGCTCTTTCTGCGGGGCGACGTGAAGCCCGCTCGCGAGGCGGTCGAGGTCCCTCTGAGCACGGAACGGGAGGTGGACGCGCTGCGCCACACGTACGCGTGGAAGCTGGTGGACGCCGGCGACTTGGGCGTGTCGCGCGAGACGCCGCTGGTGCACCGCGTGGCGGTTGTGGCCGAAGGGCAGGCGTCGTCCGCGCAGGCGCTGAAGCCGGAGGCGGTCGCGGGCGACCGCTTCGTGTCGGATACGGGCGAATTGTGCTGGGACGCGCGGGAGAAGGAGCGCGGCGTGGTGACCGTCAATGCGGCGCGGAGCAAAGCGGTCATCGGCTACGGCGGCGGCAAGCGTTTCGAACTGGGCGGCGTGACCATTGAGCCGGGGCCGACGCGGCAGGCCGGCTGGAGCGCGATCACCGTGACGGCGATGGAGGGCGAGTTCGGCCAGCGGCCATGCCGCATGCTGGTAACGGCGACCGGCGAGGCCGGAAACACGAACATGGGTTGGAAGAACCCGGAACACAGCTCGGTCGGGAAGGACTGGGGCGAGGCACCGACGGTCGCGGAGGGCATTCCCGCGAAAATCACGCTGCCGTACGACGCCGAATCACTCGAAGCGTGGGCGCTGGACGAGCGCGGTCAGCGTCGGACCCGTTTGAAGATCGCGCCCGACGCGAACGGGCGTGCGGTCGTCACAATCGGGCCGGAGCAACGCACGCTCTGGTACGAGGTGGAAGTGAAGTGATAAAGTACGGGCGGGAGTACGCATAATGAAGCAGATGATTCTGATGCTGTCGGCGGCGGTGTGGGGGTGTTGCGCGTTTGGCGCGCAGGCGCGTAAGCCCAACGTGGTTTTCGTGCTGGCGGACCAGTGGCGGGCACAGGCCTGCGGTTACGCGGGCGATCCGAACCTGAAGGACCGGACGCCGCATTTGGACCGGCTGGCCGCCGAGAGCGTGCGCTTTACGCATGCGGTCTCGTGCTGTTCCGTCTGCACGCCGTACCGCGCGAGTTTGCTGACGGGTCAGTATCCGCTGACGCACGGCCTGTTTCTCAACGACGTCTGCCTCGGCACGAACGCCACGTCGCTGGCGCAGGCGTTCGCACGGGCGGGCTACGACACGGCGTACATCGGCAAGTGGCACGTGGACGGGCATGGCCGCAGCGCCTACATTCCGCCCGAGCGGCGGCAGGGCTTCGATTACTGGAAGGTGCTGGAGTGCACGCACGACTACAACCGGTCGCCCTATTACGCGGACGGCGATCCGACCGAGCGCGTGTGGGACGGCTACGACGTGGAGGCTCAGACACGGGATGCGCAGGCTTACCTGTCGGCCCATGCGCGCGCCGCGAAGCCGTTTCTGCTGGTGCTTTCGTGGGGGCCGCCGCACAACCCGTACGGCACCGCGCCCGAGCGCTACCGCCGCCTGTTCGACGCGGCCCAGCTGACGCTGCGCCCGAACGTCGAGGGCGATCCCCGGAAGGACCTCGCGGGTTATTACGCGCACGTCGCGGCGATGGACGACTGCCTCGGCGACCTGATGCGGACGCTGGATGAGACGGGGCTGCGCGATAATACGGTGCTGGTTTTCACCGCCGACCACGGCGACATGCTGGGTTCCCACGGCCAGATCCGCAAACAGAAGCCGTGGGACGAATCGATCCGCGTGCCGCTGCTGGTGCGCGCGCCTGCGGTGCAGAAGTCCGGGCATGCGATTGACGCGTCCATCAACGCGCCGGACCTGATGCCCACGCTGCTCGGACTGTGCGGCGTGCCGATCCCCTCCACCGTGCAGGGCGAAGACTGCTCGGGTTGGATCCGCGGGACGGCACCGTCGGACCGCACCGCGCTCATCGCCTGCTATACGCCGTTCGGCGAATGGACGCGCGCGCGCGGCGGCCGCGAGTACCGCGGCGTGCGGACGGCGCGCTACACGTACGTGCGCGACCTCGGCGGCCCCTGGCTGCTGTATGACAACGCGTGCGATCCTTATCAGCAGACAAATCTGGTCGGACGGGCCGAGTGCGCGGCGCTGCAGGCGCAGCTTGAAGGCGAATTGCAGAAGCTTCTCGGGGACACGAAGGACGATTTCCAGCCAGGCCCTGCTTACATCGCCAAGTGGGGCTACACGGTGGACAAAACAGGAACGGTGCCGATCCGATAGCGGAAAAGAGGAAGCCATGCGATCAAAAACAAGCTGTCTGGCGTGGGGAAGGATACTAAGCTTTTCGGCGGGAGCGGTTTTCGGTCAAACGAAACTGGAGCTGGTGGAGCGGCTGGACGTCGCCCCGGTCTGGTCGGGGTGTCCGGTCGGATTCGCGATGCTCACCCACAGCAACCGCCAGTTTTTGGCGTACTACAACGCCGCTCGCACGATGACTCTCGCACAGCGCGAGCTGAACACCAACGTGTGGACGTTCGTCCCGCTGCCGTCAAAGCTCGGATGGGACAGTCACAACTATGTCACCTTCGCGCTGGACGAGACGGAACGCCTGCACGTTTCGGGCAACATGCACTGCGTGCCACTCGTCTACTTCCGCGGCACGCAGCCGCTAGACATCCGATCAATGCAGCCGATCCACCGCATGACCGGCGACCGTGAGGCGAAGGTCACCTATCCGCGGTTCATGAAAGGTCCGGACGGCGCGTTGCTCTTCAATTACCGCGACGGGCGGAGCGGCAACGGGACGACGCTGTGGAACCGCTACGACGCCGCATCGCAGACGTGGACGCGCCTGATGGACGCGCCGCTGTTCGACGGCACGGGCACGTGCAACGCCTACCCGTGCGGCCCCGTGCTCGGCAAGGACGGCTACTACCATCTCTGCTGGGTTTGGCGGAACACGCCCGCCTGCGAGACGTGCCATGACATCAGCTACATCCGCAGCCGCGATCTGAAACATTGGGAGAACGCGGCCGGACGGCCGGTGGCGCTGCCGATTTCGCCCGGCGCGGACGTGGTGGTGGACGCCGTGCCCGTCAAGGGCGGTCTCATCAATCCCTGTCAGGCGATCGGCTTTGACACGCGCGGACGCGTGATCATCTCGTACACCAAATACGATGCGGCGGGCAACACGCAGCTCATGAACGCGCGGTTTGAGGGCGGCGCGTGGAAAACGCATCAGGCGTCCGATTGGAACTACCGCTGGGATTTCTCAGGCGGCGGCAGCATCGCCGCCGAGATCAGTGTGGGCGAGGTCGAAGTGCAGGACGGTGTTTTGGTGCAGAGCTACTCGCACGCCAAGCTCGGCGGCGGCCGCTGGCGTCTGGACGAGGCGACGCTCAAACTGGTCGGAAAAGTGCCGTCTCGTTATGCGTGGCCGGCCGGGGTGGGCCGCAAGGAACTGAATGTTCCCGGCATGCGGGTCCACAGACTGAACGATTCGGCGGCCGACCCAGTCACAGAGGTTTCACCGGACGGATTCATTTACCGCGCCTGCTGGGAATCGCTGTCCGCCAACCGCGACCGGCCTCAGCCCGGCGGCGTGCCGCCGCCGTCGCGGTTGCGCCTCTTCAAGTTGCGCATCGTACCCGCAGCGAAGTGAACGGGCGACCCGCTCCGTACGAACAGCCGAAGGAGGTGGCGCGGGCACTTGTCTCCGTGCATGCGGAATCGTGCGATTTCGAGTATAAAGGGGTTCCTCAGTCGTATCGGACAAAATTGCGTTTTAAAAAAATTCCCTTGCACCCCTGTTCGGTTTGCGCTGAGGTGACGGCTGGTCAGAAGCTATCTTGCCGCTTATAATCGTTTGCTTCGAGTTCGGATGGGTTTTCATGATCGTCGAAAGACGGAGGACATAAACATGCGGTTGCTGACAAAGGTCTTCGTAGCAGGTGTTGCGTTCTGCGCGGTCGAGGGGATGACTGCGGAACAAAAAGGGGACGTGCGGCACTGGACCGTGATGCCGACCGCGCTGGTCTCGCGGGACACGCCGCCCCGGCAACAGGTGGATCTCTTTGTTACTGCGGGTCGGCCTGTCGCCGCCTGCACATTGAACGTTTGGGCGGGCGACAAGGCGTTGGCCTCGAAACCGCTTGGCGCGTTCAGAACCGGGACGAACAAGGTCTCCGTTCTGTTGCCGGAACCCGCGCAAGCGCTTGCTTCACGCTGGGAGCTGTCGGACGGGACGCGCGTGCTGGCCGTGACGAATTTGACGTGGTCGCCGCCGCGCCACTGGACGCTCTACGTCGTGAAGTCCGCGCACGTTGACATCGGCCTGCACGATTCGCAGTACAAACAGCGCAAGATGGTTGTGGACAACATCGACCAGGCAAGAAAGCTGGCCGACCAAACAGCGGATTGGCCGGATGCGTCGCGCGACCGCTATGTGATCGAAGGATTGTGGTGGTGGCACAACTATCCGCTGGACCGTTCGGACGCGGCGGCGGACGAGATCGTCGGGAAATACGTCAGGCCCGGTCTCTTCGGCATCGGCGCGTCGCACTCCGGCAACCGCACGGAAACGTATGGCGACGAGGAACTGTGCCGCAGTCTGAACCTCACGCAGTGGGTCCGCAACCGCTGGCATCTGCCGATGGACGCGATGCTGATGGTGGACAACAATGGCATCACGTGGCCGTTGGTGACCGCATATGCCGATGCGGGAATCAAGTATCTCGGTTTCTTCCCGAATGCGTGGAATCCCAAAACGGTCGGCGGCAGCCGGGTCGATGTGGGCTGGAATTCCAAGCTGCCGCTTTTGTTCTACTGGCAGGGGCCGGACCGCAAGAGCCGCCTGCTGGTGTGGGCCGGCCCGCACTACATCGACACGGGCCATTTTTTCGGGATTAAAACATGCGCGAACCGCACCAAACAGATTTCGACGCCTGAGTCGGCTGCGCCGCAGATGGCCAAGCAGCTCGCCCTGCTGGAGGCGCGCTACCCGTACGACCTGTGGCTGGTGCCGAACTATGACGACAACGAAATCCCCAATCTGAACTTTCCGAATCTGGCTAAGGCGTGGAACGCGCGTTGGCGCTGGCCGGAACTTCGCACGGTTGGCGACCTGTCGGTTCCGTTCAGGGAGGTCGAGCGCCGCTTTGGCGACCGCATCCCGACGCTGAGCGGCACGATGACCGCCGGCTGGGCGCAGCATCCGGTCGCCACGCCGACGCTGCTCGCGCTCAAGCGCGAGGCGGACCGTCTCCTGCCGACGGCCGAGAAACTCGCTGTGCTGGCGCGGCTGGCGGACCCTTCGTACGTTTATCCGGCGACCGCGTTTCAGCGCGCGTGGGACGCGCTGGTCTGCAACGACGAGCACGGCTACGGCACCAGCGCCTACAAAGGACGGCCCGTCTACGACACGTGGATCCAGAAGCGCGATTGGATTGAGCGGGCGCATGCGACGGCGGAAAAAGAGGCGGCGCGCGCGCTGCACACGCTGGCCGCGCAAGTTCCCGCGGAGGAGCCCTCCGTCCTTGTGTTCAATCCGACCCTTCAGCCGCGCGCCGAGCTGATTGAGACGAGTCGAAAAACGTTTCAAACGCAGGACGTCCCTTCGTTGGGTTACGCGTTGATCCCGCTGTCCCGTGGCCGCGGGGCTGTCGCTGACGTGCGCGAGTCCCCGAAACCGCCGACCGTCGAAAACGCTTTTTATCGCGCGTCGTTCGCGTCGGACGGTTCTCTCGCGAGCCTGTTCGACAAGGCACTCGGCCGCGAACTCATTGATCCCGTCGCGCCGTATCGCGGCAACCAGTTCGTCTACACCCGCGACGCGAACAAGACGTTCTCGTCACCGTCCTCCGCCCGTTTCGAGATCGAGACGTCGCCGCGCGGACAGACGGTGGTCGCGCGCATGGACGATCCGGTCAGCGGCGCCGCCATCGAACAGCGCGTGACGCTGCTTTCGTCCGAAAAGCGCGTCGAAATCGACAACCGCCTGAACCATGTGAGCGCCTTGGCGGGCACGAACCGCTGGTATCGCTTCGGCTATTACGCGTTTCCGTTTGCCGTTCCCAACGCCGAATTCCGGGTGGGCCTCAACGGGTGCGCGGCCGATCCGTTCCGCGACCAGACCGGACACGGCACCGACACGTATCATGCGCCGCGCGACTGGACACACGTCGGCAACGCCGACTTCGGCATCACGCTGGTCCAGGTCGACAGCAGCCTCGTCGAATTCGGTTGCATCCACGCGAAGAAAAACACGTTCGGCGAATGTCCGACGAACGGTTACGTTTACTCGTATGTCTTCAACAACTGGCTCTACGGGCACGCCTGGGAGCCGGGACCGTCGCACATGAACTTGCGTTTCCGTTACGCGCTCACGAGTTGCGCGGGCGCACGCAGCGACGCGGACGCGGCGCGTTTCGCCGAACGCGTGCTGACGCCGCTGGAGGTGACAGTGATCGCACACCCGCAAAAAGGATCGCTGCCCGCCGCGCCGCACGGATTCCTTTCGGCCGGAGCGCCCAACGTCGAGCTGCTCGCGCTGAAAGGGGCCGACGCCCCGGGCACCGGTGTGATCGCCCGGCTCCACGAGATCGGCGGTGCGGCCGGCGAGGTCGGCGTCAAGGTCGGATGGGGAAAGGACGTGCGCTTGACGGCGTGCTCGATTACCGAGCAGGACCGCGCGCCGCTGGCGAAACCTGCGGTCGCGCTTGCGCCGTTCGGTTATGCGACGCTGCGGATCGAAGGGGCGGACACGCCGTCTTTCGCCGAACCCGCGAACCCCGTTTTCGAAAAAGTCACCCTTCCCGCGCAGGTGGGCGCGGTTTACACGGGCCTGATTGATGCGCCGCGCGCATGGTTCGGCGACACGCCCGATATTCTCTATCTCCAGTGGGGCCAGAACCGCGAACCCGATCTGTCGCATTACGAGTTGTGCCGCGGCGACACGCCGGACTTCACGCCGGGGGAGGGCAACCGCGTGGCAGTCGTCCAGCCGGGACCGTATGTGACCGTGCCGTACGAGGACACGGGGTTGAAGCCGAACACGACCTATTACTATCGCGTGAGGGCCGTCAACCGGGCCGGTGCCGCCGGGGCGTGGAGCGCGGTTTGCGTCGGTACGACGCGTGAACTCTCGGCGGAAGAGCGGTGATGACAATGAGCGAAACATCCAAAAATGATCCGTATAGCCCCTGCCCGTTCGTCTGCCGCCTGTTGAAGCGGCGGCGTGCTATCTTGGAAATCGTCCGCCGCTCGCGCCGAGTCCGGCCGTCAAGCTTCCGGTAGGTGCCATTACGCCCAAAGGCTGGCTGCGGAAGCAGCTTGAGTTGGACGCCGCCGGGCTGGTCGGCCGCATGGCCGAGCTTTCGGATTATCTGGCTACGAAAAAAACAGCTGGGTGGATCCGAATTCGGATACGGGCTGGGAGGAAATGCCCTATTGGCTGCGGGGGTATGGCGATTTGGGCTATGTCCTCAAAGCCCCCGCCATCATCGCTGCCTCGCGCAAGTGGATCGACGGCATTCTCGCGAATCAGCGCCCCGACGGTTATTTCGGTCCCCTGCGGCTGAAAACCGCAGAGCGCGGCCTGCCGGATCTCTGGCCGCACATGCTGGTGCTGGACGCGTTGCATGCCTATTATGAATTCGGCGGGGACGCGTGCGTCCCCGCGTTTATGATGGATGTTTCCGGCGGACTTCTCGACTGGAAGACGCGATAAAATCAGCATATGAAGGGATAAAGCCAACAGGGGGATAAATGTCAAGTATACAAGGGGATAAAAAACGGACAAAATTCAGGGCAGGCGGAGAACGCGGAGGGGGGGAGGAAGTTCTAAAGTTCGTTAGTGCGGAAGCGCGTGAGTTGGGAAATTTGGAGAAAGTGGCAGTCGGCAATAGGCAGTGGAGCGGCAGGAAGAACGATTTGCGGGGATTGGCGTGCATTCGCGGGCAGAAACTCCGCGCCTCTGCGTGAAATAAGCTGCCGGGCGAAGATCTAAAGCGCAATCTCAATGAGCCATTCCGAGTCCGGTGCGTGCGGTGTCGGCCGGAAGGTCACGCTTTCCCATTGCGAGAGGATGTCGCGGCCGAGTATCCCGGTTTTGAGGTCGATGGTCTCGGTGAACAGGACGGGCTTCATTGCGGAACGCCATGGCGGCATCAGTTTGCGCCACGTTCTGCCAAGCGGGTCAACCAGTTCGATGCGCAGCGTGTGGATATGGGCTTTTGCTGGACCGCCGATACCCCGGATCGTGGTTGTTTTGACCTGTTGATCCTGATTGTTGTGACCAAAGAATTCCGCACGGTCTGCGGGAAGGCAGGTTCGCGCCGATCCTGTGTCGACGAGCATCTGGAACATCTGCTCCCCGCCCGTTCTGGAATTGATGATATTGACGAGCAAGATCGGCAGGTCGCCCAAGCTGGGATATGACAGCGGGCCGGAGGGCATCAGCGTATCCACGTCGCTTCGTGGCAGGGTTTCCCGAGGATGACGGGCGTCCGCCCGTTTGCGACGGCCTCTTGCGCCGATTTCGCGACTTTTGAGGCGGATCGGCTTACGGAAAGGACCTTCAGGGTTTCAGCATCCATCGTCACGGTGCTTCTGGGATGCTGTTTCATCGCCGCCGCCGCTTTCCGAACCAATTTCGCGTAATAAGTCATAACCGCATTCCCGCAATTCCATTTCTATGGTACGCCAATCGGGCATGTCTGTCAAACGGACAAAGATAGGGCTGGGCAGTTCTAAAGTTCGTTAGTGCGAGAGTGCGTGAGTTGGGAAATTTGGAGAAAATGGCAGTCGGCAATAGGCAATTGGCTGTAGAGCGGCAGGAAGAATGATTTGCGGGGATTGGTGCATTCGTGGGCAGAACAATCTCTGCGCCTCTGCATGAAAAAAATAGCCGTGGTCGCTGAAAAGCGACTGCGGCTTTTTGTTCGCCACAATGGGGGATAACGCGATGGTGCCAGGAGAGGGAGTCGAACCCTCACACCCTTTCGGGCGGCAGATTTTGAGACCGTCCCTTGTTGATAAAAACCTCTAGATAGGAGGCGTGGGTTTACTTGAGGTTTACTCACGCTTTTGACCTAGAGAAAACATCAACACCGCCTGAAAAGGCGGCACGGGAAGGCGGTCTCTCATGGCAAAAAGCGTAAAGAAGGGGCGTCAAAAGCGGGCGGGTGCGAAGCGCAGAGGCAAGGGCGCGGGGTGTGTCTATAAGAAGGGGAACATATTTATCGCCCGGTGGGTCGTGTCGCTGGAGGGCGGAACCAAGGTGTTCACGCGTTCGACGCAGACCGGTAACAGGGCCGAGGCCCTGAAAATATTGGACGAGTTTGTCGCGCCGTTCCGGCTGGGCTCGCAGGAGAAGACGCTGCGTTGCCAGGTCGCGGAACTGACTGGGGTTCAGGAGAAGTTGCGCCAGATGGAGGAACAGAAGCCCTCGCTGGGTCTGCTGGCCGCCTGGATGGCCTACCGTAATGCGCCGAACCGGCCGGACACCGGGGCGGACACGCTGGAGATGTACGAGAGCCAGTACGGCCGTTTCGTGACGTGGATGCAGAATCATCACCCGGAGGTGAAGGAGCTTCGCAAGGTCACCGAGGCGATGGCCTTCGAGTTCGCGAGCGAGCTGGGCCGTTCGGTGAGCGCGAACACGTACAACAAGTACCTGGTGCTCTTCCGCCGCATGTGGAAGATCCTCGCCAAGCCCGCCGGGCTGGGCGCGAACCCCTGGCTGGAGCTGAACAACAAGCTGCTGTGTACGCACAGCCGCCGGGAGCTGACGGTCGAGGAGCTGACGAAGGTCTGCGGCTCGGTGACCGGGGAGATGCGGACGCTGTTCGCTGTGGGCGTCTACTGCGGCCTGCGGCTCGGGGACGCGGCGCGGCTGGATTGGGGTTGCGTGGACCTAGTCCGGCGCGTGGTGCGCGTGGCGCCGGCGAAGACGGCGCGGCGGGCGAACGGCAAGGTGGTCTCGATCCCGCTGCACCCGTCGCTGCTCGCGATTCTGTCCGACACGCCGCCGGAGAGGCGGTTCGGGCGCGTCATGCCGGAGACTGCGGCGCTGTACGATCACGATGACCGGCTGCTGGCCAAGCGCATCAAGAAGGTGTTCAAGGCCTGTGGGATAGAGACGAATTGCAAGGTCGATGGGCGCAGCAAGATGGCGGTCGAGGTCGGGTTTCACTCGCTGCGGCATAGCTTCGTGAGCCTGAGCGCGAACGCGGGGGCGAACCTCGCTGCGGTGCAGGCGGTGATCGGCCACACGAACTCGGCCATGACCCGGCACTACCTTCACGCGGATCAGGAGAACGTCAAGCAGGCGGTGGCTTTGCTACCGAACGTCACCGGCGTAATGACCGAGCGGGAACTGGAGGCGCTCGCCAAGGAGCGGCTGCGGAAGGCCGTCGAGGCGCTGGACGGATTGACGGAAGAGCAGCTCAAGGCCGTGGCCGAGGCGGTCGGGGAGCGGCAGAAGAAGCTCACCGAGCAGAAGCCGGTGGTGATCGAGTGCCACGCCGAGCTGGTGGCCGGGGCGGCGTAGGATTACGCGATGCCTGTGAGAAGCGCCACGGTCTCGGGTTACGAAAGTGAAGCAGTAGCGGCCGAAATGGCTGAGGTAGAGAAGGTTCTTGAGAGGATGACGCTGGCACAGTATCAGGGGGGCGCGGGGAAGGTTCAGCTTCTAATCGGTAAGCTCGGGGCCAAGGGTGCGGCGTGGCT
>Ga0183095_11322_pt1 | contig 21328 bp, 17 predicted proteins | sample BioMet4_FD_130346 | JGI IMG/M metagenome (GOLD analysis project Ga0183095, IMG submission 130346) | Microbial communities from bioreactor (seeded with sewage sludge) at LBNL, California, USA - Biofuel metagenome 4 (v2) (version 3) | ecosystem: Engineered > Bioreactor > Anaerobic > Unclassified ...
CGACGTCCTTCAGGAAGGACAGCCGGTTGTGGATCTCCTTCAGCACCAGGTCGGCGATCGTCGCCTGGCTGGGGGTCAGCTTCAATTCATCAATCCAGGTCAGGGCCTTGCTGACGGACATCTCCGTGAACTCGTAGATGTTCAGCCCGCCGACCTGCACGGACAGGGCGATCTCATTCAGACGGCGGCCGCCGCACTTGGGGCACGGGGACTCCGTCATGTAGCTCTGGTACCACTCCTTGGACATCGCGCTCTGCGTCTCCACGAAGCGCCTCTCGATCAGCGACTTGACGCCCTCGATGTAGTCGGTGCGCTTGTAGGTGTTGCCGCCCGAGGAAGTCAGCGAATAGGAGATCGGCTTGTCGCTGCCGTACAGTATGATCTGCATCTCCTTGCCGCTCATCTTGTTCAGGGGTTTGCTCAGGGAGATCTTGTAGGCCTTGCACAGAATCGCGAAGGTCTGCCACTCGATGTTGTCGCTGCCGGCGATGTTCTTGTAGTAGCGGATGCCGCCCTGCAGGATCGACTTCGAGCGGTCCGGCATCAGATAGTCCAGATCCACCTCCTGGGTGATGCCCAGGCCGTGGCAGACGTCGCAGGCGCCCAGGGGCGCGTTGAACGAGAACAGCCGCGGTTCCAGCACCGGCACGGAGAAGCCGCAGATCTTGCAGGCGTAGTTGCTGGAGAACAGGATCTCCTGCTCGCCGGCGAGGACCAGGCACATGCCGTCGGCCAGCTTCAGCGCCGTCTCCATGGAATCATGCAGGCGGCTGCGGGACTCATCCGACTTGATGATGCGGTCGACGACGACGTCGATGTCATGCTTGTTGTTCTTCTCGAGCACGATGTCGTCCTCGAGCATCTTCATTTCCTTGTCGACGCGCACGCGGACATAGCCGTCCTTCATCAGCTTCGCGAAGGTTTCCTTGAAGGTCCCCTTCTTGTTGCGGATGATCGGGGCCAGGATGCTCAGGCGCGTCCTGTCCGGGAATTCGCTGATCCGCTGCACCATCTCGGTGATGGTCTGCCCCTTGATGGGGATGTGGTGGTGCGGGCAGTACGGCACGCCGACCCGGGCATACAGCAGACGCAGGTAATCGTAGATCTCCGTGACCGTGCCAACAGTGGAACGCGGGTTGTTGGAGGTCGTCTTCTGGTCGATGGAGATGGCCGGCGACAACCCTTCAATCAGCTCCACATTCGGTTTCTCGACACCGCCCAGAAACTGCCGCGCGTAGGCACTCAGGCTTTCCACATAGCGGCGCTGGCCTTCCGCATAGATCGTGTCAAAGGCCAGACTGGTCTTGCCCGAACCGGAAAGGCCGGTCATGACGACCAGCTTGTTGCGGGGAATGTCCAGCGAGACGTTCTTCAGGTTGTTCTCCCGGGCTCCCCGGATGACGATTTTATTCTGTTCCATATCTACTCTTTTCTTTCCTTGGCCTTTTCACTCAGGTCCTGGATCAGCTGCCAGGCCTGCTTCGGCGACAGATCGTCCGGATCGACGCTCTTCAGCGTCTCCCGGATCTGGTCCGCCTCCGTGTTCTCGCTCTTCATTTCCACCAGCTGATAGCTCTGCTGCACGACCCGGCGCTTGGATTCCAGCTGGGCCAGCAGTTCCTTCGCCCGGCTCAGCACGCTGTCGGGCAGTCCCGCCAGGCGGGCGACGTTGATGCCGTAGGACTTGTCGGCGCGGCCGTCCTTCACTTTGTACAGGAAGGTGATCTCGCCGTTCTCCTCTTTCAGCATGACGTGGATGTTCTTGACGCAGTCGATCGTGTCCTCCAGTGAAGTCAGTTCGTGGTAGTGCGTGGAGAACAGGGTCTTGGCATGAATGCAGGCGGCGATGTATTCGATCATCGCCTGGGCCAGCGCCATGCCGTCATAGGTGCTCGTGCCTCTGCCGATCTCATCAAACAGGATCAGCGAATGCTCCGTCGCCTCACTCAGGGCGCGGTTGGCCTCGCTCATCTCAACCATGAACGTCGACTGTCCGGAAAGGATATCGTCGCTGGCGCCGATGCGTGTGAAGATCTTGTCAAACAGGGGCAGCGTGCAGCTCTTCGCCGGCACGTAGCAGCCCATCTGGGCCAAGATCACGATCAGCGCGGCCTGGCGCATGTAGGTGGATTTGCCGCCCATGTTCGGGCCGGTGATGACGAGGATGGATTTGTCCCTGTCCATGTGCAGGCTGTTGGACACGTACTTCTGGTCCTTCATGCGCTGCTCAAGGATCGGATGGCGGCCATTCTCGATCTCCAGCGCATCATCGGAGAACTGCGGACGCACATAGCCGTATTTCGAGGAGATCTCCGCCAGCGCGCCGTAGCAGTCGATCTCGCTCAGCGCGAGCGACAGCTTCTGCAGCCGCGGCAGATAGCTCTTGATCTCTTCAATGATCTTCGCGAACAACACCTTCTCGAGGCGGATTTCATTCTCCTCCGCGTGCAGGATCTGGTCTTCCTTCTCCTTCAGCTCCTGGGAGATGAAGCGCTCGGCGTTGGTCAGGGTCTGCTTGCGGACATAGCCCCAGTCTTCCTTGACCTGGGCCAGGGAGCCCTTGGAGATCTCGATATAATAGCCGAAGACTTTGTTGTAGCCGATCTTCAGCGTGCGGATGCCGGTGCGCTCCTTTTCCCGCGCTTCCATGTCGGCGATGAAATCCCGGCCGCTTCTCTGGATCGCCCGGGCATCGTCCAGTTCCTTGCTGTAGCCGTCCCGGAACATGCCGCCTTCCGACGTCACCGCCGGCGGATTGTCGACGAAAGCATCCTTCAGATGATCGGACAGTTCCTTCAAAGGATCCACCTTCTGATAGTCCGCGAATTCCGGCGCATCAATGGCGCTCAGAATGGACGGCACTTCGACCAGCGTCCGTGAAAGGCGCAGGCAGTCGATGGCGTTGGCGCTGTTCATCGCACAGCGCGCGATCAGCCGCTGCACATCATAGATCCGGCCCAGGCTGTCGCGCAGCGCCTGTCTCTGCATGAACTGCTTCATCAGCCAGCCGACGCGGTCGTAGCGCTGTTCAATGACATCCTTCTGGACCAGCGGCTTTTCCACCCACCGCTTCAGCAGCCGCGAGCCCATGGCCGAGCGGCAGCAGTCCAGGAAGCTCCACAGCGTTTCCGATTTGCCCTGCGTGCGCAGCGGCATGACCAGCTCCAGGTTCTGCTGGGTGGAGAAGTCCATGAACAGGACCTCGTCCTCTTTCTCGATGCGCACGACCTGCAGGTGCCCGCAGGCCTGTTTCTGGGTCGCCTCCAGATAATTCAGCAGCAGTCCGTAGGCCTGCCTATCCTGTTCCTTGTTGATCCCTTCCGCCAGCGGCAGATAGAGATCCTTGATCGTATCCTGTTCGCAGTAGGAGATCGCCGTCGGCGTCTCCCGCAGCATCTTCACGGCTTTCTCATCAAAGCCCGGATGCACAACGATTTCCCGGATCGAGTTCTTCAGGATCGTCTGCAGCAGCAGATTCTGCCGCCTGGCGATCTCCAGCAGGTAGGTCTCGCCGGTGCTCATCTCCAGCACCGCCAGCGCATACGCATAGCCGCAGTCCACGACCGCCGCCAGATAGACGCTGTCCTTCTCGCTGCCCAGTTCATCCATGACCGTGCCCGGGGTCACCACGCGGATGACATCCCGCTGCACCAGGCCCTTGGCCAGGGCCGGATCCTCCATCTGCTCGACGATCGCGACCTTGTAGCCGCGCGCCACCAGACGCTGGATGTAGCTGTTGACCGCATGGTGCGGCACGCCGCACATCGGAATCCGCTCTTCGACGCCGCCGTTCTTGCCGGTCAGCACCAGATCCAGCTCGGAGCTGGCGATCTTGGCATCATCAAAGAACATCTCGTAGAAGTCGCCGATGCGGTAGAACAGCAGCGCATACGGGTATTCCTTCTTGACCGAGAGGTAATGCTGAATCATCGGGGAGTAGGTTTCTTCTGCCATGGGTTCTCTTTCCTGAAAAGCCTCATTATTATAGCACGCCCATGCGCCTTCTTCGGACGCTTGCACCTGTTTTGGCGGCCGGAGCACAAGAAAACCGGCATTCCGCCGGTTTCTTATGTTTGCTGTTTAGTAGCCGCCGTCGATCTGCGGCGCCTTGTCGGATTCCTCATCCTTCTTGCCGGAGTCCTTCAGACTGTTCTCATAGGTGACGCCGTCTTCCAGCTTGGCGTCCAGGACCTTCTCGACATCGGCGATGTGGCCGTTGAAGCAGCTGTAGTTGTTCAGGTTGCCCATGGCGACCAGTCCGGAGCTGCCCTGGCCGAAGTACTCGGCCGCCTTGTCGGAGTCAATGACGAATTCGATGACGCTGGCGTCGCCGCCGGCGGTGCAGCCGTCCGGCGCATCCGCGGAAGCCTTGGCGTCCACCTTGACGATCGGAATCACGATGCCGGTGTCCAGCACGAAGTAATAGCGGGAACCGATCTCGCCGTACTGGTAGCCCAGGGCGGCGCCGATGAAGCCGTCTTCGTCCATCAGCAGGCCGGTGGTCTCATCCACCGTCATATGGTCATGAATGTAGCGGTACTGCGTGGAGCCGGTATTGGAGATCCCGCGGTAATCCTCATAGGTCTTGACCGATGAGGTCGAGCAGGTTCCGATGGATTCCGACTGGAATTCCCTCTGGTAGTTCTTCAGATCGTCCAGCTCAAAGGTCGCGGAATCGAATCCGCAGAGCAGGAACATACCGGATGCCGCCAGAGCGCACACCGCCTTTTTCATGGTTTTTGCGATTTTCATAACGTAATAAGACTATACCACAGCCGTTTTGCCGGATGCAAGCCGTTATTTCCCAATTTCCCAGAATGGATCAGGAGCGGACCTGGCGGATGGAATCGCGCATGGACTTGTTCATGCCCATGCGGACCATCGTGCTGGCCGCGCCGTAACTGATCGCATAGCCCGCCTTGGTGTCGGTAATCCGGGAGGCGCCCAGTTCCTTGAGCCGCTGGATATCCATCAGATTCGGATCGAAGACCTGGACGGTCAGAACCGCCGCCGAGGAGTGGATCATCTTGATGTTGGTCAGACCGCCGACGGCCTTGATGGTGCCGGCGACCATGCGGTCCGTATCGCCGACCTTGAACAGATCGACGGCCAGATGGCGGAAGTACAGCTGCGTCATCAGGAAGTAGACGAAGAAGGAGACCACGCCGACGACTGCCACGACGATCAGGGTATGGCGCAAGGTCGGGTTGTTCAGGTAGCTGAGGAATTCCATCAGCGTGCCCGGCATCGCCGTGATCGTGCTGGTACCGGTGTAGTTGAAGCCCAGATAGACATGCATCGCCTGGAAGACGCCGAAGAGGACGCCGGTGTACGCCAGGTGCATCAGGAACAGCAGCGGGCACAGCAGGAACAGGACCAGCTCGAGCGGCAGCAGAGTGCCGCTGAACAGCGAGACGATGGTGGCCAGGATGAAGAACAGCCGCGTGCGCCGCCTGTCGATCAGATCCGTCTTCAGCGAATACACCGCCCAGATCATGCCCGGAGCGGCGAACAGATTCAATACATAGTACGGGGTGATGAAGCGTCCGGCCATGCCGGTCAGACTGCCGGCGGCCAGCTGCTTGGCCCAGATGTTGACGTCGCCGGCGATGCTGCCGCCGACATTGTTGATCCAGGTGCCGCCGTCAGCGCCGTACCAGAACGGCTGCCGGGTCAGGGTGTTGAGGTTGAGCACGCTCATGAAGCGGTCCAGCACGCCGTACAGGGTCAGATTGATCGGGTTCGTGGTGTCCGCGGCGATGAAATTCAGGATCTGCTGCAGGCCGCTCAAAAGATACGGCCACAGCAGGGCCGTGGCGATGCCGGACAGGCAGCAGAAGAACACCGTGCGGATCACGCAGTAGGCGTCGCGGTCAATGAAGGCGAAGAAGCCGTACTGGCTGCGGCCGCGGGAACGCTTGTAGCTGGAGACGGTGATCAGGGAGACGAAGATGGCGCCGATGACGCCGGTCTGCAGCGGATAGTGGGTCGTCGTGCTCAGCGCTTCCACGCTGGAGGACGCGATCGAGATGCCGAAGATCGAACTGTAGGCGGTGGCCTGCAGATTCGTCTTCGTGAAGAACATGGTCATGACCAGGAAGGCCGCATAGCCGGCCAGGCCGGAGATGTTGGTGGCGGCGCCGCCGCCCTTGACCGAGACCAGGCGGATCACAAACAGGAACGGAAAGTTCGTGATCAGGAAGGAGCCGATGCGCATCAGCGCTTCCGCGATCATCAGGACATAGGGATTGCGGATCACCCAGAAGGAACTGAACATACTGCTGGTCAGAAGGTTGCCGATGCCCAGCAGAATCACCGCAAAGAAAAGAACTTCCAGCGGAAACTGCAGGACTTCAAAAAAAGAGTTTCTTCTCCGCATAGGTTCTTCCTTCCTTTGATACGGAATATTTTACCATCATTGAAACACCGCAACAAACAGCGGTCTAAAACAGGCTGTGCAGTTTTTCAAACCACGAGGTGCCGCGGCCGCGGTACATGCGGACGGCGCGCTTCGGACACAGGCAGACCTGGATCTCCTTCTGCCCGTCCAGCGGCCAGATATCGGAATCGACGCCCAGCACCGCGCCGGCAAACGAATCGGCGCGGAACGTGATCTTTGCGTCTTCCTTGACGATGATCGGCGATCCCAGCGAACGGTACGCGCTGTGGTGGATGCCGGCGATCTCGCACATCTCCAGAAGCGGCAGCCCCTCCTGGATGACGGCGCCGCCCAGCGAGCGGTTGTAGGCGGTGGACCCGAGCTGGGTCGCCACCAGCATGCCGGTGCCGCGGAAGGTCTCAAACGGCATTCCGTTGATGAGCACGTCCATGCACTGGGTGCGGACGGTATTCTCAATGCGCATCTCATTCAGCCCGTAGTGAACGGACCGTCCGGCCCGCACTTCCAGAATCTGGCTTTTGACGATCGTGCCGCTCTGGTTCAGGTACGTATTCAGATACTCCTCCGCCTCGTCATCCCGGTAGTCGGTGAAGAAGCCCAGGGTGCCGGTATGGATGCCGTAGAACACGGCGGTGTCCAGCTGGTTCATGTATTTGTGCACGGCGTACAGGAATGTGCCGTCGCCGCCGACCACGAATACCGTGTCCGGATGCGCCGCGCTTTCCCGCAGACCCTGTGCTTTCAGCGCCGTGCGGATGCGGGCGGCGAGTTTCGCCGAGCATTCGTCCGGGCGCTGCACGATGGTGAATGTCGTCTTCTGAAGTGCGTTCATAGGTGATATCAGTATACAACCTGCAGACGGCTCTGTTCAAACCGATCTGTGCTTCTCTCCCTGGAAAAAGGTCCTCCGTGCAGATGGAAGGACCCTGGTGATTCTATACTGTCACTGCTGTTTTGAAACGGCCTCCTTCAGCTTCGGTCCGTACTGGCGCTTCAGTTCGTCGACCGACGCATTCATGATGTAGATCCGGCCTGCCTCCTCCACAAACAGGATCTTGTCTCCGGCCTTGACGTTCAGCCTCTTCAGCACATCGACCGGAACCGTGATCTGACCTTTCTGCGTAACTTTTGCGATTTCCATGCGTTTCCTCCTATCAGCAAGAATTCCAAGGAATTCCTTGTATCTATCATAACAAAGATTCCGCCCCTGCACAGCGGAATAATTCCGGTATGACCGTAATAAAAGAGGAATGCGGGCGCATTCCTCTTCGGATTCCATAACGTTACGAGATCTTCGTGCCCGGTTTCAGGCCGTTCACTTCCACGACGGCCATTTCCTTGCCGTCCCGGCCGGCCAGCAGCATGCCCTCGGACTTGACGCCGCGGATCACGGCCGGACGCAGGTTGGTGATGACGACGACCTGCTTGCCGATCATCTGGCCCGGCGTGTAGCTGCCGGCGATGCCGGAGACGATCTGGCGGATCTCGCCGCCGATGTCAATCTGCTCGACCAGCAGGTTGTCCGCATCCGGATGCTTCTCGCACTTGATGACCTTGCCCACCTTCAGCTCAATCTTGGCAAAATCCTGCACGGTGATCTCGGCGGCCTTCTCCTGCTTCGCCTTGACCTGGGCCAGGATCGCCTGCTGCTGGGCCTCCGCCTTGGCCAGAACCTCTTTCTCGTTCAGGCGCATGAAGAGGATCTCCGGCGCGGACGTCACCGTCGTACCGGCTTCCAGCCCGCCGAAAGTCTCCAGGCTGGCCAGATCGCGGGCCTGTGTGTTCAGCTGATTCAGGATCCTCTCCGCCGTGACCGGCAGATACGGCTGCAGCAGCACCGCCGCAAAGCGGATGCTCTCCAGCAGGTTGTACAGAACCGTCGCCAGGCGTGCGGATTTCTCCGGATCCTTGGCCAGCACCCACGGCTCATTCTCATCAATGTACTTGTTGCAGCGGTCCAGCAGCTCCAGGATCGCGTCAATGGAATCCGCGACTCTGAGCTCCTCCATCTTGTCATGGACCACCTTCACGGTGCCCAGGGCCTTCGCCTTCAGATCCTCATCGCCGGGCTCGTCCGCATGCGGATTCTGCACCAGGCCGTTGAAGTATTTGTTCTGCATCGTGATCGTGCGGTTGACCAGATTGCCCAGGTTGTTGGCCAGATCAGCGTTGATGCGGTCGATCATCAGCTCATAGGTGACATGGCCGTCCTGCGCGAACGGCATCTCATGGAGCATGATGAAGCGCACGGCGTCCTGTCCGAACAGCTCGCACAGGTCATCCGCATAGATGACGTTGCCCTTGGACTTGGACATCTTGGCGTCCCCGGTCAAAAGCCACGGGTGGCCGAAGATCTGCTTGGGCAGCGGCAGATCCAGCGCCATCAGCATGATCGGCCAGTAGATGGTGTGGAAGCGGATGATGTCCTTGCCGATCAGATGCAGGTCAGCCGGCCAGTACTTCGTGAACATCGGATCGCTGTGGCCGTCAACGTCATAGCCCAGGCCGGTGATGTAGTTGCTCAGAGCGTCGATCCAGACATAGACGACGTGCTTGGGATCAAAGTCGACCGGAACGCCCCAGGAGAAGCTCGTGCGCGATACGCACAGATCCTGCAGGCCCGGCTTCAGGAAGTTGTTGATCATCTCATTCTTGCGGCTTTCCGGCTGGATGAAGTGCGGATGCTCCTCAATGTACTTCATCAGGCGGTCGGCGTATTTGGACATGCGGAAGAAGTAGGCTTCCTCCTTCATCGGCGTGACTTCGCCGCCGCAGACCGGACAGCGCCCGTCCTTCAGCTGGCTGGGCGTGTAGAACGCTTCGCACTCCTTGCAGTACAGGCCTTCGTATTCGCCCTTGTAGATATCGCCCTGGTCATAGAGTTTGCGGAAGATCTTCTGCACCTGCTTCTCATGATAGGCGTCCGTCGTGCGGATGAACTTGTCATAGGAGATGTTCATGCAGTCGAACTGGCCCTTGATGACGCCAGCCACGCGGTCCACGAACTGCTTCGGGGTGACCCCTTCCGCCTTGGCCCTGTCCTCGACCTTCTGGCCGTGCTCATCCGTTCCCGTCTGGAACCGGACGTCATAGCCTTCCAGCCGCTTCCAGCGCGCAATGGAATCCGCAAGCACGATCTCATAGACATTGCCGATGTGCGGCTTGCCGGATGTGTAGGCGATTGCTGTGGTCAGATAATACGGTTTCTTTTCCGTCATGGTAATTCCTCCTTGCATACACAAGAAAACGTCCCTGAAGGACGTTTTTCACGCGGTACCACCTTTGTCTTGCAGGCTCTGCAGCCTGCCACTTTTCCTGCGTTAACGGCGCTCTGCCGGGTCTTCCTCATCATTCAGAAGACCAGCTCCGGGGCCATCTTCGTCATTGTCTGCGGGGCAGGCTCGCATCCGCCGCCTGCTTTCTGGAACCCCGGCAATGAGTACTCTTCCCTTCATCGCTTTTTGCTTCTTCATTATATAGAGGGGCTCCCTCTTTTGCAAAACAAATCGCCCCGGAGCGCCCGATTCCGCGTTTTCCGGCTGTTTCCCGCAAATTAGTTGCGGGGTCCGACTATCGAAAATATTTTCAGAAACTTAAAAAATCCGCTTGTAAACAGCTTTTATGCATGCTATATTGGTTTCGTATTCAAGCACTACCTAGATTTCACGTCGAGATCGAAGTTCGGTTGAAAACGTGAAATTTTTTGAAGGAAATGCTTCGAATCAGAAAAAGGAGAAACAGTAAGAAAATGGCAACAGGAAAAGTCAAGTGGTTCAACGCAGAGAAGGGTTACGGATTCATCACGGCCGATGACGGCACGGATATCTTCGTCCACTACTCTGCAATCAAAGGCGAAGGCTTCAAGACACTGGATGAGGGACAGTCCGTTCAGTTCGACATCGCCAATGGTGATCGCGGCCCGCAGGCTACGAACGTCGTTAAGCTCTAAGTTCAAAACTGAAGACAATAACGAAAGAAAGAGAGACCGCAAGGCCTCTCTTTTTTGCGCCCGCCGCATTCATGCATTCATGCTTCCTCTGCATGCATGCCTAACCGCCGCAAGAAAAAGGCGTCCGCTGAGCAGGCGCCTTCGTTTGGAATATTGAGGAGATCACTCCTTGGTGAACATGTCGTAAACATGGGAGACCGGATCGTGGTTCTGGATGGCCTCAATGGTCTTGGCCAGCATGTAGGCGATGGACAGGACCTTGATCTTGGTGCTCTTGCAGCGCTTGTCTTCCGGCAGCGGGATGGTGTTGGTGATGACCATCTCCTTGATGACGGAATCCTCAATGGTCTGGCAGGCATCCTTTGACAGGACGCCGTGGGTGACCGCGGTGTAGATGTCCTTGGCGCCGTGGTCGCGCAGGATCTTGCAGGCGGCGGCCAGGCTGCCGCCGGTGTCGCACAGATCGTCGACGACGATGCAGTTCTTGCCGCTGACCTCACCGATGACGTTCATGGCTTCCACCATGTTCGGCTTCGGCCGTCTCTTGTCAACAATGGCGATCGGCGCATCCAGCATCTCCGCCAGCTTGCGGGCGCGGGTTGCTCCGCCGTGGTCCGGGGAGACGACCACCAGCTCATCCGGGCTGAAGTTCTTGGTCTTGAAGTACTGGCCCAGCATCGGAATGGCGGTCAGATCATCAATGGGAATATCGAAGAAGCCCTGGATCTGCGCAGCGTGCAGGTCCACGGTGACGACGCGGTTCGCTCCGGCAGCCTGCAGCAGATTGGCGACCAGCTTCGCAGTGATCGGCTGACGCGGCAGCGCCTTGCGGTCCTGACGCGCATATCCGTAGTACGGCATGATGACATTGATCTCGCCGGCGGATGCGCGCTTGCAGGCGTCGATGCAGACCAGCACTTCCATCAGATGCTCCGTGACCGGCGTGCAGGTGCTCTGGATGATGTAGACCGAGCGGCCGCGCACGGATTCCTGCGGTTCTACGAGGATTTCACCGTCTGCGAAGTGATGAACCTCGATCTGTCCCAGGGGCAGCCCCAGGAATTTCGCAATCTCATTTGCCAGATCGACGCTGGATGTCAAAGCGAAAAGCACCGTGTCCTTAACCATTTTTTCTCTTCCCCTTATCCTTGTCTTTGTATTTCAGGCCGTAGCCGGGTTTGTTTTCCTGACGGACTCTGCCGATGGCCATGCTGCCGTCCGGCACATCGTGGTTGGCGGTGGATCCCGCCGCGACGACCGCATTCTCGCCGACTGTAACCGGAGCGATCAGATTGCAGTTCGAACCGATGAAGGCGCCGTCCTTGATCACGGTGTGATACTTGTACTTGCCGTCGTAGTTGACGGTGATGACACCGCAGCCGATGTTGACCTTGGATCCGACTTCAGAGTCACCCAGATAAGTGAGGTGCGCACAGCGGCTGTCCAGACCGAAGTGCGTATTCTTGAATTCGACGAAGTTGCCGATGCGGTTCTTGTCCTCGATCAGCGTGTTCATGCGCAGGTGCGTATACGGACCGATCTTGCAGTCGTTCTTGACTTCGCTGTCGGTGATCTCGGAGGCGTTGATGATGTCATTGTCGCCGATCTTCGCGTTGACAAGCAGGGACTGCGGCATGATCAGCGTGTGATTGCCGATGGAAGTAGTTCCCTCAAGATAGACATTCGGATAGAGGATGACATCATAGCCGAAGGTGACATCCGGGCCGATGTACGTGCTGTCCGGATTTATCATCGTGACGCCTTTCTTCATCCATTCCGTATTGATGCGCTTCTGCAGGTAGCAGTTGGCCGCCGCCAGCTCGACGTTGTCGTTGATGCCCTGGACCTCTTCCGCATCCAGCGCCGGCACCGCCATGACGTTCAGGCCTTTGTCCGCAAAGATCTGCACAAGATCGGTGATGTAGTATTCGTGCTGGGCGTTCTCGTTCTTCAGTGCCTTGAGATTCTCGAACAGCAGTTCCGTCCTGAAGGCGTAGATGCCGGTATTGATCTCGCGGATGCCGAGCTGCGCCGGACTGCAGTCCTTCGCCTCGACAATGGCGCGGATGCATCCCTGGTCGCCGCGGACGATGCGTCCGTAGGCGCCGCCTGCCGGCAGCGTGACCGTCAGCACAGCCATGTCGCTGGTGTTGAGCGCTTCATACAGTTTCTGATAGGTTTCCGGGCGGATGCACGGGCAGTCGCCGTTGACCACCAGCGTCTGGCCGGATTCGTGTTCCAGCTGCTTCGCCATCATGGCAGCGTGGCCGCTGCCCAGCTGAGGCTCCTGCAGAGCGAATTCACAGCGGTCTTTCATCGCCGCTTCCACAATCTCATGACCATAGCCGACAACCGATACAATCCGTTCGGCTCCGGCTTCTTTCAGATGATCGATGATATGCGCAATCATGGGCTTCTGACATACCATGTGCATGACTTTCGGGTTGTCAGAATGCATGCGCGTGCCCTTGCCGGCGGCAAGGATTATCGCACTCTTCATCTTCGGCATCGCCTCCACGTCCATTATTATACACGAAAGGCCGATTCATAACGCCCGGATTTGGCGGATTCCCCCTTTCCGCGCGGTTTTCGCACCGGGTTCTGCCGCAGATCCGGGAAACCGCCGCAGTCAAGGATCGGTTGTACCCTGTTTTATGACGAAAACGGAATTCTGGTTTATACTGGAGCTGTCATCAAACAAGCCGTTTGTGCAATCAACAGACTTTGCCAAGGGGGATTTTCATGAACTGGCTGCTTGTCTGGATCGATGTCATCAACGCACTGATCCAGGGCACAATTTTTCATTCTTTCTACCGGAACATGCTCGGCTGCCGGCGTCCCTACAAGGAGACGCTGCCCCCGTTCCTTTTCTTCTGCCTGCTTTCCCTGGTGATGGTCTATGTGACTCAGGCCGTGCCGGTCTACGGACAGGTGCTGAAGACCCTGTGCACATCCTTCTTTCTGATCCTCGCCTCCATGCTGCTGTTCAAGTCCTCCTTCAAGGACACGATCCTGCACGCCTATCTGCCCTTTCTGGGCCTGGTCGCCGTCTCCGAGATTCTGGCTCTGTCTGTAACCGGCGTCCTGTTCAACATTGATGTGAACGCCGGCATGGAAGCCGATGACCCCGGCACCATTTCCCTGATCTATATCATGACCGACGCCGTGGAAGGCGCCCTGCTGCTTCTGGCCGTACGCATTCTGCGCCGTGAGATTCCCTATCAGCTGCCGATGAAGATCATGATTCCGACCGTTCTGGTGCTGCTGTTTCAGACCATCGTCTTCATGGCCCTGGGCCACCGGATCCTGTTCGCGGATCTCATGATCCTGTTCAACCGGCCGGTGATCTTCGGTTCCTTCGTGCTTTCCAGCATCGGCTTCGCCGTCATCATCGCCCTGTCCCGCCAGCAGGAGCAGCTGCAGAAAAAGCGCATCGCCCTTGCGGTTTCCGAAGCCCGCCTGGATGAACAGGTCGTTTATCTGAAATCCCGCGAGGAAGAGATCCTCGATCTGCGTAAAGATATGATGGAAGCCCTGAAGACCATTGACCAGGATGCCGGGAAGCAGGATCTGGCCGCCCGCTACCAGTCCTACCGCAGCGACCCCTTCTCAGACGACGTGATCCTCGATGTGCTGCTGCGCAGCTACGCGGACCGCTTCACCCAGGCAGGAATCCGGTATGAATTCGCCGTCGCCTGTCCGATGAAAGGCGTCTTCAGCGAAATGGACACGGTCAAGGTGTTCTCCAATCTGCTCGACAATGCCTTTGCGGCCGTGCAGGACAATCCGGAAGGAAAACGCAGCGTCCGCCTTGAGGTCAGCCGCTCGCTGAACATCTGCCGGATCACGGAGACCAACGATCTGCCTGTCACCAGCCGCAGCTTCCGCAAGAAGGTGCACGGCGAAGGCCTCAACATTCTGAACAGCATCATGCAGGCCCGCGGCGGCAGCCTGGAATCCAGCCGCAAAGACGGCCGGCACGAAACCGCGCTGACTTTCACTCTGCCCCAGGAGGTTTCCCATGAACAGGCGTAATCTCCGCATTGTGCTGTTTGTCGCCAGCCAGGCCATCCTGCTTGTGCTGCTGGCCGTGCCCTATACCCGCAGTCTCTCTTCGGAGCTGCTGACGATGGCCGGCTGCGTCTTTGCGCTGGTTTGCGATCTGATGCTGATCCGCTCCGTTGAGACCATCAACATCAGCCTGCAGAAGGAGGCGCAGATCCGGGCGGAAGAGGAGAAGCTGAACCAGCGGCTGAAGATGTACAGCGCCATCATGAATGAGGATACGGAAGTGCGGCGGCTGTACCACGATCTCAACAACCATCTGCTGACCATCCAGGCGCTGAAAGCCGCCGGCCGGACGCAGGAAGCGCGGGATTACATCGTCAGGGTCAAGGAGACCTACGGTCCGCATTCCTGCTGACCGTCCGCTTTACACAATAAAGTCACAGACGGTGTCACCAGTGTCACAGACGGCATTCTAACCGCAAATATCCATACTACAATTAATAATGGTTATCAGTTGCGTCCGCACGGGCTACAATTCAGCAGGTTTCATTGGGGGGTGTCATCTTCCGGTTCCGTTACCGGAGGATGCTCATTAAGGGGATGGGTTTTTATGGGGAGAAGATTTCAGATTGCCGTCTGTGACGACAATCCTGCGCATCAGCAGACAATCGGCGAAATCACGGCTGCTTTTTTTCGCGGCATGAACTGTTTTGCGGCAATTGACTACTGCAAGGACGGCGCCGCGCTTTTCGATTCGCTGCAGAGAAACCATGCGGATATCCTTCTGATGGATGTCTATCTGGCCGGCGGCGAAAGCGGCATCAGCCTGGCCCAGCGCGTCAACCATCTGCTTCCGGACACGCAGATCATCTTTCTGACCGGCCATCCGGATGTCTCCACGGAAGTGTACCAGGCCAGGCATGTCTATCTCGTGCACAAGGACAAAATCAGCACGGAGCTGGCCAGCGCCCTCAGCATCGCCATCCGCAACATCGACAAGCCGGATTCGGATTCCCTGTGCGTCCGTTACCGCAACCAGATCTCGCTGCTGCCGAAGAACGAGATCGAATATCTGGAAAAAGACCTGCGCATGATCCACTTCCACATGCGCCACGGCATCATCTACCACGCCTATGGAAAATTCGATGACTATGTGCCGGAGATCGCCGACTACCACTTCGTGCGCTGCCACCGCTCCTATGTCGTCAACCTGGATTATCTGAAATGCATCCGCGGCAGCGATCTGCTGCTTCTGGACGGCACCGCCATCCCGATCGGCCGCAGCTACAAGCCGCAGGTGCTGGACATGCTGACCAATTCGAAATAAAAGCTGTGGGGAATCATTCCTCACAGCATTTTTGTCATGCGCACGAAGTATCCCTGCTGCTTCATTATCTCGCCGGCGCTGTGCAGCAGCTCCGGATCCCGGGTGATGCCGAATACCGTGGAACCGCTGCCGGACATCAGCACGCCGTCAAAGCCGAGCTCCTTCATCTTCTGCTTGACGATGCGGATCTCATCCACCATCCGCAGACTTACCTCTTCAAGGGAATTGCCCAGCGCCTTCAGGATGCCGGGATAGTCATCCGCGATCAGCGCCCGGCGCATGGCTTCGCAGTCCGGATGGACAGTCCTGGCCGGATCCATGTTCTCAAAGGCGATCTTGGTGGAGATGCCCATGCGCGGCTTCACCAGCAGCAGGCTGAAGTCCGGATGGCATTCAAACGGCGTGATGATGTCGCCGATGCCCTCGACCAGCGCCGGCTGGTTGAGACAGCAGAACGGCACGTCCGCGCCGACCTGCTTCGCGCAGTCGATGATGTCCGTCCGGCTCATCTTCAGATTCAGCATCCGGTTCAGGATGCGGATCGCCGCGGCGGCGTCCGCGCTGCCCCCGGCCAGACCGGCCTGAGTGGGAATATGCTTGGTCAGCACGCATTCAAATTCCTGCTGGAATCCGTAGCGTTCGCGCAGCACATGAATCGCCTTGATCACCGTGTTCTTCTCGTTGATGGGAAGGAAGTAGCGGTTGAGCGACAGCGTCGTCGTCTTCGCCGGACGCATCTCCAGCATGTCATAGAAATCGATCGGCACCATGATCATCTTCAGCTCATGGTAGCCGTCCTCCCGCTGCCCGACGACATCAAGGCAGAGATTGATCTTCGCATACGCCCGTTCTTTCATGCGTTTCTTCCTTCTTCCAGACGGTAGAATTCCGCCAGGCTCATCTGCTGGGCGCGGCGCGAAGGATCGATGCCGGCGGCGGCCAGCACGGCGCTGGCGCGTTCGGCTCCCCAGGCTTCCCGGAGGTTGTTGTAGATGGTCTTGCGGCGCTGCGCAAAGCAAAGCCGGACCAGTTTAAAAAAGTTCTGCAGACGGTCCTCCGGCAGCGCATCCGCCCTGCGCACAAACCGCACGACGGCGCTGTCCACCTTCGGGGCCGGCAGGAAACTGCCGGCGGGGACGCGGATCATCGTGGCAATGTCGTACAGGCATTCTGCTTCCACCGTCAGGGCTCCGTAATCCGGGCTGCCGGGCGCAGCGGAGAAGCGGTCCGCCACTTCTTTCTGCACCATGACGACCATGTAGCGGACGGCGGGTGCCTCCTCCATGATCTTGAACAGCACCGGCGACGTAATGTAATACGGCAGATTCGCGCAGACGCCGACGCTGGGGTACTGCTCCAGGAGGCGCGCCGTCTCCGCCTTCAGATCCACATTCAGAAAATCCTGCACCAGGATCTCCACATTGTCATACGGGGACAGCACCTCCTGCAGGACCGGAATCAGATGTTCATCAATTTCATAGGAGGTCACATGCGCGCAGGTTAACGCCAGCTGCTGGGTCAAAGAACCGATGCCCGGCCCGATTTCGATCACCGCGCCGGCCGGATCACACAGCGCTGCGCAGCGCTTGACCACGGATGCATCCACCAGAAAATTCTGGCCGTAGCCCTTGCGGGCGTGCAGTCCGTACTGATTGAGGATTTCCCGGGTGCGGGATACGGTGGCGATCGTCTTATCCATGAATGGCCTTCCTCAGTTCTTCCTTGGTGATGCCCAGATAGTTCAGCCGCTGCAGCATGCGCCGGCCGTTGCCGTTGCCGATGTGCAGCGCCTGTCCGGCTTTCTGCCGCCGCTCAGCGCTGTCCGGCTGTCCAAGCAGGCCGAGCTCATAGAGATCCTGCGCCTGCAGGCTGCCGGCTTTGAAGTCCGCCGGAGCACTCTGGTGGCCCAGCGCTTCTTCCAGCACAGCGCGGTCCGCATGTTCCACGCCGACCTTGTTTCCCGCTCTGGCTTCGGATGCGTTCAGATAGGCGTTGGCGCAGCCCGGCACCGCCTGGTTGACGGCTTCGCGGATGCGGTTGCCCGGACCGTCGGGATCCGTCAGCACGATGACGCCCCGGACGGCCTGCGCTTTTGCAATCAGACCGACGGTAAATACGCTCAGACAGGTGCCATGGGTTTCAATCGTGTCGCAGTCATAATAGGTTTTCAGCCGTACGGTGTCGTTCCTGCCTTCAACGACCAGCACCTGCGGAATACGCGGTTTGTCCGCCATCTCAGCGGCCCTCCCGGAACAGGCGGTCATAGTTCTCCTTTAATACTCTGGTCATATGCAGAATGTCCGTGCCGCGGGCGGCGGCGATGGCGGCGGCGATATACGGAATGTTGGACGGTTCATTGCGGGTGCCGCGGACCGGCTCCGGCGCCATATACGGACAGTCCGTCTCGGAAAGCAGGAAGCGCTCATCGACGGCCGCAGCCACCTCGCGTGAATGGCGGGCGTTCTTGAACGTCACCGGACCGCCGAGGGAAATGAAATAGCCCAGCTTCGTGAATTCCAGCGCCATTTCCGCGCTGCCGGAGAAGCTGTGCAGGCTGCCGCGGCAGGGATGCGCCTTCAGAATGTCAAAGGTGTCCTGCATGGCGTCGCGGGAATGCACGTTGACCGGCTTATGCAGGCGGTTCGCCGTCTCAATCTGGCGGATGAAGAGCTCCTGCTGGAGCTCCTTCGTCTCCTTCTCCCAGTGATAGTCGAGACCGATCTCGCCGATGATATGGATCTGCGGATTCTCCGCCAGTTCTTCAAACTGCTGGAAGGATTCCTCATTGTACAGCCTGACGTCCTCCGGATGGATGCCGTACGCCGCATCAAAGCGGTTGTCCGCTGCGGCCAGAGCAATCGCCCGCTCCGCCTCTTCGGGACGGCTGGTGATCAGCGCCATGCGGACGATGTTCTTCTGCCGGATGCGTTCCATCACACCATCAAAATCCGCCTGGAATTCCTCCGCCAGGATGTGGCAGTGGGCGTCTATATATTCTTTTTCTTCTTGTTCTTCCATACCACAGTCCCCGCCGCGTAGTCGTGAAGCGATGAATGCAGATCCCGCGTCATCCGGTACACGGACAGCGCCGCGCCCAGGCCGTAGAGAAAGAACAGCTCCGCATTCTTGATGAGCGCCCGCAGCAAAGAGCGGCTCATGGAAAAATCATATCCGTTTGCGGTTTCCACATGGATGCGCATGTATTTCTTTCCGGGCGTATCCGCGAAGACGCTCAGCAGCACGGTGTCATAGAGAACGGCAACCAGGAACATCCACAGTGCCTGATCAAACCAGTCCGCAAACAGCGGGATGGAGACGTGCAGAGGCACGGCTGTCTGCAGGATCAGGGCGAGGATGTAGCAGACGGCCAGATCCACGGCTTCCGCCAGAATTCTTCTCACCAGCAGATTCATCGGCTATTTCCCCAGGCAGAAGCGGCTGAACATCTCGTCCAGCAGATCCTCGCGGGACGACGTCCCGATGATCTGCCGCAGATCATCATACGCTCTCTGCAGATCGATCGTCACCAGATCCGGCTGCGTGCCCTTCTCCAGTTCGGCGATGACATCGGCCATGGCATTGCGGGCCGCCTGCGCGAGGCCGACCTGGCGCTCGCTGTTCAGCGTATCTTCCCGGGCCGCCTGGATTTCGCCGGAATACTTGTCTTCGATGACCTCGATCAGACTCTCGATATCGCCGTGGGAAGCGCTGATCTGCAGCGTGCCCGGCAGCTGTTTCTGATCCTTCTTGTTGTAGACGACGATGCGGTTGCGGCCGGCCGTCAGATCCAGCAGCCGCTGGTCCTCAGCCTGGACGCCGGACGAGCTGTCCAGCACGACCAAGATCAGCTCCGCCTTCTCCATGGCCTTCAGGGAACGCTCGATGCCCATCTGTTCGATGCGGTCCGCGCCTTCATGGATGCCGGCTGTGTCAATCAGATTCAGCGTGACGTCGCCGAGCCGGACCGTGCCCTCGACCAGGTCACGGGTCGTCCCCGCCACCTCGGTGACGATGGCCTTGTCCTCTTCCAGCAGTGCGTTGAGCAAAGAGGACTTGCCGACGTTGGGCTTGCCCAGGATGACGGTATCAATGCCGGTGCGGATCATGTCTGCCTGCCGGGATTTCTTCAGGATCACATCGATCTGCGCCAGCCAGCGGTGCGACTGCGGCAGCAGCTCCTCATCACTCAGCTGCTTCACATCCTCATATTCCGGATAGTCGATGTTGACCTCAATCTGCGAGATGATCTGCAGCAGCTCGTCAATCAGCGGTTCGATCAGGCGGGTGACGCTGCCCTTCAGCCCGTGCACGGCGCTTCTGGCATTGACCTCGTCAAACGCCCGGATCATCTGGTCCACGCTTTCCGCCTGGGTCAGGTCAATGCGGCCGTTCAGCACGGCCCGCTGCGTGAATTCCCCGCGCCTGGCCATGCGGGCGCCCCGGCCCAGCACCAGCGCCAGAATCCGGCGGGTGATGTACACGCCGCCGTGGCAGCTGATCTCCGCCATGTCCTCGGCGGTATAGGAATGCGGAGCGCGGAAGATGCTGATGATGACCTCATCCACATCCTCGCCGTTATCACGGATCATGCCGTAATGCATCGTGTATCCCCTGGCGTTTGTCAGATCCCGGTCAAAGAGGCCGGAAGCGATGGCGACGGCCTCCGGACCGCTGATGCGGATCACGCTCAATGCCCCTTCCGCCAGCGGCGTTGCGATGGCGGCGATGGTGTCTGTCAGCTGCTGTTCTTTCATGAATTCAGTGTACCACAGAAGCGCTTTTCCCGTATCGGCAGGGACTTTTGCAGAAGCCGTATTATGCGATATACTAAGGCGATGAATACCACGGTGTTTTCCAGGGACATTCAGACGGCGCTTGCCGCCATGGGCTATGCCACGCTGACTCCGGTCCAGCAGAAGGTCATTCCGCTGCTTCTGCAGGGACGGAATGTTTTTGTGCAGTCCAAGACCGGTTCCGGCAAGACGGCATCCTATCTGATTCCGGTGCTGGAATCCGTGCCGGAAGAGGAGCTGCATACCCGGGCCCTGATCCTGGCGCCGACCCGTGAGCTGGCCCTGCAGATCGAGCGCGAAGCGAAAACGATCGCCGCGCTGCGCCGGGTCCACTGCATCTGCCTGATCGGCGGCCGCGACGCCGCCGTACAGCAGAGCGCCCTGAAGAACCGTCCGCAGGTGCTGATTGCAACCCCGGGACGGCTGCTGGATCTGATGAACCGCAGGGCGGTGGCCTTCACGCATCTTTCCTGGCTGGTGCTGGATGAAGCGGACCAGCTGACCGGGGAAAGCCAGCAGGAAGAGGTCAGCCGCATTCTGGAACAGCTGCCCCGCGTCCAGACCGCGCTGTTTTCCGCGACGGCGCAGGAACCGCCGGCGCAGTTTCCACCGGACTATTTTGAACGCATCACGATGGATGATCCGGACGCGCCCAATGCCGCCCTGGCCTGTTACTACCTGTTTACGGAGGACCGCCTGAAGACAACGGAACAGCTGCTGGAGCATCTGCCCGTCGAACGCGCGATCCTGTTCGTCAACCACGTCAGCGACTCGCTGCACGTCAAGGAGCACTTTGCAAAAAAAGGCTGGCGCATCGAAGCCTTCTCCAGCCATTACGACCAGCAGAAGCG
>Ga0183095_10494_pt3 | contig 21317 bp, 18 predicted proteins | sample BioMet4_FD_130346 | JGI IMG/M metagenome (GOLD analysis project Ga0183095, IMG submission 130346) | Microbial communities from bioreactor (seeded with sewage sludge) at LBNL, California, USA - Biofuel metagenome 4 (v2) (version 3) | ecosystem: Engineered > Bioreactor > Anaerobic > Unclassified ...
ATCCCCAGCAACACCGCCACCAGCATTTCCGGCAGCGACGGCAACCCCGAACGCATGAAAATCATATCGATACCCGCCGCCGCCACGAAGGCCACCACCAAACCCGCCCGCCAACCGTAAACCACGGTCAGATAAAAAACCGTAACCGCGCCCAGCGGAAACAAAAACCCGTAAGCTCCCGTCCAGGCCTCGCCCAACACGGACAGTAACAAAATCAGGATTCCGAACATCAGCGCGGTCATTGTTTTTCCCCGGTCACCACCATGACAAAACGGATGCGGTTGAGATCCGCCGCCAGCATCACTTCCGCCGTGGCGTAAAGATTGTCTTTCAACTTGATTCCGGTCGCTTCCGTCGCCAGCTTGCCGATCATGATATTGCCCGGCGTTTCCTCACTCATGCCGGAAGTCACCGCCGCCATACCAGGCAGATAGTCGAGATCGCGCGGCAGATATTGAAGCCGCGCATAAAGGTAATTGCCCCGGCGGAAACCGCCGCCGAGCAGACCGCACGCGCCGTTGGCCGGCAGTTTAACGCTCAGTGAACTGCCGTTCGACGCCAGCGTAATGACTTCGGCGCTGCGACGGCTGACAAAACCGATCCGGCCGATTGCGGCGGTAGTGAGTGTGCCGTCGTCGCGGGCCAGCGCCGTCACCACCAGATTGCCGGTCCGCACGCCGCTGTCCGTGCCCTTGTCGATCGTAAAACGGGAATCCCATTCGGCGGGATCCCGCAGGATAATTTCCGCAAAAACCGCATCGTAGCGGGAACGTTCCCGCAGCGCCAGCAGGCGCCGCAGTTCCCGATTTTCATCCCGCAGCATCGACAGCGAGGTCAGCTCGGTGGCCTGGCGGGCATTCAGCCGTTCAGCCCGGTCCAGCGCGCCGGCAAGCTCGGAACGGCTCCGCAGCAGAACGGCCTGTCCGGCCAGATGGCGTTCCGCCTGCACCGGCAAGGTCAAAAAAGGATAAAAAAAGTCGGCGGCAATCCGTCCGGTGGCCCGCCGGGCCGACTGAATCAACAGCAGGACCAGCAACAGGATCAGGATAACCGCCAGCAGAACATTAATCCAAGGTTTATTGACTGAATTCGCCATTTACCGCATCGCGTTTATAAAAGTGTCGGATTTTTTCGTTCCGCCGCCGCCTTCGCCGCCACGCACCGGAAGAGAAAAAACTTCCGCTACAAATTACTCTGTAAAATACTCTTTTTCCAATCGGTCAAGCATTTTGTTCGCCTCGGGCCACAAAGCGCGCTCGGTCCGCTCATGCTGCCGCAAAGCCCGCAACTCATAATAAAAACGTTCTTCCGGGCTCAAATACTGTTTTTCCGCGCGATCCAGCCAGACCTCGATCTCCCGGTACCGGTCGACGGTTGCCGCAAACTCCGCTTTAATCCGATCTGCGTCGCGGGCAAAATCAAAATCGTCATGATCGTGCTTAAACTTTTTATAGGCCTCATCCGACAACGGCAACCGCGCCAGCAACCGGTCCAGCTGAAGCAAAATATTGATAAAGTCGCCGGAACAGGCCTGGACCATCGGCGACAGCCGCTGTCGAATTTCCAGCACCACCGCCCCGCGGTTGTCGATCTCGTCCCAGCGCTGCCACAGTTCCCGTAACGGACAACTGTCTTCCGTCACCGTCCCGTCCGGATTCTTTTTACGGTATTCGCAGGCGCCGTACAATTCCAGAAAATCGTGATTCAACCGTTCCACCGGCCACGGATAAAAATAGCTGACCGACTTCAACCGCAGCACATTCCAGAACCATTTCCGAATCTTCTCCCGATCCGGAGTCGCCGCGCCATGACGTTCCGACAACGGCAACTTCTGCATCAACGCCCCGCCGGCCACCGAATAAAAATTTTCCACATCCCGATGCGGCTTGGCCACCTCCATCCGAATCAACTGCTCCACCACCGGCTCGTCCGAAGCATTGAAACAACTGACCAGCAAAAACTCCGCCGCCGCCGAATAAATCAAAAAGACATCGCCGTCATCGGGGTAAATCCGACCGGTCACCAGATCGTCCGGAATAATTTCGCCGCCGGCCACCGCCAGCGCATGAAATTCCGGATAGCTGTTCAATTCCATGATGTCGCTCTCAAACGCCTGATAACGCCGGATATACTCGTAGGTACCGGCCAGCAGCCAGTAAGGAACTTTGTCCAATTCGGACACGTGACGAAGCGAATAACCGCACTTGGTCAGATAGATCGCCGCCAGTACCGAGCGCTGAAGGGAAAAATCCGTCAAACGTTCCTGATAGTCGTCGGGCAGAATCAAGGTCGTGCGGCGACCGCGCAATTCCACCGTCGGCGACGCTTCGCGGCGCGTCGAAAACTCCACATACAAGTCAACGATATTCTCACCGGGATGTTTCCGCAACAACTTGAGCACCGCATGGTCATACGCCCGCAGCGTATTCCGGATCGCGGCGTAACCGGGATGCTGGCGACTCAGCGTCACCCGCATCCCCGTCCCGGAAACAAACACATTGGCCGGCAATGCCGATAACGGCAATGCTTCCAACCAGAGCATCGCCATCATCGCCGTAATCGCCATCCATCCCCGGATTTTCATCGATGCCTACTCCAGCGGCAACGGCGGCCGCATTAATCCGTTCAACGACGGCAAGGTCCGAAACGCCGTCTCATCCGCCGCCAGAAAAACTACGGCGTTGCCGTTCTTCACCAGTTGACGGTTGCCCCAGTTCCAGAGATCAAACAGCGCCATCATGCTGCCATGCGCCAGTTCCGGACGCTGATTGCGTTCCAGATGCCCTGCGGCGCAGCAATACGGCGCTGAAACGCCATCCAGTTTGAGCGTTTGTCCGGAATACTGTCTCGTCGCCGTCCGAATCCAGTTTTTATAGCGCTTGACCACCGGATGCGCGACCGCGCAGGGGGCATCGCCCACGCTCCCCGGCTGCGGCATGAAACAGGCATTTTCCGGCCAGAACGAGCCGGTCCAGGCAAACTGCACGTGCTTGAGTCCACTTGACGCGGACGGCAACTCGCCCATGGGGACCGTCGTCATCGGCAACGCGCCGCTTTTTCGCGGCGGCGGCGTCCGGCCGCCATCCCAGGCCACATACCACTGAAAACGCAGATTGCGTTCCGGCATCGTCGTATTCTCATCCTTGCGACGGTAGACTTCCCGTTCGATCCGCAATTCGTTGCCCTTGCGGATCACCCGGAATTCCGCTTCCGCCCGATAGCGCCCGGCACACTGCCAGCGCCACAAATCGTCGCCCGTCCCGACCTCCCAACGCTGACCGGCCTCCGTTTCGGCGACGCAGCACAGGAACGGACGCGGCGACCGGTATAGAACCTCTTCCCGTTCTTCCGTCGGAGACTTCCACTTGATTTTTCCGATCCGGCCCTCGTCGCCGGGATACCCGACCACGCCGATCCGGGTAAACGGACCGGTGATCACCACCGGGTCCAACGACAGGCTTTTAATCGGCAGTCCGGCTTTCAACTGCAAATCGACGGTCACGGCGGCATGATTGCCGGCGAACTCGACGGTTCGGCGGATTTCCGGTTCCACGCCGAACGGAATGGTCGTTCGGGTTTCCAGCGAAAAACTGAATCCGTCCGCCCAGTCATGCCGGCGACGATCCCGGACCATGCCGTTGCTTTCCGCCATGCCGCTGCCGAAATCCAGCGGTAAAATCCGCAATTCGCTGCCGTTGTCGGCCGTCAGATCCAGCTCCGTCTTCCGGGCTTCGGAATAGGCGCACGTCACGCCGGAGATCGCCTGAACAAGCGGCCGCGGCGCCGGTTGAGATGTCATCGTTTTTTTCACTCGATCACCGCAAAGATTTCCCGCAGACTTTTCCGCTGGAGTTGCTGCGGCGCTGCTTTCGCATAGCCCAACGGAGTAATCGCCACCACCGACCACGGGGTCATAATACCCAACGCATCGGCCATCTTTTTTCGGTCGAACGCACAAATCCAGCAGGAGCCGAGGCCTTCCGCCGCCGCCGCCAGCACCAGATGTTCCATGGCAATGCCGATATCGATATCGGTACTCGGCGTGCCTTCCAGCCGTTTCCAGCATTCGTCCTGATTGCCCAGCGCCACCACAATCGCGGGCGCTTCCCGCAGCCATGCCTGGGTATAAACCCCGCAGACTTTTTCCCGCAGTTCCGATTTCACCAGTACCCGGAACAGCCACGGCTGCCGATTACAAGCGGAAGGTGCCAGCCGGACCGCTTCGCCGATCCGTTCCAGCGCCGCCGCCGGCACCGGTTCGCTCCGATACCCGCGAATGCTCCGGCGTTGTTTGACCGTTTCATAAAATTCCATGTTGCCATATCTCCTTATGTTATCCAGAAATTGTTTCTCTACCGCTTCCGGAAATGGACCCCGCACTTCCCGACTGCCGCAAATCAGTTTCATAACCAATATACGACCGCAAAAACCACCACGCAAACGGAGTACGGTACGAAATCACTCGACAACCAACCGGCACGTCAGTTTCCGCAGTTCCGCTATTCTCCTTTGTAGGGAGATGGCGGTGGACTTTTTTGCAAAATTTTCAAGGCTTCTCTGCGGAAACTCGTCTTACCGCTGTTGTCATTTCCGCCGACGATGGTATTGTATGGCTGATTATAATCAACCATAGGGACCAGGCATGACGGTAAAATCATTTCTCACTTCGTTCGCGTTCGCCGCCGGATTGTTCGGCGGCCTTCTTCTGTTGAACGGGTGCGGCAAAGCCCAGGCTCCGGAACCGCCGCTGACCAACAGCCGTCTGCTGCTGCAAATTTTGGCTGCGCTTCAGGAAAAATCCCACGATACCGCCTACAACCAGATTTCCCGGCTGCTCGAAGCGAAGAAAAGCGATGTTTTCCTGACCATTCTTCAGAACAACGAACTCTGCAACATCTATCTGGAAAAAGCCCAGCGGCAACTGGATCAGGGCCAATTTAAAGAAGCGGGTAAAACAATTCAGGACGCCATGCTTACTTATGGCCGCAACCCTACTTTTCTGGCAGCCCAGCGCGATATCGAAACGTTGAGTAAAATTCAGGCGCTGATGCCGGCCGTCGACCATCCGGCCAATGGCAGCCAACTGGAAAAGAACACCACCCAGATTCTAAAACTGCTGGATACTCTACCGGATGCCAACGGGTATCGGGCCGGTTTTCAACGGCTTCAGCAGCAAGCCCGGGTCACCCAGCTCCGGGAAAATGACCGGGCGCTGTTCAGTCTGTATTCGGAAATCGTCCGGCTGCGTGCCGCCGGCGACGAAAAGTTGGCCAATTTATTGACTTCGGAATTTTACAGCGCCAATCCGCCGCCGGGGATGATTCAAACGGCCGTCCGTCTCCAGGAAGACGCCAACGGCAAGAAGGAACCATAAGCGCAGAGGCCGAACCATGACGAAATTTTCGGTCTGGCTGATTCTGTTCGTCATCACCCCGCTGCTGGCGGCCGGAACCAACGATGATTTTTTGAAAAATGTTCCCGATCCGGCGGCCCGCTTCGCCAATGGCATTATTTTCCGTCGCCAATTGTCCAAACTGCTATTGAGCGAACATCCGGCGGAATACTACCGGAAACTTGCCCCGGAGACGCTGGATTTCGAAATTCGCCGCGGTTTGGATGCCCTCATCGCCCGCCGGCTGCTGGAAAACCAGTTTCAGGAAGCCGGCATCACTGCGACATCGGCGGAAGTCGTGGTCCGACTCCAGGAACTTTACCGCCGGCTGACCCCGTCCCAGCGCAAAATGCTGGACAACAACCTGAAACTCCGTAATCAGACACTGACCGCCTATACGGAAGAAACCGCGCAGGACTCGGAAACCATCTTTCGCCTGAAACTTCGCAAACTGATCGAATTACGCTATCCCGGCAAGTTCGATATCGATGCCGCTACCTGCGAAGAATATTATCGGAACCACCAGGACCGCTTTCACACCCCGGAAGCCGTCGACCTCAGCCGCATCTATTTTGATGCGAAAAAGCCGCCCAACGGTTCGCCGGAACAAATCCAGAAAGCCGATGCCCAGGCCGCCAAGCGCGCCGAAACCGTCTACGCGCTGCTGAAAAAAGGGTTGGCCTTCGAATTCGCCGCCGCCCGTTTCAGCGACTGTCCCAGCCGGACGGAAGGCGGCCATATCGGCACGTTCATCCGGCGCAGCGGACTGGAAAAGAACGAAGAACAGATCGCTTTCGAGTTGCCGGAGGGCAGCGTCAGCGAAATCATTCCGCTCACCACCGGCTATGAAATCATCCGGGTCAACCGCCATTCCCCCGAAGGATATTCGCCGCTAGCCGAAGTCAAACCGCTGATTGTCGAAGAATTGCAGAACGAGCGACTCGACCAGCTGGCCACCCGGTTGCTGAGCAAGACCCGCCATCAAGCCAAAGTCGTCATCTTGTATCAGTCGCCGGCTCCAGCCGGTAAAACGGAGGCCGCCCCATGAGCAACTCCCCGCAGGAAATCTTTCAACAGCTCGTTACCGGCCGGACCAGTTGCCGGAACTACGATCCCGTCCGGGAAATCAGCCAGGAAAGCATTGCCGTCTGCCTGGAAGCGGCCCGGCAAGCGCCGTCGGCCTGCAACCGCCAGCCCTGGCGATTCGTAATCGTCCGCGACGCCCGGTTGCGGGAAGAAATTTGTCACCATGGCCTGCTGCCCGGCATTCCGATGCCGTGGCTGCGACAAGCGCCAGTGATCGCCGTGCTCTGTACCGCCCGGCAAATGATCGTTCACCGCCTGATCCCGTTTTTTTCCGGCATCCAGTACGATCTGCTCGACTGCGGGATTGCCGGGGAACATTTCGTGCTGGCGGCGGAAGCGCAGGGGTTAGGAACCTGCTGGATCGGCTGGTGCCAAGTTAAAGCCATTCGCAAACTGCTGCACCTGCCGCCGACGGCGGTACCGCTGTCTTTAATCAGTTTGGGCTATCCGTCGAAAAAAACGCCGCCGCGCAGCCGTTTGCCATTAAACGAAATCGCCCGCGCCGACCGCTGGGACACGCCATTTCAATCTTAAACGAACGTCATCAATCATGAAAAAAATGCTATTTCTGTTCATCCTGGTATGGTTTACCGGCAGTGCTTTTTCCGGAATGCTGGCGCCCGACGAAGGTCTGACGCCGCTGATGGAAGCCGCCCGCACCGGTACCGCCGAACAAGTCAAGACGTTGCTCAAGCAGGGCGCCGAACTCAACGCTTTTTCCCGTACTTATCACCGTAACGCGCTGATGATTGCGGCGCGGGAAAATCCCAGACCGGCTCCCGTCCTTGCCGCGCTGCTCGCCGCCGGAGCCGATATCGATGCCGTCGACCGCGATGGCAATACCGCATTACTGTTCTGCTGCGGGTGTGGGTATTCCCCCCGCAACTACAGCAGACCGGAAGTACTTGCCGCCGCTCGGGACGCCGTCCTGCTGTTAATGCAAAACGGGGCGAATATCAATAACGCCAACGACAGCGGAGAAACGCCGCTGATGGCGGCAGCCAGGCGCTTCGATGCCAAACTGCTGGCGGAAATGATCCAAAACGGCGCGGAAGTCAACGTCAAAGACCATCAAGGAAGAACCCCGCTGATGGAAGCATTGTCCGATCCGGATAAAGTCCGCGCCCTGCTGGAACACGAGGCCAATCCCAATGCCCGGGATTACCACAATACCCCGCTCGCCTTCATGGTTCATGACAACGCCACCGCCAAACTGTTGCTGGCGTACAAAATCCAACTGAACGGACGCCAAATGATCAGTGGGATTCTCAAAGGCCACGGAGCCATCCCGACCGCCGCGGAACCGCTGATCGATGTCTGGTGCCGGTGGGCCGATCCGGAACTGGTCCAAACGCTGCTGGAACAACAGCCGGAAATCACCGAAAAAACCTTACAGGCCGCCCGAGAAAATCCGCATCGGGAAGTGTTGAAAATGCTACTGGACAAATATCTGGAAGTCCATGCCGTCACCAATCTGTTCCGACTGCAATACGCAGTGCTGGCCGACGACGTCGAAAGCGTCAAAACCACGTTGGACGCCGGCATCAAAAAAAACGATGCCGCCGAGTTGCTGCTCCTGTTATGCCGTCAAACCGAACCCGATCCCGACCTTATTATTGCGCTGCTCGAGCACCACGCCGACGTCAACGCCGTCGATTCCAACGGCAACACGCCGTTGATGCTGGCGGCCGGTCACTCCCAGTCGACCGCCATCGCCGAATTGCTGATCAAACACGGCGCCGACGTTAACGCGACTGACCGCCAAGGCCGTCCCCTCCTGCATCGGCTGGCCGTCAATACCACGTTGCCGACGGAAGAACGGCTAAACTGGTTGGAACTGTTGCGGCACCGGCAGATCAACGTCAACGCGCTCGACAACAACGGCGCGACGGCCTTGCTGCTGGCGCTGGGCCACGAGCAGCCGGAACCGGTGATTCGCGCCCTGCTGGCGCTGGGAATTGACATCAACCAGGCCAGCAAAAGCAACGTCACGCCGCTGATGCTCGCCGCCCGCCATTATCCCGCCGAACTGGTCAATATGTTGCTGCTGCAAAATGCCAAAATCAACGCCGTCGACCTGGCCGGATGGACGCCGCTGTTTTATGCGGCGGAATTCTGGCGGTTGCCGGAAGAAGATATGGTGTTCCCGATCCCCCAACGCCGGTCCCGGATGGCCTCGGCGGAAACCATCAGACTGCTGCGGGAACGCGGCGCCCCCGCGAAAATCGTCGACCTCGTCGGCAACACGCCGCTGTTCGAAGCGGCCGGATGGGCCGATCCCGAAACGCTGCAACTGTTGCTGAAATCCGGGTTGAACGTCAATGCCGCCGACCAACGGGGACGTACCCCCCTGATGAATGCCGTTCGCTTCAACCCTGACGACCGCGCCGTGTTGCTGCTGCTGGACGCCGGAGCCAAAATTGCCGTCGAAATGAAGGCAGGAGCATTCCCCGCCATCAGTCATCAGCAACTGGCGGACGGCATCGTTACCATACAAAAAGCCTCGGCCACGGCAAACTCGTCCGAAGAACTTGATTTTGCCCCGGCGGAAGCCGCCGCCACTCCGCGTCCGGCAATTCTGCAAGCCATGTTGCAACGCGGTCTTGATCCCAAGGCGAGTTTTACCCAAAAGGGACGCACTACTACCCTGTGGCAAGTAACCCGCTCTCCGGCGATTAAAGATTTACTGACACAGGCCGATGTCAAAGCGGTCGATACGGTTCCCCATAGTACGTTGCCCGCAGCTCAAGCTGATGCCTTCCTCAAAGCCTGCGGCAGTGAAAATGGGAAAACGTTGGCCGCGTTGCTGTCCAAAATCAATCCCCAACCGGCGGCAGCCAGAGCAAACTTGCTCGATTCCGGATATCGCGCGGCGGTTGAAGCCAACCGTCCGGAAGTCGTAAAATGGCTGGTCGAACAGGGAGCGCCCAGCCTCCCCCGCGACTGGGTTTATGCGCTCAACAATGCCGACCACCCCGAAACGTTGGAATTTCTGATCGACCGTCCCCAAGCCATGGCTGATCTTGACGAAGACAGACAACTGGCTCTGTTCCGCGTCAATTCGGCGGCCGGAGTGAAAATTCTGCTCAAGCACGGATTCAACGTCAACGTCATCAACGCCAGACAAAACAATCCGTTGCTGGATGCGCTCAACCCGGATTCGGCATCCCAAGACCTCCGCAGTTGGCGCTTGCCGGAAGTCGTCGAAGCCTTGCTTCAGGGCGGCGCCGACGCCGACCAGCAAGACCGTCGCGGCTGGCCGCTGTTGGCGGTCGCCGTAACGAACCATTCTTCTCCGTTCTCCTACCGAACCGTCCGGGTGTTGCTGCGCTATGTTAAAAACGTCGACGCGGTCAACCCGGAAGGCGACACCGCGCTGAGTCTTGCCGTCAAAAACAACGATGCCTATCTGGTGGAACTGCTGCTGGCCCACGGCGCGCACGTCAGACCCGCCATGAAATACTGGTCGGAAACCACTCCCTATATTCAGCAATGCCTGACCGCCACGAAAAAGCTGCGGACCGGCAAAAGACACCAGCGGTAAAGTCGATCAGGGGTGAGCAACCGGCCATTCCGTTGCCAGCGCCGCCACATAATCCCGCACCGCCGGCAAACGTTCCGCCAGTAAATGCAAATTCCAGTCGGACGGCACTTGTACGCCAGGATGCGCCTTCAGCGTCGCCGTCAGCCGGGCCTCCTCCCGTTCCGCCGACGGATGCCGCAACCGGACCGCGATACAGCACAATCCATCGCGAATAATCTGCCATTCCGGCGCCAATTCCCGGTCGTCCGGCCATTTTTTCCCCAACTGCTCAAGCCAGACTGCAAACTGGTCGTCGTGTCCGGACAGCAACACCAGTTCCATCATCCGCAAATAAGCCCACGGCGTCGCCGGTTCAATTTCCAGAATCCGCTTGTAATCGGCGGCGGCCTTTTCATATTCCTTCAATTCGGTATAAGCCAGGGCACGGTAATAGTACGCTCCCAGACAATTATGCTTCAGTTTCAACGCTTTTTCCGTCGCCTGCACCGCCGTCCAGTCGTCCTGCCGACGCCAGCTTTTCCGTTCGTTCTCAACCAGATCATACAAGGCGGCATAACGCTTCTTGTCAATCATAGAGTACAACTTGCCGATCGCCACCAGATAACGACAGTCGGCCCGGTCGGCACAGCGGACAAATTCGCGGATCAAGGCATCCGTCCCGACCGCTGTTGCCGGCAGCGTGACCTTCACCAACAGATTCCGATCCAGCCACAACCATAAAACCGCCATACTGCCGGAATGGCCGGAAAAACCCACCAGACGGCTTCCGGTAAATTCCGCCGTCACCGGTTCCGACGCCGTCCGCAACGCGGCAAAATCATAATCCGACGCCACCAGTTGCATCGTCACCGACGCCACCCCGGAAACCGTCCGGTCCCGAAAAGGAAATACTTTTCCGGGCGTTCCGGCGGTACCTGCTTCTCCTTGGTCCAGCGCCGCCGGAATCGGCAACGCCAGTTCGCCTTTGAAAAACTTATACCCGGAAGGATCATAGGCGGAGAAGTGTTCCAATCCCCTGCCCGTCTCTCCCGCCCCCAGTGAAAACACCGCCAGCCAGCCGACAACCCCGCCCAGTAGAATGCCACAAAATTTCATGGACTTTCATTCCTTTCCTCGGTTGCCATAAAATACTTCCGAACCGCTCATATTGAAAGGAGTAACCGGCCGGAAACCGGAACCGCATATTAACGATATTAAGTTGCGACGAAGTGCTGGTTTCCGATCAGAAGACCGGCGAAACGTTGAGCAATTTCCACTTCCGTCCCGGTGAAGTAGCAGTCGGCGACCGCCTGATTTCCGGCCGCATCTGCGCGACTCGCCGTTCCCCGTCGGGGGCACAAAAGGAACGCAACGAAATGCTTCAGGACGCGAAGCGAAAACAGCGGCAGGTCCATGATAAAACATTAGAATTGGCTGACTATTTTCTGCTTTTTACCACTCTGCCTGAACCCGATTTTTCCACCATGGCGTTCATCCGGATTTACCGGTTGCGTTGGCAGATCGAACTGGTGTTCAAGCGGCTGAAAAGCATTCTTCAGCTTGGTCATCTGCACAAATATGATCCGTCCACGTTAAAGCAGTTGCCGAAATGCTTTCAAGGCCGTCGGCAGCGCCAGTTCGTCTTTTAATTGCGCACATGAAACCCAGGTAAAAGCGGCTGGACGACCGGTTCCTTCCACCAGAAACCCTTTCATCTCCCATTCGAGATGGGAGAAAACGTGCCGGGCGGCAATGGTCGCCTGTAAACTTTTTACCTGAATTCCGGCTTTTTCCAACCAGGCGCGAACGGCGTCTTCCGTCGGCCAACCGTCAAGCATGGGAAATTCCCATAAACCGGCCAACAGCCCCTGCCCTGTCCGCTGCCGGACGGCAATCCGTCCGCCGCAGCGAATCAGCAATACGGTTTTCTGTTCGATTTTTCGCGCTTTGGGCGGAGTTTTGACGGGGATTTCCAAGATCGTCCCGGCGGCGCGAGCCATGCACCATTCCGCCAGCGGACAAACGGCACATTCCGGCGCTCCGTTCGGAACACAAATCACCTCGCCCAATTCCATCAAACTCTGCGTAAAATCGCCGCTCCGACCGGGCGGATAAATCTGCTGCAGCCGGTTGCGAAGGTCGTCGCGCGTTTTCCGGTCGGCAATATCGCGCCGGTCGCCGGTCAACCGGCAAATTACCCGCAACACATTGCCGTCAAGCGCCGGGGTCGGCTGGCCGAACGCAATCGAAGCAATTGCGCCGGCCGTATATTCGCCGATTCCCGGCAGCGAACGAATCTCGTCGTAAGGTTCGGGAAACTGCCCGTTGAAGCGCGTCATGATCATTCGGGCGGCGGTCTGCAAATAGCGGGCCCGACGATAGTATCCCAACCCTTCCCACAATTTCAGCAGGCGGTCTTCCGGAACGGCCGCCAGATCGGCGATGGTCGGCAAGGCCTGTAAAAAACGTTGATAGTAAGGAATCACCGTCTCGATCCGGGTCTGCTGGAGCATGATCTCGGCAATCCAAATCCGGTACGGCGAAGGGGCTTCCCGCCAGGGCAAACGTCGGGCGTGAAACTGATACCAGGTTAACAGGGGTTCAACGATCGATTTCCAATTCATAGTCATCCGTACATCCGTTTCCTTGCCGTCCGACTTCCAGTTTTCCACGCAAACTGCGCAGTGTTTTACATTATGCTGAAACGGCTGCTTTTTCCAATATCGAATGTAGAGTCCCGATTTTTTGCGGCTCGGCTAAAATATGTACAAAATAACCTTATTTTATGAAACATTGCCGCCATGAATATCTTTTTGTAACAGTACAAATATAGTCGTTCTAACAATATTTTACTCCGTTCCCATTTATCCGAAGATAGAGCTTTATATTTTTAGTCATCACGTGAAGTCTTCCTTTTGCAATGTGTGAAGAACCAATTATAGTATGTTATTCGAGTTTGATTAACTAGATGGATGATGATGTTTTATTAGGACCAAATAAGGAGCAGAAAGTGATAGGAGTAACTGGTGCGAAGGGGACATTAGGAAGATTATTTTGTCAGCACCTCACTGATTGCAATGTTGTTTTTTCTGATTTCAAGGGTGATATCAGACAGCAGAAAGACATTGAATCATGGGTAGGAGGAGAGCCGATTACTCATATTGTCCATTTTGCAGCAGTCGTTCCGGTTGATGTGGTCAATCACAATCCGGTGGAGGCTTACGACACCAATGTTTCGGGTACGGTTAATCTGCTGAAAACACTACAGAAAAAAAATATTGATTCCTGGTTATTTTATGCTAGTTCATCCCATGTATATGCAGCGTCTGACAAAGCAATCACAGAAGAAGCACTGACAATGCCGCGCAATGTCTACGGCCGTACGAAATTGGCGGGTGAACAAGCATGCCTCGATGTAGCTGGTGCAAGCAAACACTTAAAAGTTTGTATCGGAAGAATTTTCAGTTTCTACCATGAATCGCAGGTTGGACCTTATCTTTTTCCGACCATAAAGAAAAGATTAGCAGAAGCAAAGGACGGCGATGATTTTGAGTTACGTGGCGCGGACAGTATTCGCGATTTCTTGCGTGCCGAAGAAGTGGTTGATTGGATCTTTAAGTTGTGGGAGAAGAACGCGATAGGAGTATTTAACATCGCGTCTGGAATTCCAGTGAAGATAAGAGATTTCGTGCAGCAAATGACAGATAAAAAAATAAATATCGTCGCCGCTGACGAGTTTTCGGATTGTCTGCTTGCCGATATATCCAAACTTAAAGGTTTTTTTAATGTGGCAAAATAAAGTTTCAATCATAATCCCAACTTTTAACCGGGCTAACCTTTTACCAGTGGCCATTGAGGCCTCATTAAGACAAACTTATCCCTGTGAAATTATTGTTTGTGACCATGGGAGTCGTGACAATACGCCTGCGGTTGTACAACGCTATGGAGATCATGTCAGATATATTCGCCGGGAAGAAGACATGGGGCCTCATTTTTGTTGGCTGGATGGAATTTTGCATGCTTCGGGCGACTTGATTCATATTCAATATGACGACGATTGGATTGCAACGACTTTCATTGAAAAAACTGTAGCGTTAATGGCTGATGATGTTGGGTTGGTGGTAACCGGAGTGGAAATTGTGAAGGAAGATGGCAATCAAAAAGCAGAAACTCCTGATAAGTTATTGTTGCCCACAACTGGCATTTATAATGGTAAAATATTTTCCCGTTACTTGATGAAAGGGGGAATGGTATCGCCAGGAAGTTGTCTTTTCCGCCGTACGGATGCATTGGATGCACTCTATCAAGGACGGTTACCCACAAATCGTATACATTGTTATCATGGTGTAGGACCGGATCATTTTATGTCTTTTCTGCCTTTGCTGTTTTATCCTAAGTTTGGTTATTGCGCAGAACATTTAGCTTTTTTTCGTGCTCATGCCAATTCTATTACAATTGAAGCACAACAAAACGAAAAAAAAGCTAAACAATTGGAAGCTGCTTACTATGAAGTGAAGATTTTTTACCAATTGCTGTTATTCTATCAGCAACACTCATTGTTTCGGGCTTATCTCAGAAGAGCTTTTACAATTCGGCGGATTAAGAGTTTTTTGCGGATGTGCTATTACAAGTTAGCAAAAAGAAAGACAGCAATATAATGAGAATGCGAAAATGATAAAACCGATTCATCTGGTCGAAGATACGATTACTCATGATGAGCTAAAAAGTTTAAGCCAGTGGCTTGAGACGGCCCCCCGCTTGACGAAGGGGCCATTATGCATGGAATTTGAACATAAGTTTTCACAGTGGCAAGGATCGGAATATTCTATTTTTGTCAATAGTGGATCGTCTGCTAATTTATTGATGATTTATGCCCTGTTGGAAGGTGGCTACTTGCGCAATAAAAATGTTGTAGCTCCTGCCGTATCATGGGTTACAACAGTGTCTCCGCTGATGCAGCTAGGCTTTAATATTACGTTGTGTGATTGTGACAAAAAAAATCTTGGCTTGGATGTAGAACATCTTGAGGAAATCTGCCGTAAGGGTGAGATTAGTCTTATTATTCTGGTTCATGTTCTCGGCCATGCCAATGATATGGATAAAATCCTTGAGATCTGTCAGAAATATAATATTATTTTGGTGGAAGATTCCTGTGAAGCGCTAGGCAGTACGTTAAACGAGAAAAAACTGGGATCTTTGGGCAAAGCCGGATCGTTCAGTTTTTATTTCGGGCATCAGATGTCGACGATTGAAGGTGGTATGGTTGTAACAGATGACCGAAAACTTTATAACCTCATGTTGTCGATTCGTTCCCATGGGTGGGGACGTGACGTTGAAAAAAGTTATCGTACCGAATGGGAAGAACATTATGATATTGATGTCGTAAGGGCGTTATATACTTTTTATTATCCGGGCTTTAACTTGCGTTCAACCGACTTAAATGCTTTTTTAGGGCTGCTGCAATTAAAGAAACTTGACGATATCGTTAATGCCAGAGAGAGAAACTTTCACCAATATTCCGATTCATTGAAAGGATTTTGGCAACAGCATAGTGCAAATGATCGCTTGTCGAGTTTTGCCTTTGGCGTTCTAGTGAAAAACCGGCGAGAAGTTTTTGAACATTTAGCAGCGGCAGAAATTGAAACTCGTCCACTGATTTGTGGTAATATCGGACGACACCCGTTCTGGACTAATATCTATGGACACAGTGACTTACCGAATGCAGATATAATTCATGAATATGGTTTGTATTTGCCTAATAATTACTCTCTTTCCCAAGCAAATATTGAACGTATTTGTACTGTTTTTAAAGAAATCGCAATACCACTTCATGAATGAACTACCTCGGGGCAGAGCCCACGAGGTATCGGAGATTTCGCCCGCTTCGCGGTCGACCAGCAAATTCGTTGCTGGACCCCGCCCCGGTACAACCGGGTACATTACTTTAAGTGCCCCCCAGAGGAACAGGGAATTGCCCCCCAGCTGATTAGTTATGGTCATTGAGAGGATGAGTCACCAGTACGGCGCCCCGCCCGCTTCCATTTGTGCGGCCCCGCAAGGCGTTTCTTCCGGCAAAGGACGAATCCAAGCATCATTAAACATGGAACGATATGGCTCCCGAGTTTCCCAGCGCTTTCCACGAATGCCAAAAAGAATTTGGGTGGCGCCGGCAAGATGAATGGCTTGTTTGCCCATCCGCTTGACGTATGCAGCCAGCGGAAAACCATAGGCACCGGCACCGATGATGGCCACATCAAAATCAGTAGCGCCAATCTGTTTTTCCATATGAGCCAACGCGGCAAACCAATCGGGAAAATTGACCGTACTTCCGGCTGCAGATTGGACTGCCTGAATGGTTTTCAGTTCGAATTCCGGCAAGACACGCGGGTTTTGGAACAGCAGTTCGCGGTGTGCATATTGCACTCGGATACTTTTGACAAACGGATGAATCACCAGCACTTTTTTCCCTTGCAAAACTTCGCTCCATGGATTGGCGTGCAGATAGGGTTCAAGCGCCAGCAACGGGACGGCTTTGACCTCTTTCAAATAATCTTTGATCGATAGTTCATGGCGTTGCCATGCGCCCAAAATATCAACTTCGGGGATATCTTGCAGCATGAGTTCGGCAAAACGGTCCAGATAAGAGTTTTCTGCGGGGAAAAAGCCGGAATCCCGGCACATACCAATCTTGATCGACGTATTCCAGCAGATCGAATCATTGTTGAAAACATGATAAATTTTACGGAAAATATTTTCTCTGGCATGAAGGTAGGCGGCTACGGTTCCCAGTTCACTGGTGCCGAACCGGCAGATCATACAAGGGTTGCCGGTCGCCAACGTTTGCCGGATCAACTCATTACTGGCTTCAAAATCGCAATAAAACGGCCAATGCTGCTCTTTATGCCGAATCCGGCGAACGATTTTGACTGGCTGATGAAGGACTTTCTCGCATAATTCCAGATATTTCAAACAGTCACCTCTTATTTTCTAAATTCCGATGTACTGAGTATTTTACTCTTAAAAGATACTTTTTGCTAATATCAGATGGGAAATATGATGAAATCAGTCGCATGAAACCTGAAAAAATGGTCATGATACCAAACAATGTAGTAGATGCGGCGGGTGCTTGTATTGATCGATATTTACCCTATGTTATACTTTGAATTATGAATGAAAAAATGTAAAGCGCGGTTTTATGAAAGCGGTATTTGATTCTTATATTGACAATGCGTTTGGCTCAAGGGTTCAGGCGGAAGTCAAGAAACATCAGTTTGAAGTTAATTATCATCATTTTTTTCCAGCAGATCGTAACTGTAAATGTCTGTCTGCTGGGACCATGTGTCGCACTTGATTTCAGTCGGTTACGATGGCGTCGGAGGCGGTATTGAACCGCAACCGGCAAGATCGCCAAAACTATTTGGGATTGAGTTTTGCAGCCAGCCTGGCCGAAGCTTTGTAACTGTAGAAGCATCGCAATTTCATAAAGAACATGAACCGGGTCTTCTTCATAAACAAGTCGCTGACCAACGAAACAATGACTTGCGTGAACAACATGGAAAAGGCTGCTCCCTGAATGCCATATATTGGAATCAAAATGAAATTGAGCGTGATGCTGGATACCGCCCCGTAACAAGTCTTATATAACGAGATCCGCTGCAAATTTTCAGCCACAAACCAAGGAGAACAGGCGGCACCCATCGCCATGAAAATTCCGGTCCAACAAGTAATGATCAAAATCGTGCCCGCCGCATGATATGCCTGGCCGTAAAGCAAAGTAATAATCCAATTGCCCAGAAATGAAATGGGGATGGCAATGCCGATGGCAATCCAGACCAGCAAAGTAATCAGCCGCTGGAAACGATCGTAATACGTCTGCAAGTCGTATTTCCGTGCATTGACCAGCGCGGGAAACAACGAACTGCACAAAATGCCCGGAATAAAATAACCGATCTCCGTCAGCCGCGTGGCGGCGGCAAACAGTCCGACATCTTTTTCGCTCATGAATTTTTTAATGATCAACTGATCGCTGCGAGAAGAAAGACTGACGGCAAAACCGCTGATAATCAACGGCGCACAGTCACGCAACATTCTTTTGGCAGTAGCCCAACTGAAAAAACGCATGAACCGAAGATTTTTATTGTGTGAAAAATAGGCGATCAGCAAAGTTGCCGCCAGCATAAACTGATCGACCGCACAGACAATGACAAAACAGATCAGGTTCGCACCAGTCAGCACGAAGTAGATTTTCAGGCAGCATGACAGCAATAATTGAGTGATTTTGCAGATGGAAACGAACTTGGCCAATACCTGAGACTGAAAATAAAAATCGACGACATCAACCCCGAGAAAAGCGGTTCCGGCAACGATAATCATAATGTATAAATTGGTCTGAAAATCATTGCCGGAAACCATGACCGCAACTGCGGTAATCAGGATGGAAAGAACGGCGGCGGTCGTCTGGAGCCAGAAAACCGTTCCCAGGTAAAGATCCTTTTTCCCCGGTTCGTTGACCAATTCCCGAACGGCAATACTATTGATGCCCAGTGAGGCGGCGGAAGTGAAGATCGCACAAAAGGACAGTGAATAATTATAGATTCCGAACTGGGTCGGCCCCAGATACCGGGCAACCCAGATGCCCACCAGGACCCCGGCAATAATGCGCAGAATGTTTTCCGCAAACATCCATAGCGTATTGGCGGCATAGCGGCGTACGCCTAAATGATTTTTCCACTGTTGCACTTGAGATAAAATATTCATGGTATCATTGTCGCTCGATTAACCGTCGCAATGACGAAAACGTTCCAGACTCATCGTGATATCGTCGCGGTTTTCGAGATGATAATAACTTGTTTTTCCCACGTAACTGGCCCAGGCGGAAAACGTACTGGGCGGACCAAAAATGTAATCGCACCGCGACATCAGCACGTGATCGAGATACCAGGGGTAGTGGGAAATCGTAACGTTCTCCGCTTTCATGACCTCGGCCGGTTCGTCGGAAAAAATTAGAAAAGCAGTCGGACAATGAAAAGCTTCCCGAATGTTTTTTTCGATCGCGGTCATGGCTTGGCGGTAGACCGCCCAATCGTAGAAATATTGTCCGCCGAGGAAATTCCGGTAATCGCCGCGGCGGATGTGGACGGCCACATACTTCTTGTCTTGACTCCAGGTTCCAAACAGCGGTTCGCGAGGCAGTAATTCGTCGCGAATCGTATATTTTTTGACCAGCGTATCATGATATTTCCGGGTCAGTTCCGGAACGCGTAAGTGCCAACCGTCAAGCAGCAGGTAACGTTTTCCGGCAGTGGCCGCCGCCCGTAGCTGTTGCGCATAACTTTCACAGGCGCGAGGATCGTCGCAGTGAAGAATCAGGTGATCGTTGAACGGAATGATTTTCTTCACCAACTCCAAACCGCGAGCGCCGGCCCGGAACAGCCGGTCGAAACGGCCGGTGTCGCAATGATACAACGGAGCCATGTCATAAAAACCGGAATTCCGGAATCGCAGTCCGTACTCCAACGCGAACGCCTCGACATGGATGGCCTGAAAAAGACGATTGCTATGGTTGCCGCAACCTTTCAGCAAAATAATCGTAGTAGTATGGGCTGTCACGTTACCGTTTTCTTTACCGGGTTTTGATAAACTTAAAGAAAATATCTTAAAAAAATAACCGCAAGATGCGACTTTACAACTCTTTCCCCGGGAAAATTTGTCTTGGTCCGCCTCGCCGTATATATTATTTCCCGAAATAAATTCATATCAAATGGGATTAGTTATGACGCGCGTGCTGATTCTGCATCCGGCGCTGGCTCCTTATCGCATCGATCTGTTCAACCAGTTGGCGACCCAATGCGAACTGGAAGTGGTCTTTCTGCGAGATGCCGTAAAGGAACAAGCGTTCGACCGGGCCAAACTTGAAGCGCAACTTCATTGCCGTTACCGTTATCTGGTCAACGGTTGGGACTGGCACAATCACTTGTTCCGTCGAGGGATCGGCGGAATTCTCCGAGAATTCCGCCCGGACATAGTAGTCCCCTGCGAGTTCGGCGTTCAGACGGTGCAACTGCTGAACTGGCCGGGACGGCGCTTCAAAGTCGTCCCGAATGTCGATGACAGCCCCGCCATGGCGCAGGCAGACAACTGGAAGAATCGCTATCTAAAGCCATTCCTGCTGAAACGGCTGGATGGCGTGATCGTCTGTTCCGAAGCCGTGCGCCAGGTTTATGCCAAGCAATTTTCGCTGCCGACGGCAAAAATCGCCGTCTGTCCGGTTCTCCAGGATACGGCCTCGTTGCGGGAAAAGATGCTGGCGGGTCGAGAAGCGGCGCTGACCTTTCTGAAACAGTATCAACTGGCAGGACGAAAAACCGTTCTGTACGTCGGACGGCTGACAGCAGTTAAAAATCTGCCGTTATTACTGCGGGCCTTTGCCGCCGGAGCGGATGCCGAAGCCCGGCTGTTGATAATTGGCGATGGCGAACAGCGGAGCGAGTTGGAAGCGCTGGCACGGCAATTGGCGATCGCCGGCCGGGTAGTGATGCCGGGTCGGTATGACGGCAACGAGTTGTATGCCTGGTACTGGCTGGGAAAACTTTTTGTCTTGCCCAGCACGTTCGAACCGTTCGGAGCGGTGGTCAACGAGGCGTTGGCAGCGGGAATGCCGTGCCTGGTGTCGGCGGCAGCGGGAGCAGCGGACTTGTTAGCCAGTCCGGCGGCAGGAGCGACCTTCTCGCCGGACGTCGAAACAACTTTAACCTCGCAGTTACGGCAACGGCTGGCGACAATCCCGGAACTGGATGGAACGTTATCGACGTTGCCGCCATCGGTTTTATCCTGTGACCTGCGCCATTACACGGCGGGGCTGGCCGCTTTTTTTCGGACTTTGACCGAGTCCGACAGTTGTTTATAAGGCGAATGCCGTCATATTAATTCTTTGATCTTTCGGGGTTAGCAAAAAGGACATGGCGGAAGTGATCAAAATTGCCTTGGTAGCGTCGGTCGGACTGGGCGACGCGTTAATGTTTCTGGTGCTGGCGGAAAATCTTCGGCGGAACGGCTTCGCGGTAACGCTGTACAGTAATCCGGGGTCGCAACTGGCCTCCTGGCTGCCGGAAATTCCGGTCAAACCGTATCCGGAGGTAGCCGCTTGCGAGGCCGAATTTCAACCGTATGCGTTAGTGATTGCCGACCGGATATCGATTCTGGGAAAACCGTATCAGGATGCGGCCAAACTGGGATTGTCTCAAAAGTATCTCTACCTCAGTTTGGGCAAAACGCCGTCCGAACTGATTTTTGATCATACCGAACGGTTGCGCCAGA
>Ga0183095_11323_pt1 | contig 21309 bp, 16 predicted proteins | sample BioMet4_FD_130346 | JGI IMG/M metagenome (GOLD analysis project Ga0183095, IMG submission 130346) | Microbial communities from bioreactor (seeded with sewage sludge) at LBNL, California, USA - Biofuel metagenome 4 (v2) (version 3) | ecosystem: Engineered > Bioreactor > Anaerobic > Unclassified ...
GTGGGCGCGGCATGGCGGGGGCAGGCCCTTGCAGCGCCTCGCCGACGGGAGGCGAAACGGTGTCGCGCAAGACAAATCGCGGCTCGTGGACCGGTGGATCGAAGCAAACCGGCACGTCATACCACACTTCCGCGTCATCGGGAGCGACGTCACCTTCAGAGGCGGGTCGCCATTCCACAAGCGCTTCCACCGTCCCGTTCTGCGGCGTCGCATCAGTTTTGTATCGCGGGTGCCACGGAATGGCGGTCAATGCGGCTTTCAAGCCGTCATAGCTGCTGGGATTCGTCCACGACGCATCCTGTCGGGGCCTTGCAAGCACCGGGACGGATGGCGGGCAGGACTTGCGGCCAAGGAAAACCGGCCACTTCGGTGAGCCAATCGCCCGGGTGATATCATGAATCAATTTCGCTTCGCCCTGGAGTGCGACGAGGAAGCTGGCATCGGCCAGGTATTCCCGGCGTGTGATGAGCGTGCCCTGGGCACCGGTCTTCAGACCACCCCCAGCGGTTGTCAGGCCGGTTCCCGCTCCCACTGTCTGATAATCCCACCACCGCGTGCCGCGCCGGTCGATGCGCACACCCATCACAAGCCCGTTCAGCTCCTTCAGGCGTTCCCGTGCCGCCTGGCGCGACAGACCCATGGCGCAGCAGAGCAAGCCCAGCACACCGGACTTGGTCGGCGCCTCCATGGTCCGCCGGATGACGAATTTTGACGTGTCGCCCCAGGCCTGAAGGGGACCTTCGAGCCGGAGGAAGAGTGTGTTGGCTTCGGTCATTTCTCAGCCTCCGCAGGCGTCCCGGTTGCCTTCAACGTATCCATGACCCCATTGACGAGCTGATCCAACTCCCCAAATTCACCGGCACCGACCACGGATTGTTCTTGCTCAGGGTCCTTCTTGCTCTTGTCGATCCAGGTCAGGCGGTGGCGCAGATTCGGCGAGAACCAGAAGCGTTCGGCGTCGATGCCGTAACCGACAATGAGATCGTGGGCGTACTGGCCAAGTCGAGCGATGCTTTCACCAATCAAACCACGTTCGGACTTTTCCGGCACCGGATCGGCGAAAGCGTTGCTGTAGCTGACGGGCGTGGCTGACTGAGTTTTGACCTCGACCAGAACTCCGTCGGGCGGATTGAATGCCGCATGTCCGTGCTGTTTGCCTGAGGGATAAGCATTGGCTGCTGCTTTAAGGAAGGACCGTACTGTCTTACAGGCAAGCTCTTCATCATTTGCGAGGTTCTTCTTCAACTGCTCAAAGTCAATAGCGAAGTATTTGTAAAAGCAGGCAGAGTTGAACATAGCCTCGTTGACGTGGGCCGCCCCGGCGTCCTGGCCAGGCACGTCGTCGGCAGCGGTGAAGTAGTCGACTTCGTTCACAACTGCGTGAGTCGAGAGGGCGTCGGCGGCGGAGAGCGCAGCTTCGACCGTAAACTTACCCTTCAGGTCCGCAAACACGCCCTTGGCATCGAACTCCGTCATACGGCCACAAAGTGCGATGTCGGGTGTCTTGACGAACTTACCGATGATCTCGGCGAAGGTCTTGCCCAGGGCGCCGTTTCCGTGACGCACGGCAGCGCCCATTTCATCGATGGCGGATTGAGGCAGAAAGAAGAGGATGTCGAACGTGTTCTCATCCTTCAGGCCGACCCCTCCGTCCGTAAAGATCTTCCGAATAATCTCGCAATGTTGCTTTTTCGGTGGGTTCCCTTTCCCCGCCGCCTCCTTTGCAATCAGCTCGATTAGTCGCCGCGTGCGCACGCCGCCATCCTTCTCCAAAGCGGCAGAAAACTCCTCGCTGCGCCGAATGCTGCGTTTGAGGCACTGGCTGGAGATACGCGCCCGGGTGACGCCACCGAAGATGCATGTCTTGGGCGCGCCAAGATCGTCCCGGTTCAGGTTCGACGGGCTGTGATTTTGGATCATGTGGATTTCGATCAACATTTCTATGCGCTCCTCTCTTTTGCATCAGTAGCGTTGAGATATGCTTCGGCCCAGATGTCACGAACATCATGTCCGCGGCGATGCGCCTTGCCCCGGTCCCAGATGGAGAGATCGTCGAGGAGTTGCGCCCAATCGATGCCCTTCACATCCTGCACATGCGATGCGTGCCCAGCGACGACCCGAGCGACTTCTCCCAGCGCCCAACCCAAATGCGGCTCCAGAGACGCCAGGGACGAGCAAAGCAGAGCGTCAAATCGTGTTCGGAAACGCTTGCGCGGAACCTCGTCGTACGGTTCGCAGTGGGCCAGCACTTCAGGCAAAGAGGGCCCCACGCCTGAATCGGGCCGGATGTGCGGTACGCGGAACGCGCCAAAAAGCTTGGCAACGAGCCATGACGGCTCCCGACGCGGGGTCGCCGGACTTTTCGCCCGCAGTGGCCACCAGAGACCCGTGAAAAGGTCGAAACCCTGGAGCGTTGCGTCGAGCGGCCGTCCGGCCAGACAGCGCAGTCGCGAGCGCTCGCCTTCCTGCAAGTCTGAAAGTCGCTTGATGTATTCATCGGTCTGGCTCATTTTGAGATTCCCTTCTTACGGCCACGTTTCGGTTTACTAGGCACGGCGGCAGGCGAAACTGCATTCGATATATGATCCGACTTCTCAACCATCGCTTCTATCTTTTTGTTCATTAGGGCTTGTACGTGGTTCTGTGCAACCTGCAGACGAAGCGGCGATCCAGGTGTTACGGACGCGATAACCAGGTCCACCACTGGCGCATAGACTTCATGCAGGAATGCCTTGACTTCGGTTGCGCTATCGCCCGTCGAGGCATCGATTCGGCCCAGTCTGTCACGAATCTGAGCCTCGGCATTTGGCATAAGAAGCTTGAATGATGCGTCGATTTCAGGGTGCTGCCGGTCAGGGGTGTCTGTAACTGCCCTAAGTACCCCGCGACGCAGGAGTTTGTCATCGCTATTTTCGTTTGGCTTTTCCTTCGTGCCTGTACCGAGTAGAATTTCAGCACAATCGCTTGTAAGATTCGCCAACGTACTCAATGCCGCATCCGGCAGAGCAATGGAAACGCCGTCCTGGAATGTGAACTTGTTGACGACCGGGCCGATGGCCGTAACCCTTCCAACTTGCCCTCGCTGTAGACGGAGTGCGTTGCGCCAGAACTGCGAAGAGTGTATGGCCACATCCTTCCCCAATCCAGGCAAGGATATGGGTTCGCCATCAATCAGCAGATGGGGATCAGAGTCCCAGAACTTCTTCGTCCGCATGTTCTGCAGACCAAGCAAGGATTCCTCTTTCCTCGTAGGGGTTCTGGTCAGCTCCTTGATGAGCTTCTGACTGCCCGCCTCGTACAATTGGTCGAAGATCCGTGCAATCTTCGCTTCACGGCTCTCGTTTTCGGGTGCTTGCGCGACATTGGAATCAACTTGTGAGAGCGCCGGCATCCTACACTTGAAGATGACAGAGGAGATTTTGACGACCTTGTCGGCCAGCTTGCGCTTGTCCGTCTTTTTCGCCTTGTAATCGACGTTTAGCTTTTGGAATTCCAATAAGACATCCTTGCCGAATTGCTGGCCCGTGGTTACCGGAGTAGGCCACCCCTTCTCAATACATAGGCTTTTTGCCAACCGTCCGGTTTGCCCACAGCACGCGCAATGCCCGACGCTGTCTTCGACCTTCAGCCACAACCTGCGCGGCCGCCAAGCGAGCCTGGCTACTGTGTCAGGTGCATTCGGCTGCTCGCTACCCAACCATGGAGCCTGATCAGCTCTCGGATTTGTTGCGGGAAGATTTGCGTAAAGGGTCTGGCACAGGTTCTTTCCTTCAATGAATGTGTAGGCCGCAGAGCCAGGGTTGATAGATGCGTCATAAAACGAGTTTGCCGGGGCCCAGACCGAGAGCCGCAAGATTCCCTTCGCACAACATGCGGGGCAAAATCCGCAGGAACTATTACCGTACACAATGTGGTGCATGTGATTAACCGAATTCGCTCCGGGAAACTCGACGAGTAGATCGCCGAGGGGCCGAGGTTTCTTGTCCTTTATCGATTCGTCCTGATAAAATCTCTTCCCATCGCCTAGCAGATTGAACGCGGCTTTGTTTGCTTCCAGCTTAGCCAGCCAGTTATCCGGTATGCCGACATTTTTCTCGTCCAACTTCGAGAGAGAAGACTTCACATCCTCTTTGCACCACATGAGCACGGCCAGCAGAAAACGCAGGAGTGCCACCCTGTCCATGGGATTGCTGGCGGCTATCTGTCGAATTTTGCGTGCATCTGTCAGTGCCTGGCAGATCCCGACGCGATCCACCTTCCCATCACCGTAAAGGACAGGTATCCACTTTTCTTCAAGCAGGTTGTAAGCTCCCTCAGATACCAGTAAGCCCATAGGATGTTCCTCATTGGCAAGTTTGAGCTGGAGTGAAATATTAAGAATATCTCTATGCTGGTGTAGCCATTCAAAGGATAATGTTTGATGGAAGATTAATGATTATTTGTTGTGCTCAAATTTCTTGGATATAAGTTTGTGTTACACAATAAATTCCGGAAATATTTGAAAATTATATTGATATATAATTTATAATTGGCATAAAATTATTTTATTTTATGATTAATTTGTAATGTTGTTAGGCGATAAGATAAAACTGCCGTTTTGATTTGTATTATATTGTCTATCTATTAACAAAGTTGGAAATGACCATACTGCGGCAACAACCCTGTCAAAGAAAAATTGACCACTCACAAGTGCTCCGGCTGTCAGTACATGATACGACGATCACCCGATTGAAGCGGTTGGCAGTGTGGCTATAGTTATAACAGCAGCAACAATCACCGGATGGCAGAGATCCTTCGGGTCGCAATTGCCCACAAAGATGTAAACAGTGGATATTACCGAATATTCTCCGTATGCTTTCCGCCAGGACCTTCGGAGACTCACCACACAGGAATCAAGAGGGGTTCAGATATTTCCTAGATCTCCATTGCTGCTCCATTATCCCGCAGCCAATCCCTTCGTTCCCGATAGTCCGGCAATATTCTATCCACTAAACTCCAGAAATAGGCAGTATGCCTGGGATGTACTAGATGCGAAAGTTCGTGGACAACGATGTAATCTAGTATTTTAAGTGGAGCCATCATGCACTTCCAGTGGAAATTGAGCACGCCGTCGGCCGAGCAGGAGGCCCAGCGGTGGCCGAGTTCCATAACGCGCACGGCCTTGGATGTTACGCCGAGCTTGGGCTCGTAAAGAGGCACACGCTGGTTGATGCGCTCGCGGCCTTTGGTGCGATAGAAAGCCTTGAAACTTTCTGCTGGATCAGGAGCAGGGTGACCAGTGGTGGGGCGGCGGAGCAGGAACCGGCCGTCCTTGAGCATGAGCGGTTCCTGTTGCGCATCAACCCAACGCAGGCGGTAGGAGCGGCCGAGGTAGAGGAAACCTTCGCCATTGACGAATTCGCGCGTGACTTTTGCCGCATTGCGGTCGCGCCATTCGGCTTGGCCCCGGTAAATCCAGAGACGCTTCTTCTCCAATACCTCGTCAACTTTTTCTTGTGGCAGCGACTCAGGGACGATCAAGGACACGGTGCCGTCTCGTTCGATATGGAGACTGGCCGTTTTACGCTTGCTCCGCGTCAGTGCATACTCGATGTCCTTGTAGCGCATTACTTGACGAGATCCCGATGCCGGGTTTTGGCTAGAGACACGATTTCAGTGACGATTTTGTCGCTTCCATCAATGATGTGATCAATACCCGTGAACAGCATCAGGTCGGAGAGCCTCCCTTTGAGGGCGCTTATGTCGGCTGGGCGGGACCAGAAATTGATGATAGTGATGGTCTGCTGCAACTCCTCGATGCACTCTTCCACGAGTTTTTTTACGATTCCCGCCTGGGCTTTGGGCACGCCGTCCTTGCCAAAGGCTATGATGCCGATGAGGTCATAGAAGGGGGCTTGTTGTGGTGCAATGCCGTCGCCGGTTGTTGGGCGGCCAGCCTCGGCTTCCCTGCGAATATCGAGCATCCCCTTGCACAGCCTGTCCCAATCTTCCTTGTGCTTTTTTATCAGGGCTTCGAGCTTTTCACTCAGGCGGGCGTAGAAGGCCGGGTCTTCTCCGAAATGGATTTTGCAGTGCTTGCGAATGGCATGCTCCATCTCGCTGGCTTTGGCCTTGTCGCTGATGTGCTTTTCGACGTGCTCGATGAAATTCGGCGAGAGCAATTCGACCGGTGGGATTTTGGGATCAATGCCAAGGCTGATCAAATGCTCATTGACGAGCTTTTTGACCTTCTCGCCCGCGCCGGCGATATTGATGGAGTCGTCCTTGTACCGCTCCCTGACCATGGCCAGCAGGTAGCCAAAGCGCTTGGCCGGTATCTTGTAGGGATTGGCGGCGGGATGGGGCAGGACGATATCCAGACTTTGCAAAAATTTTTGTAGGTAGACCTCGAAATCCGCCCGCAGCTTGATGTCCCGGAGCATCTCCACGGCCTGTTCGACGATTTCCAGGGATGCAGCGCGCTCGGTAGTCTCCTGGGTGACGAAGCCTTCCATGTCTTCCACGCCGTTGCCGGCGAAAAACTGGAGCAGGCGGCGGTAGCGGCTTTCGAGGATGGGGATTTCCGAGGAAATGTCTTGGAGCGCTCCAGTCGCGTCGTCGTAGTCCTCGCCGGCGTAGATGGAAAGCGCCTTGATCAGGTGATTGGCGAGGCCGATGTAATCGACAATGTAGCCGCGCTGCTTCCCTTTTTTGACCCGGTTCACCCTGGCTATTGTCTGGAGCAGGTTGTGGTCCTGGACCTTCTTGTCGATGTACATGACCTGTTCGATGGGCGCGTCAAAACCGGTCAGCAGGCGGTCGCAGACAATGAGGAAGGCTATGCCGGTAAGGGGCTCCTTGGCATCGAAGGCCCGCTTGAAATTGTGGATCGCATTTCGTTCCTTGGCCGATTTGACGGCGTGCAGCACGTCAGCGCGCTCGTTGACGCCGTCGATGGACAGGATGACCGCTGTCTTAAGAAACTCGATGGGGGTGATGCGATCGACATCCATGTCGGATTTGACCTTTTCCGCCTCCAGTGTGGCGGCCAGGGCCTTTTCAATGCCTCGCTGGTAGCGCACGGCCGCGAGCTTGGAGCTGGTGACGACTTGGGCCTTGAATCCATTGGGCAGGATGTTGTTGATATAGTGTTTGACTAGATCAGCGGTGATGGCCTCTATGCGCTTTTCCGCTTCGAGGATATCGCCCGAGGTGCCGTATTTTTTCTTGATGGCGAGTATTTCCTCGTCGGTACGCTCCTTGAACAGATCCTCGAATTTCTGGTCGAATTCGTGGCGTTCGTTGATGGCTGTCTCGGCGGTCTTGCCCTCGTAGAGGATCTGGACGGTGGCCCCATCCCGCACGGCGTCTTCGAGCTTGTACTTGTCGATGTAGTCCCCGAAGCGCTGGATAGTCGGTTCGCGGCTTATGCCGCTTAAGAGCGGGGTGCCGGTGAAGGCGATACGGGTGGCGTTGGGGAAGGCCTCGAAGAGGTTGTCGGCCATATCTCCGGACTGGCTGCGGTGGGCCTCGTCCACCATAATCAGTATGCGCTCGGAAGCGTTGACCGTGCCGAAGGCCTCGAAGACCGGCGGTGTATCCAGGGCCTTGGCCACATAATCGGGCAGGTGGCGATTGCCGTTCTCCTGGAATTTGTGGAGGATGACCATATTGAGGTTGGAGGCGGTACTGGGAAGTTTTTGCTTGAGCGAGACCGTTGACTGGATGGTGGTCACGGTCTCGCCGGTGAGCGTGGCGGTCTTGCCGAGCTGTTCTTCCAGGTCGATCCGGTCGTTGACGAGCAGTATCTTGTAGTCCTTGAGATCGTCGCAACGGCGCAGTTTGCGTATGGCAAAGACCATGGTCAGGGATTTGCCTGATCCCTGGGTGTGCCAGACAACGCCTGAACGTTCTCGCGGGGTTTGGCCAAGGCGCAATCGTTCGATGATGTTCTGTACGGCTCGGTACTGCTGATAGCGGCCGACCACCTTGATGGTATGGCCATCGGTATCCATGAACACGGTGAAGCTGCGTATGATGTCGAGAAGGGGTGCCGGGTGGAGCATGCCGGCGACGAGGATTTCCTGTTCCCGAGCGCGGCCGTCTGGCTGGTGGGGGATGGGGCGGCCTTCGGGGATATAGCGCCAAGCGAAGAAGTGTTCATCCGTGGAGGTGATGGTTCCGCAGTCGGCCTTGTTGCCGCAGGTGCGGATCATGAGTTGATTGGTGAAAAAAAGTCGTGGCTCACCTTCGCGCAGTCCGGCCGCCGCTGTTTCCTCGCGCTGTTCGCTGTAGCGACGGAGTTGGCGGTAGGCTTCGTACATGGCATCGGCGGCGTGGGCGTCGGCTTCCTTGCATTCGATGACGACGAGCGGCAGGCCGTTGACGAAGAGGACAATGTCCGGGAGGATAAACTGTTTGACGCAGCCCGGCGTGTCGATGCGGAATTGGTTGATGGCCAGGAAGTGGTTGTTTTCGGTATGCTCGAAGTCGATGATGCGAATTTCGGGATAGGCCTCGCCAGTCAATTCATTGCAATCGACGGTGGCCTTGAAGAGCAAGCGGAAGACGTCCCGGTTGGCCTCGACGAGGCTTTTACCGGGATGGATGGTCAGTTCCTCATAGAGGTCGTTAAGTTGTTTGTCGGTCAGCCACTCCCGGCCGTCTGGCAGGGTATTGGCGGTGCGCACGCTTTGTTTGAAAACGTCCCTGAGTACGACCTCGCGGAAGGACGTGCGGCAGGATTTGGCCGGGTCGGAAGGAATATCGGCATAGCCCTGGTCGATCACCTGCCAGCCCAGGCTTTGCAGCTGGTCAAGGAAGGGTTTTTCGACGTTGGCGTACTCGGGCATGGCCGGCTCGATTGTCCAATATGCCGGCTCAGCAGGCGGCTTCTGGCGTCGTCTCCTGGTCCGCTTCGGACGATTGCAATGTTTTTAACGTTGTTCCGCTCCGGTCCTTCCATTCGATTCGCCCGTTGGCACTTCGTCCCAGGATGACGCTGGCTGCGAGGCTTGGCGAATTGAATACGTAGTCTTGCGTAAAAGCATATATGCCGTCCTGTATAGTGAGGACTTCCTGTTTTATCAAGTCGTTTCGCAGGCGTATGACGCCATCGCTTGACGAAGGCGCGGCATGGGCCTTGGCCTTGGAATCCTTGCGCACGACAAAGCCCTGGCTGGCCTCGTAGCCTTGGGCCTCTACGCCGGTTCCGTGCAGGAAGAGCAGGGTCTTGCCGCGCGCTGTGGCGGTTTTGGCTTCGAACACGGACAGGCCGAGCAGGGGGAATATACCGAGCATGTCGGCCAGGAAACTTTCGGTATCGGCCAGCTCGGCCTCGGCCAGGGTCGGCGGCTGGGGCGATTGCACATTGTCCAGGTTGGCCTGCTTGGCGGCCTTGGCCAGCTCGACGAGCCTGTATTCCAGGTGTTTGACGTGGGCCTTATTGAGGCTGCCGTCGGCGGCGGTGAAAAAGACGGCCCAGGTCCAGAAATCCTTATTGGCGTAATGACTGTCCAGGCGCGGTTTGATGGGGTCGCCCTCGCCGATGTAGACGGTCGGGAGGCTGCTGTCCTCGGACGGTCCGACCAGGATATAGACGCCGGTCTTGGCGATTTCCGGCCGCCGGGCCGCCTCCTGGTAGGCGGTGCGGTTGAAGACCACGCCCGTGCCGGTCCAGTTGGATTTGCCAATGACGCGCAGTCCGTCCGGGTCGCCATGCGGCAGGAAGATCTTTATGGAGTAGGGGCGGCTGGCGCTAGGAGGCATGGGGCGGCTCCTGTAGTGTGGTGGCGTCTGTGGGTACACGGACGCGGCCGGAAAGAAGGTCTTGCATGAGGCCGGATTTTAGAACTTGAAGTTTGTCTCGAGTTTGTTTGATTTTTTGTGTTTTTGATTCAACGGTATCGAGTCGCAATGAGATTCGTACTTGTTCGTCGTGCGATGGTCGCGCAAATGGTAATTTCGAAAAGCGATCCGCACCTAAATGTGCTACAGATGTTGTTTGTCTGGCAATGGTCATAAATAATTCTGTATCCAACCAATTTTTGAACACCAACCAGCAGAACTTGTGGTCGTTTTCTGGAAAAGATCGAAATCGAATAAGTGTGTTTTGAAAACAATATCTATCAGGCTTGCCATTGTAAATGGCACTTCTTCCGACAAGTTCCAGACTCTGTCCTTCATTTAGAAAAATATCTTTAGGGAGTACATTATATGTTGATTTTTCTTCTGGAGTAAAATCCATCTTTAGGATATCTGAATAATCAATCCAGCCATCGAACACGTTAGCGACGCGAAGGTATGGGGTAGTATATTTCCCAGAAGTATGTTTTGGCGATCGCTGTCGGCCCAATCGCACGGAACCAATTCCGTGGACTGGCTTGACCGCCCATTCCTTCGGAATCCACCCCAACTCCGATTCCTTGTACAACTCCGGCGCTTCCTCGCGCGGCGGTCGCAAATGACCATTCGCATCCACGCCCCGCGTGAACAGGTCGTGCATCATGCCCTGCTTGATGGCCTGATACTTGGCAATGGCGGCTTCGGTCTGTTCGATGAGGTTGTCGACGGTAGTGAGGATTTCGGCGATTTTATATTGTTCAGAATAGGAAGGATAAAAGATATCTAAATCCTTAATGGCTGCCCAAGAGGTTCTGGGCATACCTGTTCCCTCTTCACGTTTTATTGCCTCAGAAAAAACGATATCAGAACAGAATATATGTCCAAGATATTGAGCGCTGGCTCCGTTTGTTGGTCTGAATACAAGTATATCTGTAGAGCAATAACCTTGTATTTTTGATTGGATGCATTTCCTTAATTGAGGGCGTAGCTTACCTAAAAGGATATCGTCTTCCTTAAAGACATTATTTGTACTTATTGAGTCAATTGCTAAACCGTGCCTTTTTAAGTTAGAACAATTTGAATCGAGATGTTCAAGGCTGATGTAGGGTATGTTGGAATCCTTTCGCCCGCATATTTTGTCTGCAACTAAAATAACAGCTTTATATAATTTTATTGTTGGTAAACTATTCATATCCCAACTCCACCAAAAACCGATCCAGCTTTGCAGCTTCGGCGTCGCGCTGCGCCAAGATTGTCTTGAGCGTCACGGCGTACTTACTCCACAAATTTTCCACGGCCGCGACACAGCCCCGCAGGTACTGCTGCAAATAGCCGTCGTACCGCTCGATCAGAATCGACCGGAACCGGACCAGGATGAGCCGCTTGGCTTCCTCCTCGCCGATGGCCTCCCGGGCCTTGGCCACCAATTCATCCATGCGCTTTTCCGCCTGCTTGACGCCGGCCTTGAGTTCCCGAAGCTCCTCGGCCAAGGCGGCGTGGCGCTCCAACTGCGTGTCGATCCCCTCGACCGTGGCCAGGACCCCGGCCGCCTGCTTGCGGAGCGCTTCCAGCTTGCCAAGCGCCTCGGCCGGCTTGTCCCGGACCCCGGAAAAAATCGAAACAATGCGCTCGATGGATGACAAATCCACGGACCGGACGGCCAGCCCTTCCTTGAAATAGCCCCTGGCCTGCCCCCGGGGGATGCGGCCCCGCGCCTTGGCATCGACGTACAACTCGTCGATGACGCCCTTGAGGTCGGTCACGCAGTCCCGAAGCTCCTGCCCGGCTTCCTGGCGTTCGGTCCGAAGCGATTTGACCGTCTCGGAAGGCAGGACGCCGGATTCCTCGTCCGGTTCGGCATCCTCCTCGTCAGCCGCGGCGAAAAGCGCCTCAAGCTCGGCAATGCGCGCTTTGTCCCGCTCGATTTGCTCCAGGACATCGGGAAACTGCGAAACAAGAATGTCCTCGTCCGGGATAAGCTCCGGTCCCCAACCACTGGCGGCAACGGATTTGAAATCCGCCGCCAACTCGGTCATGTAATTGGCAAAGGCCCCGCGTACTTGTTGGAGCGTCAGGATGCCCTGGGGCAAAAGCCAGTCGTCAATGTCGTCCAAAAGCTCCCGACGCAGGGCAAAGAGATTCATTTTTTCCGGCAAGGCCTCAATGCGCGGGACGATGCGCCGCCACCAGTCGCCAAGGGCGGCATGGAAGGCGGCATGCTTGGCCACCACCCCAGGCGCGGCCTCGATGCGGGCCTTGATGCCGTCGCGGCCGCCGTTCTCGGTGATGGCCGGGGCGAAATCGAGATACCCCTCGTCACGGTCGGCAAAGAGCAGTTCCCGAAGCCCCTGGTAGTTGGCGAAATAGGGCGAAAGCGCCTCAACCTCGGCCCGGGGTACGCCGCCATGCAGATGCGCCCGCACGTCGTGCGGTTCGGGCGGCGGCGAGTTGTCCACATAGCGCCGGATGTTGAGGTTATAGTCCTCGCCGGCCAACTCCACGTAAGGCACCTCGCGGGAATAGTGCGGCACGGTGAGGCGGTTGCGATAGACATGGGTGATCCATTCCACGTCCTCTGGTCGCAGAGAATTTTGGTTCTTCCCTTCCTTGAAATCCCGGTCCGCGTTGATGAAAAGGGCACTCTTGCGGACGGGTGCGTCCTTGCGATTCATGACCAGTACGCAGGCCGGGATGCCTGTCCCGTAAAAAAGCCCTGGCGGCAGGCCAATGACCGCCTCCAGTATGCCGTCGCGGATGAAATGCTTGCGGGCCGCTTTCTCCTCGCCGCCGCGAAATAGGACGCCATGGGGCATGACCACAGCCATTTTCCCATAGGAAGTGAGCGAGGCCACCATATGCTGCACGAACATGAGGTCCGCCTTCTTGCCACTCTCCGGCATGAAGGTGTGGAAGCGCTCGGGGTGTTGCATCGTCTTTTTGACGTAGTTCTGGGAAAAGGGCGGATTGGCGATGACCCGGTCGAATCGGCGCAGTTCGCCGTTCGTGTCGAAATGCTGTGGAGCCGCAAGCGTGTCGCCCTGGCGGATGTCAAAGGAATTGATGCCGTGCAGGAGCATGTTCATCTTGCAGATGGCCCATGTGCCCCCATTGTCCTCCTGCCCGGCTAGGTAGAGGTCACTCGGGTTGCCGCCGGATTCCTGGATGTACTGCCAGGACTGAATCAGCATGCCGCCCGAGCCCGCAGTGGGGTCATAGACTGACATGCCCTCCTTGGGCTCGATGATCTGCACAAGCAGCCGCACGACCTCGGCCGGAGTGTAGAATTCGCCGCCCTTCTTTCCGGCGCTGTCGGCAAAGTACTTAATGAGGTATTCATAGGCCGCGCCGAGCAGGTCCGGAAACTCGAAGTCCTCATTTCGCAGCGGAATTTCGTCGAAATGCTGGATGAACTGGACGAGGGTCTCGTCATCCATCGTCTTCTGGCCGATCTTGCGATTGAAGTTGATGCCCTTGAGCACGTCCTGGAGTTTGTCGGGGTTGTCGTCCTCAATATGCTCCAGGGCCTTGTTGAGGGCAGAGCCGACACCGGTCTTCAAATGCCGCAAGACCTCCCAGCGAGCATCGGCTGGGATATAAAAATCAAATTTGTCGGGATTTTCCAACTGCCTGGCGATGAGGTCAGGCGTGAGCCCTTTGGCAATATATTCAGCCTTGTGGCGCGTCTTATCCGCGTCGAACTGGTCGCTCAAGCGTTTGAGGAACAGCATCCCGAAAATGTATTCCTTGTATTCCGAGGCATCCATCTTGCCGCGCAGGATGTCGCAGGCGGTGAAAAGCAGGCGTTCGAGCTTGGCCAGGGTGAGTTTTTTGGTCGACATGGCGTAGGGGATTCCTTGGGGCCGGGATCAATCCCAGAATAACAGACTGTATTTCATGATTAAATTTTAGAAAAGATATACTAGCCGGTGATCCCTGGCAAGTGTCGGTTCCCTGGCAAAACGCCTTGAATCGGTAGTGTTCCGGTATCTTGTGATGATCGCCCAAAATAGTGGGGCAATAGGTGAAACGCGAGTTAATATTTACAAAATATAATCAATAAAATTGCTGCAATAGAGTGAAATTTGATGAGTTTGGAGTGATACATCACCATTGCGAGATGAAGGTTTGGTAGGTTCTTGAGGTTTTGTCCAACCCTCAAAAAACTATGCGCTATTTTGCTCTGTTGTTTTCAGATGAGGCGGGAAAGAACCTTCAAAACCTCAGAAACCTATGCTTGGCCCTCCGCGACCTGGACAACCTGCCAACTGGCCATGTTTGTACCTGCTACCTGGATAAGCTTGAATCCATCGACGATGCGGTTTTTGTGACGCTTGAGCCAATGGCCCAGGCGGCGAGCATTGATTCCACCAGGACCTTTTTCTTCCCCAGAGATATCGGTAAGAACCTCGTAGAGTTCAGAGCCGTTAGTAGCACGCTCTATCAACTGCCTGATCTTTATAACTTTATTACCAATACTTTGCCGCCAGAGGTTAAGCAGAGCGCGCAACTGCGCCAGTTCCGGATCTTCATCCATGATGGCGTCACGGCTGGCGCACGGGTCAGGTTCTCCGACCCACATGAGCGCACCGCGAACGAGGGCGGACCATTGGCTGAAGCTGCCGAAGGGCTTGCCACCCATATCCGGCTGACCAGCGACGATGTAGGCGCGGAAGATGGTCAAAATGGCGCTTACGTACTCGGTCCTGTTGGTGCGTACGTGCTCAAGAGGGTTAGAGGCAAACCTGCGTTCCTCCGGGCGTTCGCATCCTGGGTCCAGTCGGCACAGTAGGGAGCGGCGTACTAAATCGCCAGACAGCACCAAGTTGTTGCCGTTGGCGGACCAGAGCGCTGTGTTGGGTATTTCAACCAGGGCGGAGGCGCCAAGGGGGCGAATCTTTATTGTGTCAGCCGTAAGCGCTTGGCACAGTAGATCAGATTTTAAGACCCCTTTGAAGTTGTCCAGATCGATAAACTGGTCTCCCGACAGCAGATTGCCAATAAGACGTTTTTCAAGCTCCGCGCGATCTAGAGTCGCTGAAAGGACTACCGCGCTTCGACCTGTTGCTATCATTGACGCAATGTCCATTAAATATGATTTACCACTGCCACGCAGTGGTGCCGTTATTGCGAAAAGTGGCGTGTGGTCAAGCATAGGCCGCACAACCGTGCTGAGGATCAGAGATAAAGCGACGGCGCGGTCCACTGGTTCTACAAAATTGAATCCGGTCAGTAATTCATTGATCAAGTTTATCTTTTCTTTTGCTTCCGAATGTGTAGGATTGGCGGGAATTCTGGCATTGAGGTGATGAGCGAAATAATACTGGCTTTGTGGATCATAGCCAGGTGCGAGCAGTAGCGTGCCATCCGGACGTAGCGTTGGGCATGTCAAGACTCCCCGAAGTGCGGGCATGGGCCATAAACCAGCCCGGGCCAGGATGGAGTCGGCAACATCCTTGGGTGGGTCAGAAACTCGGAATTCTCCCTGACGGCTCATTTTTTCAAATTGGCCAAAGCGCTTTAGCACCTCTATGATAAATGGTTTTTCGACAGCTAGAATACGTACCGCTTTCAGAAGTCGCTGAGAATTATTGCTTTGTGGGGATATTGGTAGTTTCGCCAGTCGGACAAGTTGCGCTCCACGCTGGAAGATTCGGTACTCAATAGGTAAATCATTTCTAGATAAAATAGTTTCACAATCATCCACAATGTCAGCTTTACCGCTTTCAATTCGGATTGTTTTCTGCTGTGTTATGGTTTTAAGACAGCGAGACTCAATTCCATAACGGAAATTGGACAGATCAGTGAAGGCAGATGGCAATATTATATTCTTCTTGATGTAGTGCATAACTTTGGTTGTGGTCCATCCTTCGTTCTCTGCGTCCGCCAAGTCCCATCCCGCTTTGACATCTTCAGGTGGTGAAACGATATGGACAGCTGTGCCAATTTTCTCCAGAGTTACCGCCACGTCCATAGCCGCCTCGTAGCCGCACTTGTCCGCATCCGGCCAGATGACGACATTCCGTCCTGCCAGCGAGGAGAATTTGGCCTTGCCCACGGCCTTCGATCCACCAGGCCAAGTCATGGCCACAGCATTTGGGAGAAGTCGTTGGGCTGCGTCCGCTGTTTTTTCTCCCTCACAAATGAGGATCGGGGTATCAGCAGTCGAAGCAGCCAAACGATCCAGGCCATAGAGTGGGCGAGGATTGGGAAAGGCTTTCCAGAGCCAATGTGCTCGACCGTTCGCCTTGCCGAAGACCTGAGGAACAACCTCCTTGACACCGTCGGGCAGCTCGAAGCGGCAGGCATAGCCCAAGAGGTCTCCCTGTGCATTCCGATAGGTCCAGCGAGCTGCGACAGTCCTTTCAATCCATGTATCGCCTTGTCGGCATCGTCGCGTATCGGGTGGTGGAGGGGCGTCCGGGGGAACTGGCAAGGTGATTTGCTCTGAAGCATCGGAGCGTGAAGCTGCACGCGTGATTGATTTTTTTCTAAACCTGTCCGGGGGTTGGCTGGATACGCTTCCGAGAGCATCCTCAATCTCCTTGGCTGCTTCAGCTTGGTGCAGATCATGTATTGCTGCATACAGGGACACCGGGTCGCCTCCTTTGGCTTCGGTCGCGAAGTCGGCCCAGAGCCCGGTGGTCAGGTTGATCTTGCACGAGCGGCCTTGTCCTCCTCTGAGGCTAGCGCAGACGTATTCCTTGCCTTCAACCCGGCCGCCGGGCAGCCAGAGGCGGAGCAAGTCAGCTAACTGCTCAAGCGCAATGGCGTTGGCACGTTGAATCTGTTCTCGGAGTTCGTTTACACGTGCAGCGGCTTGTGTCGGCATCCTCTTACTCGACATGGCCGGCCCTCTGCTTTGCATAGCCTGGGTTTACGTGAAGGGTGGAACGCCACCAGGAAAGAAACGGGTCACGGCGCACCAGGACTTTCCGCCCGGAGTAGACGAAGCATTCTGGAGGAATAGTGATATCTGGATTGCTACGGGCGTTTTGGATGGTGCGCCAGTTGATGGCGCCGCCGGTCAGCTCGTCGAGGGCGAGCCCGGCGAATACCGGCGGAAGAGCGGACTGTAAGGCAGAGACGGTGTCTTCAATGACGTTGGACATATGGACTCCCGTGAAGAAGATCTTTCACGGGAGTATTGTAAATAATTTACAAGGAGTGCCATGGACAAATCGTTGGACAGGGTTGGACAATTTGTGGCTATTTCATTCTTTGCATAGACAATAGTCTATATGCTCTTTTCCTATTTGCATCCGTCCCATCGATCTCGCCCGGTTCACGCAAGAGATGGCCTATTTCCTCAAGGGTAAATCCAATTTTTTTAAGTAGTTGGGCGAATTTCTTTTTCCCTTCGGATAAGGCTTCTAGAATCTGGATAAAGTGCTGGCGAGGGATTGTATCTAATGATGTATTCGCGTCGCTATTTGTAGTTTTTGGTATAATACCTTGTAAAATTTTATTCTTTTCTGCTTTAAGCTTATCTAATACTATAAGCTTTTTGTAATACTCATCTATGCTTTGCGGAGTCATTGCTACGACACGCTCTATTTCAGCGTTAATTTCTTCACAGTCAAAGACTTCGGTGAAGGCCTCATTTTTTTCTAGATTTTGTTTTTCAATGTAGCTTTTTGAATTACTGTCATCAGTTGGATACAATTTATATGGTAAAGGAATTTTTTGTATTTCAAAAAAAATGTGAATATCGCTGTCGTTGACTATGAAATTGTCTAAATTTTCAGCTAGATATCCAGGATCATAGGTATAAAGAAAGGAATTTTTTGATGATTTATTTTCATATACATTAAGTCCTATATGATTAAGTAAAATAAAAAGAAAAAATTGTGGTAATTTGCACAGGTATGTATACTTATACGTGCTCTGTTCACTGTTAATACTATTTATCATTGATAAAATACTGTTCTTTATATCTGTCGAAGTACATATTAATATATTATTAAATAGTAAGTCTATATTGTTTTTGTCGCCATAAAATGGGTCATTTGCATCGGAAAGTGCAGTTATTAAGTCAGTAGCTCTAACAGATTTGTTTTTCATTGAATCCTCGCTAATTCTCCATCCTGGACGGCATACCAGAGCCATATAGCCACGCAACACATTGTTGACCCTGGGGCGGCCTTGTCCATGGCTGGCCGTAGTGCTTCGTGCAGCCTCAGCCGCCCAGTTCGACCACATTCTCAAGATGCCTGTCAGAGGCCAAATTCGCGTGGTTTAAAATTGGCCGCGTCGCGTGGCTTTCTGCTGTTTGTCCTGGCCGGGAAGGTATGGCCATTTCTGAACGGATTTTGGGTAGTCGGGATGCTTGCCAAAATTCTTCCCGACATCATGGGAGGGGATGAGATCGGACGCTTTTGGATTTCGTACCGGACCGCGTCCTGCTCACTTTCGTGGGTGCCGGCTACTGCGGAACCGACGGCACGTCGCTGGCTTCCTGCGGCTCCTGCAGGGCCGCTATCGCCTTCAGCACCTCGAAGCCCGTTCCCGGGGCGTTCCAGTCCAGATTCTCCAGTGTGGACAAGTCCAGATTCGGAAGCGGTTGGGGCGACGACACTTCCTCCTGACTGCTCTTCCGGTCCAGGCTGGCCGAAAGCACCTTGAGGTTGTGCTTCTTGATGAAGGCCGCCGCCTCTTCCAGGCTTAGCGCCTCGGTCGGCCAATCCTGCGGCCTTTCGCCGGATTTTGTCTTCGTAGAGTCGGCCATCGGCTTCGCTCCTGTTGTCCCCACGCCGCCACTAAAGGCGAGCTGCACGGGGACGACACCCTGCTCGGTTTACTGGTTAATATATTGATCCTGGGCCAAAGCGCGGTCTGCGTCAAGGGCCTGCGATGTCCTGACCGCGTCGTCGCCAACGAACGTGGTTTCGTCACCGTCGGTCCGGTAGGCATCGACGCAGTGCTGCTCGGCGATATCGCTGCAAAAAATCCCGGCATCCCGGAGAAACGCATCACCGACCGGATGGCCGAAATTATCATTGACCCAGTTCATGCCGTCCAGATCAATGTCGGGCACCTCGGCAATGACAGTCCCGTTTTCGTCAGGGGTCAATACGACGGGATAATGTGGCATCGCTTTGGTTCCTCGGGGGGCTAACGCATCATGCAAATTCCATCGCCCCAGGTGGCCGACCATGCGGTCATACCTGGACGAACACCACTTTGAGCTTGCATCCTGTGGCGTGGGCGTAACGCTTGAGGGTGTCGATGGAGACGTTTGATCGGCCTCCCTCGATCTTTGCAACCACAGGCTGCTTCACGCCCATGCGCTCGGCAACCTGGGCCTGGGTCAAGCCGGCTTTCTGTCGCGCGTCCAGCATGGCCGCGATCAGGGAAAATTCGTCTTCGAGGGCTTCATATTCGCGCCGATATTCGGCGTCTTCCCGCATGGCCTTCTCGTGCAGGTCGCGGGCCTTAATCCTGGGCATGGTTTTCCTCCGCCAGTCGCCGCTTAGCGATCTCGATTTCGCTACGTGGGGTCTTCGGGGTTTTCTTGATGAAGGTCCGCAGCACCAAAAGTGTCTGGCCGCTTGTCGCCGCGTACAGGCTCCGGGCTATCCCGTCTCGTCCTGTCACCCGAAATTCCCAAATCCGCCCATCCACCGGGCGGGCCAGGGGTCTCACCAAGGCGGTCAAGCCGCGTTCCTCTACGAGTCGGAAGGTCCGTTGCAACTTGGCGCGCATATCGGCCGACAACGCGTTAAATTCAGCCGCCGCCGACTCGCTCACAAATTCGACTGACCAACCGTTCATAATTATTTATAACCTTTGATTTATAATTGTCAATGTGATTCCTGCTTGCCATTGATCCGCACGACGTTGCCACGGGCTTTGGCTGTATCCATGCCCGCTTCAAGCGTTTTGACCGCCCGGCGCAGCTTGTCCGGGGAAAGGTGGCTGTAACGCTCGGTCATGGCCAGTGTGCCATGGCCCATCAATTCTTTGACCGTGTAGAGATCCACGCTTTGCTCGACCAGCCAGGAGGCAAAGGTGTGGCGCAGGGTGTGGAAAACAACCTTTTGGCGTGGATCAGTTACGCCGTTGTTGAGCCCCTGGGCGGTAACCACACGGTTGAAGGTCTCGGAAATCTGGACGATACGGCCGCCATTGGTGGAGGGAAATACGAGGTCGTCGGGACCTCGGCGTTCCATGTCAGCGAGCATGGCCGCAACGGCTTCGGTCATGAAGGCCGCCCGAGTCTTGCCGCTCTTGGTGTCCCGCAGGATGAGAACGCCGCGCTCCATGTCAACATCGCCCCAAGTCAGGGAAAAAATTTCGCCGGCCCGCAGGCCACAATGCAGGGCGAGCAATGCCATGTCATGGACGTTGGATTCACGCTCGGCCAGAGCGGCGAGTAGCCGGTCGGCCTCGTCATGGGTCAGGAAGCGCAGCCGTCTGGAATCGGTCATGGGCTTTTTGACCAGAGAAACCGGATTGTCGCCGGCATAGAGGCCATGGCGTTTGGCGAAGTTGAACACCTGCCGCAAAGCAGCCAGGACATGCCGGGCCGTTTGAGCAGACCGGCCGGCATCGGCCAGCGTCTTTTTGATGCGCTCCAGGTGGATAGGCTTGATATCCCGTAATGGCTTGTCGGCCAGGGTAGGGGAGAGCCACAGACGGTAGGCGGCTTCCTCGGCGTAGGCTGTATGGGCGGCCTTGTTGGCCCGGGCAATGGGGAGATATTTTTCCCAGGCCTGGGCGAGAGTGATATTGTCGCGTTCTTCCTGGGCATGGGCAACTTTCTCGGCTTGGCGCTTGGCTTCGGCCTGTTCGCGTTTCTCGGCCAGGGAGGTGGCCCCTTCGCCGGTGGCCGCAGCCTTCTTTAGTTCGGCCAGTGTTTGAGCGGCCTTGGATGCCGTCCATCCTTCCGTTGCCCAGCCCAGGCCTTCCTCGCGGCGTTTGCCGTCGGCTTGAAAGCGGATGGCGAAATAGCGGTCTTTTTGTACGCCGTGCTTTCGAGTCGCGTGCTCGTAGAACCGGACGCCTGGAAAGTTCGTCTTGTTCCATATGACCGCCATGATTGGACCTCCCGGAGCAAATGGGGAGAAGATGGGGAGAAAAACCGATTTTTGAACCTTAGGTACGAAGAAAAGCAGATAGGTCAAATTTTCTCCCCACTCTCTCCCCACTTTTTAGCTGAAGTCGGGTGAAAACGAGTGAAAAACCATGAACAGGAAATAGGCATTACCTACTGAATCGTCAAGGTTTTTGTGTGTTCCCGTGAAACCTGGTGAAAGCCCTTAGAATCGCCTCCTAAGCGATAGGCCATGCGTTCGAATCGCATCGGGAGCACCAGAAAATTCAAGGGGTTGGACTGCAATGGTCCAACCCCTTTTGCGTTTGGGGAGGATTTTGTCCATCTACTGTCCATCCTTTAGAGCGGTGATCCCAAAGATGGATAGGTGTGTAAGGTAGAGCTGAGCGTGATTTCGAAACCATGCCCGCTAGAACGCGCAACTTACTTTGAGA
>Ga0183095_11325_pt1 | contig 21272 bp, 17 predicted proteins | sample BioMet4_FD_130346 | JGI IMG/M metagenome (GOLD analysis project Ga0183095, IMG submission 130346) | Microbial communities from bioreactor (seeded with sewage sludge) at LBNL, California, USA - Biofuel metagenome 4 (v2) (version 3) | ecosystem: Engineered > Bioreactor > Anaerobic > Unclassified ...
AGCGCAGGTTTCCTTTGCAGCTTCCACCAGCTCTAAGATGTAGGAAGCATAGCCATTGGCGCAGTCCAGCATTGCTTCGTTATACCAAGTCAAATGCTCGGTTGGATCTGTTGCCTCCATGCCCAGCGCCATGCGGAGCTTGTACTCACAGAGGCTGTGTGCGTCAGTCCCTTCGGCAGCATAATCAGAGCCTTTATCTTCGTAGGTTTCACATAACCTTGCAGAAGGAGGGCAGTTCAGCCAGCGATGGGATGAGGACGCTGATAAGATGGCGTGTGCTTTAGGTGGCATTCCCGATCACCTCCGCATCACGAAGCAGCGCTTCATAATTGGACGGGTCCACCTGAGAGAGTTTATTGGCACCGTATTTCTGGAGCAGCTCACGCACATTTGCTGTATAACCGGCACGGGATTTCTCAGAAAGAACTGCACGGACCTGTTCCAGCGTCAATGCAGGTTTCTGCATGGGTGCGGGAGTTTCCGGCTGTGTATCTGCATCCTCACCGGAAAACAACTGCGCCAGATAGTTGGCGGCATCATTAATAGCAGCGGCAGCATTGCGTAACTCTTCGATGGTCATAGCCATTTCGCTCATTTTGCTCATGATGTTTTCCTCCTTCCTCGGATTGTCTTGCGGCAAGTATGCTGAGATTTCTTGCCATTCGTGCGGATACCTGACTGATGGCAATGAGAATTTCAATGGCCTCAGTGTCAGGACCGCTGCGATTGCGATAAGACTCCATAGCGGGTCACCTCCATTTCTGTGAAGCTGTTTTGTTGTGCCTCACATCTTTCCACTGGAGATGAAAGAGGAAATTGAGCGGATAATTTTCAAAAAAGTTTTTGCTCTCCGACAGAGTGACCTCCGCCGGAGAGCATATTTGTATTAACGACCGTAGATTTTATGCAGTTCGGTACGGATGCGCTTCATCTGATCGGCGAAGGTGCGCTGCTTACGGCCCAGAGCCTCAGCAATGGCACGGTCGGAGATTTTGTCGTTGGCCATCCACATGGCGATAATACGGTCGGCGTCCGGGTCAAGTTCACGAAGACGCTTGAAAAGCTGCTCAAGCAGAATGCGGTCCTCGTAAATCTGCTCCATGCTGGCGTTTTCATCAGGGAGCATGTCCATGAAGGAATCGCCGGTTTCGGTGTTGGGCGCTTCGAGCGAAAGTTCCTTATAACCAAGGTGGTGTTCGCAGTTTTCGCAATCGCCATCGCAGGCCCAGATAAATTGCTTCGGGCACTTGCAGCGGTGGTGATACTGTTCCTTCTTACGGATGGCACCGGCCATGCGATAAAAGTCCTGAAACTGCTCCTCGGTACAAGGGATTTTTTCCTTGAGGGAACGGCTGTAGATAAAGCGGGTGTTGTTTTTACTCTGATTTGCATTCTTTGACATAGCGTTTTACTCCTTTGGTTGGCTTATTTGCGAGCCAGCACAGGAGTAAAAAAGACCCTGTGACTAACTCACAAGGTCAATCCAATCGTTCCGAAGGTCGGACGCTATAGTTCGTAAGGTTCTTAAGGTTCGAGTCAAAAAATTACAAAACACAGCATTGTTCACAGCTGCGTCATTGGAAAAACGATATAAATATGTTATACTATGATTTAATGGGGTTTGTTGGGTGTTGCCACGAATCATTGACCACGGTGCAAACTACGAGACAAGAGTGAAAATCGGAGGCAAATCTATGACAAACGGTGACTATCCAAGACTGTGTGGAGGCACATTTTTTATATTGGTATTACAAGCTCTGCGTCAAAGGATAAAGGCAAGAGAGCATTATAAAGGAGAGAGTGACGGGCTGAAGGACCCAAATGTGCTGATTGGACTTATTCGTGTAATCAATCCCGATTACAGAGAGCCTGCCGGTGATGCGCTTAAGGGGAAAACGAACGATTTCAAATCCTGCAAGATCTCAACGGGTGAATATCTTCCTTTTGGCAATACAGCAGAAGTAGAGGAATTTGATAATCGTGTGCAAACCTCGTACCAAGACACTCTTAGCGCAATGGTGACTTTTGTTGATACTTTTCTTGAGACCGGAACAGCTGTAAAGAAGGAAGAACGTCTGGTTAAGGCGTTGATAGACCTGATTCAGCAAGATACAAGTATCAATGGCGACGAGGAATTTTATATCCTTGAGGATGGCAGGAAAATAAAAAAGGCCGCACTTGGCGACCTTACGAATGTATGTCTTCCAGCGTTTTTGCTGGGTGTATGGCACTATGTAGTTGTAAATAGAAAAGAAAACAAAGTAGGAAAAGACACGTACAATTTATGGTGTCCACCTGCCGGTGGCGGTCCACGCAACTATTCCGGTAACATGGGTAAAACGCTTGTACAGGAGATAACGGTATACACAAACATACCCGGAGCAGATGATACGATTGTTATAGACGAAGAAGATGATGCCCCAGAAGATATGGGTGCAGCGGGTACTTCGAATGAATATACGCAATCGACACAAAACGCTAATCCGGTAGTCAATAACAATCCGTTGTTTATTCAACAAAACGGCGACGGCAATGTCGTAATGCCGAACTACGGAACAATCACTATCAATTTCGGAAAAAAGTAAGGAGGATACTGAATGGAGGATAAACTTCAAAAAGTGCCATCAGGACTTCCAGCTACTCCTCAGCAGCCTCAGTTCCGACAGAACGGAAATGAAAATGTTATGGTACCAAACTATGGTACAGTTAATATCACTGTGCAGCAGATGCCGAATGTCATCCAGCCAGCAGTTCAACCTCAGATGGCTCCATTCCAGATGCCGATGATGCCCGGAGGATTTTATGTACCGAATACTATCGACCGTGAGTACTATAATATTTTTGTTCTTGGTATAGAGGAGTTTGATAAGCAATACATCAAAATGCCAAGAGATCGTTCACTGAATCAGTACATGACGAAGGAAACAATGGCGCTCTTTGATGCGCTGACGCCAGAAATGCTGAGCAGAATAAAGACCATGCCTTCTTTGTTTATGGCAGAGAATAGACAGTATGGACACCCCGATGATGATCAGAGAGTGATTTATGGATTCGTCTCTGACATCAAGGTATATGACAATGATGTAAAAATTTATTTTTGCGGGTACAAGAACGACATTCCGCAAAGCGCAATAAACGGATTGCTGGATGAGCTTGGACTCATAGGCAATACGAGCTTCAATGAACTGAACCGTACACACTGGTCTATTAAACGAGTTGATTTGATTCAGGAGCTGTATGAGGCCAGCATACAAGTACCGGTTTTCAATATGCAAAGTGCTATCTAAGTGACGGAGGTAAAGTATGAATTTCGGAGTAGAAAATCAGAACGTGGAACAGACACCTGAAAAATGGGTTAACCTTGAAGATATTGCTGAGCATCTCAGCGTTAGTTCTGATACAGTCCGCACATGGATTAAGAATGGCAAACTTCCATTCTATCGTGCAGGAAAACGATATAAATTTAAGATTTCTGAGGTTGATGAATGGCTCAGAAATGGGAAAATAACAGAATAACAGTGAGGTGGCGAGTAATATGAAAGAAAAACAAAAATCATTAATTGAAAAAATCAAGATTGACTCGGTCACATTCCATTGTGAAGAGGTAGAGCCAACATTTGTTAATTTCTTCTTTGGAAAGAACGGTGCTGGCAAATCAACTATTGCAAAAGCCTTTCAGGATGGTACCGGCTTGACTTGGGCCACCGGACAAACCCCGGATGACTATGTTGTAGCAGTCTATAATCAGGATTTTGTTAGCAGGAACTTTGCTACTTATGGAGATTTGAAGGGCGTCTTTACATTGAGCGAGACGAACATTGAAATCCAAAAACAAATCGATGAAAAAACTGCAGAGCGCATTACAGTAACAGCGGAAGGAAAAACCGAAGCAGAAGCCAGAGATAAAAAGAAAGAGGAACTTGCTCCTCTGAGAGCTGGTTTTGAGGAGACCTGCTGGCGTGAAACTGCTGACCTCCGAGATAAATATAAGGATTTCTTTAAGGGAAAACAGCGTAAGAACCTGCTTGCCGATGAAGTTCTTGCTGGACGGTATGCTGCCGTGAATCATTCGCTGGATGCGATACAGCAGCTTTTTGAGGTGGCGTTTGATCCGAATGCACAGAACTATGGACTTTTCAAAGGCTCGAAAGCTGTGTCCGGTCGATATGACCTTTCTGGAATGGCATTGTTGGCGAAAGCGGTAACCAGCAGTAGTGACACACCGTTTGCTAATTTTATGAAGGCGTTAAATGCGACCGACTGGGTTAAATCCGGTCACGCTCATTATGTCGGTCATGCTGATGGTAAATGCCCTTTCTGCCAGCAGAAACTTCCTGCTTCCTATGAAAAGGATATTGCAGAATGTTTTGATGAACAGTACCAGAATGATTTGCTGGCGCTGGAGGCTTTTCAGAGCGCATACTCCAGCAAGATGCAGCAGCTCCTGAGTGTTTATCAAGGAAATCTGGTCATTGAGTTCGCAAAGCTGGATCTGGATGATTACCGTGATAAACTGGCACTTCTTGAAAGTGCGATAACTATAAATGAACAGCGTATTGCTGACAAACTGGCAACACCGGCAAAAATTGTGGCCCTTGAAGATACCGATACTCTGATTGCAAAGCTGGACGAGATGGTAGCTGAATTCAATAAACAGATTCAGGCCAACAACGATATCGTTGCTACGAAGCAAGATAAGCAGCAGGAATGCATCAGAATGGTGTGGGAGCTGGTTATGTTCCGTTTGGCAACTGAGGCTGAGTCGTATCTCAAGAGTAAAAAGGCTGCTGAAGACGCAGCAAAAATGCACGATGATAAGGTGAGAGCGCTCCAGACCCGCTACAGGGTGCTGAGTAGTGAAATTAATGATTTAAGTACCCAGACCATCAATACAAAGGCTACCGTAGATAGCATCAATGCACATTTGGCGGATTCCGGTTTTGAGGGATTCCACCTTCGTGAAAAAGAGGGCGTCAAGGGTGTATATGAGGTAATTCGTGAAGACGGCACGATAGCTGTTAACCTCAGCGAAGGTGAAAGAAACTTTATTGCTTTCCTGTATTTCTACCATGTGGTAAGAGGTAGTCAGACAGAAGTTGATTCCGGCAAAGATAAAGTGGTTGTCATTGATGACCCGGTATCCAGCATGGATAGCAGTGCCTTGTTTATTGTCAGCTCTTTGGTCAGAGAGATGATCGGCGTCTGCAGCAACAATGTTGTTCTGGAAAAGCGAGAGTACGAGGGTAATTACATCAAGCAGTTGTTCGTACTGACACATAACGCCTTCTTCCACCGTGAAATTACTTATAATATGGTGCGCCATTATAGATACGTTTCTTTCTATAAAATCAACAAGAAGAACAATGTATCTACCATCGAACTGTGCGTCGATGAGGCAAAGAAGGTTTCTGATAAGGATAAGAACTATAATCCGGTACAGAATTCCTATTCTGCCCTGTGGACGGAATACAGCACCTTGACTTCTACGATTCCGTTGATGAATGTTATCCGCAGAATTCTGGAGTATTATTTCCTGCAGCTTTGCGGCTATGAAGGGTACGACTTAACGAAGAAAGTTCTGGAAGAAAAGAAAGACAGGTTTATTACACCGATTGAGGGCGCTGCGCCGGATATGACCCGGTTCCATCTGGCCAAGTCCATGCTTGCCTACATGCATAGCACCGACACCTTCAATGATGGGCTGAATTTTGTTGATGAGAGTATGGACTGCGACCAGTATCGAGATGTGTTTAAAACCATTTTCGAGGTGCTTGACCAGTCACAGCACTACAGCAGAATGATGAACGAAAATGAATAAGTCCGTTATATGGGACACCTAATATGATTTAATGATAGTGGGCCGGTGTAAAAGCTGGCTAATACCTGAAGAAAGAGGTGAAGTGGCACTGTGGCAAGACAGGTAAAATCAAAGCAGCGTGTAGCCGATCACGGTGAGGTGTTTACAGCCGAACGTGAAGTGGAAGCTATGTGCGATTTGCTTAAGCAGGAAACTGAACGAATCGACAGCCGATTTCTGGAGCCAGCATGCGGCGATGGAAATTTCCTATCCGTCATCTTGAAACGAAAATTGGCTATCGTTAAGAAAAAATATAAACGCAGCGCATACGATTGGGAGCGCAATTCACTGTTGGCCCTCGGCAGCTTGTACGGCGTGGACATCATGCTGGATAACGTAGTCGCCTGCCAAGAGCGTTTATTTGAAATATGGAATAAGGAATATAAAGCCGTCTGCAAAAAAGAATGCAACGACGAAACACGGGAGGCTGCAAAGTTCATCCTCAAGTTGAACATTGTCTGCGGAAACGCACTGACGCTTCTGTGTGTTGACGGAGATGGCTGTGAACTGAATGTTCCGATTATCTTTTCTGAGTGGACTTTCCCGTTTAACGATGCCAGAATGCAGCGAAAGGACTACACTTTTGCAGAACTGCTGGCTATGGAGGAGCCGAAACCGTCAAAGAAAAAGAAGAAGCCCGACGATGATTTTGAACAAGGCACTCTGTTTGATATGGGCTTGGATGCGCCGGAAGAACCGGACGACGAAGGTCAGTTCCTGCAGCAGTACATTGCGCATTATCGTCGCATCCAAGAAGATGATACCAGATGGAGAGAAGCGTATCTTCATTTAGAAATACCAAAGGAGGAAACGAACAATGGCTAATGGCCTTTTTGATAATGTTTATAACCCGGACGTGCTATCTTGTCTGGCAAACCTCTCCAACGATGAGGTGTTCACGCCGCCAGAGATCGTAAATCAGATATTGGATATGCTTCCGCAGGAACTGTTTAGTAATCCTGACACTACATTTTTGGACCCGGCATGTAAAACGGGAGTGTTTTTGCGAGAAATTGCTAAACGACTCATTGTAGGTCTGGAACCTCAGTTCCCTGATCTTCAGGAACGTTTGGACCATATTTTTCACCATCAGCTTTATGGTATTGCTATCACGGAGCTGACCAGCTTACTATCTCGTCGAGGCGTATATTGCTCAAAGTTTCCTAATAGCGAATTTTCTGTAACAAAGTTTGAAAACGCTGAAGGAAATATCCGTTTCAAGAGAATTGCACATAGGTGGCAAACCGGAAAATGTATTTTTTGTGGCGCTGCAGAAAGCCAGTATAAAAGAAGCGATGATCTTGAAACCCACGCATATGAGTGGATTCATACCCTTAAGCCGGAGGAACTGTTTAATATGAAATTTGATGTAATTATTGGCAATCCGCCATATCAGCTGAGTGACGGTGGTAATGGCGCAAGTGCAAAACCGATATACAATTTATTTGTGGAGCAGGCTAAGAAATTAAAGCCTCGTTTCCTTACCATGATTATTCCTTCACGTTGGTTTGCTGGAGGAAAGGGATTAGACGATTTTCGTGAATCTATGTTAACAGATAAGCGAGTCGTTAAAATTGTGGATTACGTTAATGCTAAGGATTGTTTTGCAGGAATAAGCCTTGGCGGTGGTGTATGTTATTTCTTGTGGGATAGAGATAATCCAAGAAAATGCGAGTTTACTAATATCCATGACGGAAAAGAATCGACTGATTTGAGGAACTTGTCTGAATTCCCTGTATTCGTTCGTTATAACGAGGCTATTTCTGTCATCCGAAAAGTGTTGGCTAAAAATGAAAAAATGGTCTCTGAAGTTGTTGGTTCAAGAAATCCGTTTGGACTTTCGTCTTCAGCACGTGGTGTGAAGGATAAACGTGAGATCACATTGTATTCCAGCGCTGGCACAGGATACGTCACTGAGCATGAAGTGACACAGGGAAAGCAGTTGATAAAAAAGTATAAGGTTATGATCAGCAAAGTAACAAGTGAGCATGCAGGTGAACCGGATAAAAGTGGTATGTTCGCTGTTTTGTCAACGGTTCGTGTTTTGAAACCACAAGAAGTATGTACGGATTCTTATTTGGTTGCTTACGAATCGAATGATGCCGTGCTTGCAGAAAATTTCGCCAAGTACATGTGTACGAAATTTTTCCGCTTCCTTTTGCTTCAAGCAGTATCTTCTATAAATCTTTCAAAGGATAAGTTCCAATTTGTGCCTATGCAGGATTTCACAAAAACATGGACTGATGAAATGTTGTACCAAAAATACGATTTGACGCAAGAAGAAATTGATTTTGTCGAATCTATGATGAAAGAAAAGGAATTGGACGGAGGGACTAAGTGATGGCACAAGAATTCTTTATACAGCGTCCAGCTGTGACTCCGACAATTTATGTTTATAATTTGCCACAGGTCACCACCCATAAGGGATATGTGAAGGTGGGTTATACCGACCGTGATGCTGTTACTCGAATCAACGAGCAGATGCACACCAGTGGCCTGACTGCCAATATTCTCTATACGGAATCGGCTATGTGTTCTGACGGTTCTATCTTTACTGACAAGGATGTTCACCGCATTCTGCGCCGTAAGGGATTCCGTCAGATGAACGAGGGCAATGACCGCAACGAATGGTTCAATTGCTCTGTGAACGATGTTAAGGCTGCTATAGTTGAGCTGAAAACCGGCATCATCACCGATGCCAGCCGTACTGCTACATTTAAAATGCGCCCAGAGCAGCACAATGCTGTAAAGCGCACTATGGAGTATTTTGCTTACGCAGCTAAGGAAGATCCCGGCAGAGCGCCGAAGTTCCTATGGAATGCAAAGATGCGTTTCGGTAAGACCTTCGCTTCCTATCAGCTGGCCCGTAAGATGGGATTCAAGCGTATCCTCGTTCTGACTTTCAAGCCTGCGGTTGAATCTGCATGGCGTGAGGACTTGATGACTCATGTTGATTTTGAGGGCTGGCAGTTCATTTCCAATAAAGACGCTGCCGGTAACCATGTGAATATCGACCGTGAGTTTGCTTATGCTGATAAGAAGCAGCCTATTGTCGTATTCGGTTCCTTCCAAGACTTGCTGGGAACGAATGACGCAGGCGGCATCAAAGCAAAGAATGAATTTATCCATGCAGAGAATTGGGACCTCGTTATCTTCGATGAGTACCACTTCGGTGCATGGCGTGAAAATGCTAAAAAGCTGTTCGAAAACCCTGACGAAGAAGAAGCAGCGGATTTCGATGCCGAAAAGTACGGCTTGGAAGAAGCGGGCAATGCCTACAACGAAACCTTCCTGCCGATTACAACTGGTCACTATTTGTTCCTGTCCGGTACACCTTTCCGTGCTATCAACAGCGGCGAATTTATCGAGGACCAGATTTATAACTGGACCTACTCCGATGAACAACGTGCAAAGGAAAACTGGGTAGGCTCCAATAATCCTTATGCAGCATTGCCTCGTATGGTTATGCTGACATACCGTATCCCGGATAGTATCCGTCAGATTGCGATGCAGGGTGAATTTAACGAATTTGACCTTAATGCGTTCTTCTCAGCAAAGGGTAAGGGCGATGAGGCTAAGTTCGTATACGAAAACGAAGTGCAGAAGTGGCTTGATCTTATTCGTGGTTCCTACCTGCCTTCCAATATTGACGATATGAAGCTGGGTCAGGACAAGCGTCCACCTATGCCTTATTCTGACACCCGCTTGTTAAATGTGTTGTCCCACACTCTGTGGTTCTTGCCGAACGTGGCATCCTGTCAGGCTATGTATAACCTGATGATGCAGAAACAGAATGCATGGTTCAATCAGCGTTATAGAATCCATGTTTGCGCTGGTACGAAGGCCGGTATCGGTCTGGATGCGCTTGCACCTGTGCAGCGTATGATGGATGATCCGCTGAAGACCCAGACAATTACTCTGTCCTGCGGTAAGCTGACTACCGGCGTTACTGTTAAGCCTTGGACAGGTGTGTTTATGCTGCGTAATCTGAAGAGTCCTGAAACCTACTTCCAGACTGCATTCCGTGTGCAGTCTCCGTGGGTAGTTAAGGACGAAGCTGGAAATGACCAGATTATGAAGCAAGAGTGCTATGTCTTTGACTTTGCTTTGGACCGTGCGCTCCGTCAAATTTCCGACTATAGTTGCCGTTTGGATGTGAACGAAGCAAACCCTGAAAAGAAGGTGGCCGAGTTTATCAACTTCCTGCCTGTTCTCGCTTATGATGGTAGTACCATGCGCCAGATTAGCGCACAGGATGTTCTGGATATTGCAATGGCTGGTACCTCCGCAACTCTGCTGGCTAAGAGATGGGAGTCTGCGTTGCTCGTTAATGTCGACAACGACACCCTTACTCGTCTTATGGCAAGCAAGGAGGCTATGGACGCTCTGATGAGTATAGAGGGCTTCCGTTCTCTGAATCAGGATATTCAGACCATTATCAATAAATCAGAAGCCGTTAAGAAAGCCAAGAAAGAAGGCGGCGAAAAGACTCAGAAAGAGAAGAAGGAACTCTCCGACGAAGAAAAAGAATACAAATCCATGCGTAAAAAGATTCAGGAGAAGCTCATCAAGTTCGCTACCCGTGTACCGGTATTTATGTATCTCACCGATTATCGTGAGCGTTCCCTGAAAGATGTTATTACGCAGTTGGAACCGGGCCTCTTCAAGAAGGTTACTGGTCTTGATGTTAAGGACTTCGAGCTACTTTGTTCGTTGGGCGTTTTCAATGCAAACCTCATGAATGATGCCATCTTCAAATTTAAGCGCTACGAGGATTCCAGCCTGTCCTATACTGGTATCGACAAGCACGAAGGCAAGGATATCGGTGGTTGGGATACTGTCATCAAGCGTGCTGAGTATGACCAGCTGTTCTACAATCAGCAGGCTACTATGGAAGCACCGACTATCTTCGAAGTTCCTGCTGTGGAGGATATCCCTGTACCTTCCAAGAAGCCTGTTACGACCAGTCAGACTCGTCCGACTCCAGTGTCTACACCTATAAAGCCGAAAACGAATACATCTGTTACTTACCAGTATGGTGTGAAACCTGCAGCACAGGTATCCAAGGTCGCTGAGGAACCGGCACCTTACAATGCACCGCAAGTTAGTGAAGGCTCTATCGTTATTCATAAGAGCTTCGGTGAAGGTACCGTTACAAAGCTGGATAAGGCACAGAAGCATATTCGTGTTAAGTTTGCGGTTGGTGAAAAGACCTTTATTTTCCCTGATGCCTTTAAACAGGGATTCTTGAAAACAAAGTAAAATTACGATGGCGACGGAGAGTATGCCACCGCAGGAGGTAAAACATGATTGATATCGTAAAATTAAGACCCATACTCGCGGGGTATAAGGCATACTTTCCGAGCCATTGGGAAGACGAAAAATATAAATGGGAGGCCATAAAGCACTTCCAAGACCACTGGAATATCGATGCAGATAACTTTGGTGAGATGTTTAAAACGGCCACAGACAAGACATTCAATCTGCTGGCTTCTGGTTATGCATACCCAAGAGGCATGATCATCAATTTTGCCAAGGCTGACGATTCTACGGTTCGCCAGATGTTCCGTGATTTATTTGATGAATCTCGTGACCTTGCAGCAAGAGTAGATGCTTTCCAAGCTGCGTCCGAAACAATCCGTGCTAAGTACGATGATGGAACGTGGCGTAATCACTATCAGAATACGAATGCCATCAGCACATATCTTTGGCTGATGTACCCGGATAAGTATTATATTTATAAGTATGAGCTTTTCCGTGATGCTGCTACAGAATTGAATTCTGAATATAGACCAAAGCGCAACGGTTCTATTGATAGTTTGCTGGGTGGTTTCAATCTGTATGACGAAATCAATAAAGTCATTTGCGAAGATGAGGAACTGGTGGCAATGTTGCGTGAGGCTATCGATGACACTTGCTATTCCGACCCGAAGCTGAAAACAGCGACTATAGATGTTGGCTTCTATTTGAGTAGATTCTTCCTCGAAGAAAAGAAAGCCGCCCAAGAGGAAGAGGGTTGGTTCCCGAAGAACTATAATCCTGATATTACAGTGGCTGAATGGGTGGAAATGTTGAATGACACCTCCGTATTTACGCTGAATGCACTGCAGATTATGAAGCGCATGAAGGATTATGGCGGACAGGCTACCTGTACGCAGTTGGCTATCAAATACGGTGAATCGAAAAACTTCTATAATTCCGGTTCGACAGCACTGGCCCGTCGTGTGGCCGAGAAAACCGGTTGCGAAGTCATGACCAAAGACAATGACAATGCCAAATGGTGGCCGATTCTGTATATGGGCAAAGATGCAAGTGCGAGTGAAAGTGGCTCTTACATTTGGCGTCTGCGCAGTGAATTAGCAAAGGCCCTCGATATGGTTGATTTGTCTGAAGTGCCTCTTTATGTAGATGCGGCTCCTGCAATATGGAAGATTAGCCACGGAACAGAAAGCACTGGTATTTCCGATGTAAATAAAAATATTTTCATGGAGCGCAATGTGGTTGTTGTTCATAGCGCCACAAAAGCGAAAGCTACATCCAAGGTTTCTCAAGGTCAGGCATTTACTGAAACCATCAAGAAGGGCGACTATTTTTACCTTTGCTATGGAAGCAGCATTCGGTTACTCGGTCAATTCACAAGTGAAAAGGCCGTTGAAAATCCTGAAATGATGGATGGCTGGTACGAGAGAGAGTATCGTGTAATTGCCCGTGCAAGTAATAGCGCCAATTATGATGGCACTAAAAAATGGTGGACACCAAATGATAACTCCACCTGCATTAAGGTTGACGAAAGTGATCACGCTCTTTTTGAAGAGCTTATTCTCCAGCCTTATTTCAATATGAGTGTTGAAGATTTGTTTAGTGGTGCCAATGAGCCTCGCCGTTATTGGTGGCTGACCGCAAATCCGAAAATCTGGAGCTTTGCCGATATTAAAATCGGCGAAGAACAAAGTTATACTCTGTACAATGAAAACGGAAATAAGCGCAGAGTATTCCAGAACTTCTTGGATGCCAAAGTCGGCGATATAGTTATTGGCTATGAGGCAAATCCTGTAAAGAAAATTGTGGCCATTGCAGAAATCACACAGGCCAATGATGGCAATAACATTTATTTTGCAAAGACAGAAGGTCTTTCTGTTCCGATTGAATATTCCGTTCTCAAGGGATACCCGGAACTGGAAAAAATGGAGTTTTTCGTTCAGCCGAATGGCAGTCTTTTCAAACTCACTAAGGGTGAATTTGATTTTATCATGGATATCATCCGTGAAGAAAATCCTGTAAAGCCTGCCACAGCAACGGTGACCAAATATACGAAGGCTGAATTTTTGAGCAAGGTGTTTATGACCGAAGAACGCTACGATGTTCTGGAGGCGTTACTCCGCAATAAAATGAATGTTATTTTGCAGGGCGCACCGGGTGTTGGTAAGACATTTGCAGCTAAAAAGCTGGCCTATGCAATGATGGGTGAAGTGGATGACTCCCGTATTGAGCTTGTACAGTTCCATCAGAACTATTCATACGAGGATTTCATCATGGGTTATCGCCCGGATGGTGCCGACTTCAAATTGACCGACGGTGTTTTCTATCGTTTCTGTCAGACCGCAGCTAACCATCCGGACAAAGAGTATTTCTTTATCATTGATGAAATCAATCGTGGTAACATGAGTAAAATTTTTGGTGAGCTGATGATGCTGATCGAAAAGGACTACCGTGGAACCAAGGCTACTCTGGCATACAGCGGCATGCCGTTCTCTGTGCCGGAAAATCTATATATCATTGGCATGATGAATACTGCTGACCGCAGCTTGGCTATGATTGATTATGCGCTGCGTAGACGTTTCAGCTTCTTTGAGATGGAACCCGGATTTAATTCTGAAGGATTCCGTAATTATCAGAATGGCTTTGCAAACGAGACTTTTAATGCCCTTATTGATCAGATAAAAGTGTTGAATAAGGAAATTGCAGAAGACAGCTCCCTTGGTCGTGGATTTAGAATTGGCCACAGCTACTTCTGCGGAAGAGAAGAAGCAGGCTGCACGACTGACTGGATGCGTTCGGTTGTAGAGTTCGATATCCTTCCGATGCTTTCTGAGTATTGGTTTGACGAACCTGCAAACCTGCAGCGTTGGGAAAAGAATCTGCGTGGTGTGTTCGATGACGAATGATAAAGGCATATTCATAAAAAATATATATTACATGCTTTCGTATGCATTTCAGATTTTGAAGCAGTCAAATTATGAGAATGTTGCAGCCGAGGAGTTTGACAAGGTTCAGGATTTGTTTGCTGCTATCCTTGCAAAAGGTGTTGCAAAACAGCTGAAGCAAGGATTGTATCGAGAGTATGTGACACAGCATGAAACACTCTCTGTTATGCGTGGAAAACTGGATATGACAGAGACAATTAAAAACCGAATTCAAAGAAAGCAAAAGCTGGCATGCGAATTTGATGAGCTTTCCGAGAATAATTTGTTCAACCAGATTTTTAAAACAACGATGCATTATCTGGTTCGGGATAAAGGTGTCAAAACAGAACATAAAACAGCGCTGAATAAACTGCTGGTGTTCTTTGATGGAGTATCTTTATTGGAGCCGTCCTCAATTGAATGGGGACGCCTCCATTACCAGCGTAATAACAAAAATTATGAAATGCTCTTAAACATCTGCTATTTTGTGCTGGATGGAATGTTGCAAACCACCGATAAGGGCGACTATAAGATGGCAACTTTCTCCGATGAACACATGGCCCATTTGTACGAAAAGTTTATTCTCGAATATTACCGTCAGCACCATACTTACCTATCGGAGGCAAGAGCAGCGCAGGTGAAATGGGACTTGCAGGGTGAAAACGATGAAGCTATGATTCGCTTTTTGCCGGTTATGCAGACAGACATATTCTTGCGTCTTAATGAGAAAATCCTGATTTTAGATGCAAAATATTACGGAAGAACATTGCAGAAGCAGTTTGACAAATATACGCTACACTCCGGAAACGTCTATCAGATTTTCACTTATGTAAAAAATCAGGACAAAACCAATTCTGGAAATGTTGCCGGAATACTTGTTTACGCTAAAACGGGAGAAGATATCACTCCCGATTGTGTATTTAATATGGGTGGCAATCAGATTGGTGCCAAAACGCTGGACCTGAACAAGGACTTCAATTTGATAGCTGCGCAGCTTGATGCTATAGCTGCACAGTTTTTCGGGAAAGTAGAGGTGAGCTAATGAATAGAGTTATGTTTTTACAAACGATGCTTGAGGTACTGAAATATGACAGCAAGTTCAAAGATAAAAAGAGCGTTTTGCTGCCTATTTTGCGAAGAGCTAAAATAAACAACCTTCCTCAGTGGGAGTTTGTGAGGGGTGGTCGTTCAGGCCAAAGATATGAAAACATTGAACTGCGTGTTCCAGTACCACTCTTAGATGAAGCTAATGCTGCTTTTGATGACTTATATGAATTGGTCGAGTATGTGTATGAGGAAAGCGATGATTACGGATTAGGTGGAGTTCCTATTCGTCCGAAGATTTTGAGTCCAGATCAAGTCGAATACAAGGAGCATGATGTCGTTTTTTCAGAAATACAAGAAACGATCATCCAAGGTATCAGAGATGCGAAATATACAATTTGGGCTGCAGTAGCGTGGCTAAGCAATCAAGCGATCATTGATGAATTGCTTGCTAAAAAGAAACAAGGAGTGCACGTTAGGTTAATAATCTCCGAAGAAAGCAGCAACAGGCCGTTCTATCAGCAACTTTCCGAGAACTTTGACCTAATGCTTATTCCGCATCATGGATGGGATGACTGGAATAGGATGCACGATAAATTCTGCATTATTGATTTTGAATATGTAATGCACGGCTCATATAATTGGACTAAGGCCGCAAATTATAACGATGAAACCTTAGCTACAGCACTTGACCGTGATTTTGTTAAGAAGTTTTCAGATGAGTTTATACGCTTATATGGAATGGGCCGTCGAGTATAGTTTTGGTTTCTGAATGGAGGTGTCACCGTGAGACAATACACATGGGATGAATATTACGAGAAATTCTATGATTGGGCCGAAAGCACTCAGGTCCGTAATCTGTCTGCGTTGACTTCTCTCGGTACAGCGGATGAGGTTGGTGAAATCATCATCGAGCTGCAGGTCAATGTACCGGCGGCAAACCGTCTTCTGCGCAAAGCGGTCGAAGCTAAACTGGCCTTTTCAGGCTCCGATCTGGTCGAGTTTGCCTGTATCAACGATAAAGAACTGGCGACCGCTGCTGTGCGTAATTCGGCGGAGCGATTAACAGCCGAGGATATGGAATATCTGTATGGCGAGATTGATGATGATGTCATCATTGAAATCTGCAAACAGCGGAATCTTCTGTTACCGGAAGATTTGCGTGAAGAGGAAGAATACGAAGACGAGGAACCAGAGGAAATCGAAGAAGATGAACCTCTGGAAGAAGTCGATATATATGTGGACGATTACTGTCCGCCACCGAAACGGCCCGGTTTCTTTGCTACTTTGTTTGGCGTGATTGCCGGTATCGACATGGCCAGCGGTTCCAATCAGCACCGACATAACGGTCGCTGTAATGGAGACTGCGCTCATTGCCCACCTCACTACGGATATCGTTATGGACGTTGGTACTATGGCCACGACCATGTACACGGGTGTGAGTTTGGCGGCAACAGAGGTAGCGGTAGCATGGATTAACGGAGGTCGGTCATGTTTGGTAGAAAAAAGAAGACACCGGAGCCTGTTTATGATGTTACCCAGAAGATAGCGAAAACTTGGTGGGGAGGCACAAAGCTGGTTCCTACAACAAAATCGGAACAGAAGAAGATGAAGGCAGAAATCCTGAAAAGAAATCCGAATGCAACAGTTCTTGATAGTAAGGCCAAAAAGCAAAAGGAACTGGAATGGATTGATCGCATTGAGGAATTTGACGCATTTATGAATGATTGATAGGAGGTGTATCGCAGTGGCAGACATGAAGCAAATCCACGAATTTGCCGTCAAGTGGTATGACAAATTCATGGATAAGAAAATCAACTATATTGAACTTGTAGACCACTATATGGCCGATGACTGCGAGGCTCTTGGCTTTGTAATGGACTGCGGTCACGCTTTTTCCGAGAAATATGGCAATGCGGCAAATAATTTTGAGGCATTGGAACGCATCGTTGGAGAGATAACCGATATTCCGTTGCTCGGCTCGGCTATTTATTCTCAATGGCGGTATTTCAATCATTGGGCGTATTCCGGTGCGGAAATTTTGGAACCGCAGAATCGTGCTTGGTTTACGATAGCTTTGTCCCGTCTGGGTGAACTTGCAGAATGTCAGTTAAAGCGGTTTAAAGGTACTCCGCAGAAAGTGCGCATCGTTTCCAATAACATCTGCTATGGCCCAGCACCAGAACCGGATGACGAGGTCGAACAACACATCACCATCAACACGGATGGCCGTGTGTGGTTCTCGGCCTACAATTTTGGATCTGGATACAGTGGCCACGAAAAGTCCAGAAGTAAGATTTATAAAATTGAAAAGAACACTGCTGCTAAGGTGCTGAATAGCATCGCACAATATTTCAGCACCGAGTACATTGAGGTGTTTGCTACCGACATTGGCGAGTGGGAGATGGAGATTACCAGTACCGATGGCGAAGTCTATAAGTACCGTGGTTCGTTAATTGCGGACTTTGAAGTAGATGGTGTTGACCTGTCGGATATGGTGCGAGAGGCTCTCGGAATGGATGACCTCTATGTATTTGACGGCAATAACAAGCCGGACAGAGTTGACCGCATCACCATCGATTATCACCGTATTACCAAAATAAAGCCGAAGCAGCCAGTCTCTGAAACCGTTGAATATGTGACTTGGGACTACAGCGAGAGATTGGTGCTTGACCGTGAAAGCGAGACAGTGGAGCATATTCAGAACATCGGCAGCGGTTGTGTAGTGTCCAGAAAATACTATGTTCAGGGCGGCGTTAAAGAGCTGCTCAATGACATTGATGCGGATGACCTGTTTGGCGAAGTTGAAGGCAATCCTGATGATGTGGTGGACAACCCGCTTGAAACCAAGGATTATACCATCACGGCGGACTTCAAAAAAGGACCGCAGCGTGTTATTCAGGGAACATACGATAAGAAGGCGCTTCCTGAGTTCTGGAGCGATTTTGCCGAGTCTGTATGGCAGTTTATGCGTTTCTACGGAATGGGCGAAATACTCGATCCTGCGGTCTATGAGAAAGTCAAGCGCCGCAGAACCGATTACATCTACTGTAGCGTGGAATTTGACGAGGGCTACAAAAGCTATTATTACATTGCCGATGAGGATAATATTTCCGTTGGCGATTACGTAATTGTACCCGTGGGCAAGGATAATCTCCACTCCGCTGCAGAAGTAGTAAAGGTGGAGTATTTCGCAGAGGAGGATGTCCCTCTGCCGCTTGACCGCACTAAGCATATCATTCGTAAATGTACGGATGAAGATTTTGACCCGCCGGAGGAATAATAATTACACTTTTTAATTTTGGCATACTTTTTAATTTTACCTTTTCCGGGCCTGTCGGAATCACCTCCGGCACCGTCCGAGGCGGGTAAAAAACACTGACAATAGAATAAATGCTGGGCTTCCACAGACGGCAAATACCGTGAAAGTCCAGCAAAATCAAGCCTTTTTCGGTATTTACACACCGGAGAAGGCTTTTTTCTTTGTATCAAACATAGCGTCTTGATAGATGTTGCTTGCGGTATAGGACAAAGGTTATGATGTTGAAATGGTTTTATATTGTGGTAGCAAAGGATGATACAGAATGATTTTGAGGCGGATTTGCTTTCTGAGTAAGAAAATTAAAGACAATGAATTATGCCCATGTGGAAGCGGCAAGAAATATATGGAATGCTGTAAAGGAAAACAGGCTAAAATCAGCGCATCTCCAAAACCGCCAGAAGTTCAAATTATGGAAAAAATGCGTTCTTCAATGAAACGATGCTGCATGCATCCAGATAAAGATAAGTGTAAGGGCAAAATAAAAGGAGCACACGCACTTCAAAATAATAAGATTATTTCCCTACTGGCTGGTACAGAACGTCATGTATATATGATGGATGCAAAAAAACAGCCACTGCTTATTCCGTTAGAAAATGGTGAAACTATTCCTTATGTTGAAATGAGCAAGACAAGTGCAAATGATGCTACCACAGAAACTTGCTTCTGCGATTATCATGATAATGTAGCTTTTGCCGTAATCGAAAAGGCAGCACCAGATTTTGACAGGAATAGTAGCGAGATGAAATTTGTTTATGCATATAAGGCATTCATTTTTGAGTATTACAAACAGTGGATGGCATTTGATATATACAGAAAATGTTTTAAAGATAATCCGGCGGCATTTGTTCAACCAGAGATGGTTGGAATGTATCGAATGCTTCAGATGAAAATGGCAGAGTTTGAGCCTATTAAAAAGCATTTTGATTCACAGATAATGGCAGGAACCTATGATGGCATCTGTACTTGTGCTGTGAAGATACCTGAACAGATTAATTTTGCAGATTATGCTTTCATAGCTCCTGATTATGATATGAATGGAAAAAAGATTAAACATACGATAAAAGGAGTCATGCACAGAATAGCTATCACGGTATTCCCTGAAACGAAACAGTCGTGGGTTTTAATGAGCTGTCTCGAAAGTGAACGAAGTATATATGGAAGATTTTTTACTCAGATGGAAACAGCTCCATTGAAAAAACTTAAATATTATCTTAACGTGATACTTCCCCTTTACTCTGAAAATATGGTTTTGAGTGGAAGGTTGTGGGATTCATGGAGTGAAGAAATACAAATGGCATATACATACTATGCGAATCTTCAAGGGAAAGATGCCATGGTCATGTGCAAAGGTATAGGATTTGGTCTATTGAACGCATCTCGTGATAAAACGGGAAAGGCTTATGAAAATCCATCAAAAATAAGTCTTTTTGCAAATATTGAACAGAAATGATTGGAGGATGATACAGTGGACAACCATGGAGAAATGCTGATTTATCAGACCGAAGATGGTTTGACAAAAATAGATGTTAATATGCAGAACGAAACAGTGTGGCTGTCTTTGGATCAGATGGCAGATCTGTTTCAAAGAGATAAGTCAACTATATCCAGGCATATTAAAAATATTTTTGATGAAGGCGAACTTGACAGAAATTCAGTTGTTGCAAATTTTGCAACAACTGCTGCAGATGGGAAAACATATCAAGTTGACTACTATAATCTCGATGTAATCATCTCTGTTGGTTATCGTGTAAAATCCCAGCGTGGTGTGCAGTTCCGTATCTGGGCAACAAATATACTGAAAGAATATATCAAAAAAGGCTTTGCAATGGATGACGACCGTTTGAAAGAGTTGGGCGGAGGTGGATATTTTAAGGAACTGCTTGAGCGTATCCGTGATATCCGTGCATCTGAAAAAGTGTTCTATCGTCAGGTGCTGGAGATATATGCGACCAGTATAGATTATGATCCTAAGGCTGACGTTTCTATTGAATTCTTCAAGAAGGTTCAGAACAAAATTCATTATGCTGTTTCCGGCGAAACAGCAGCGGAAGTGATTTATCATCGTGCAGATGCTGAGAAAGATTTCATGGGACTCATGACTTTTTCAGGAGAACAGCCAACGCTCCGCGAAGCAAAGGTTGCCAAAAATTATCTGAACGAAAAAGAACTGCGTGCAATGGGACAGCTTGTTTCCGGATATCTTGATTTTGCTGAAAGACAAGCAGAGCGAGAAGTTTCCATGACGATGGAAGACTGGTCGAAGCATCTGGATGGTATTTTGACATCAACGGGTGAGAATTTATTAATTGGCAGTGGGGCTGTGGGTCATTCGGCGGCAATGAATAAGGCGGAAACGGAATACAAGAAATATAAAGCGAAAACACTGAGCAGTGTGGAAAAGGATTATCTAAATAGCATTAAACTGCTGGAGCAAAAAGCAAAACAAGAGAAGTGACCAAAGCTTTGCTCAGGTTGAAGGTTGAGACGATGGCCGAGGGCACAGTTTTATGGCCACTCCATTGCTGCCGCGGGTTGAGGCGATGGACAGACATGTGAAACCGTATATTATAGGTAAGAGAGCAGGTTTCGACTTGTTCCCACGAACGGTCAAAGTGGCTATTGATAAGTTCCTGTGAACCGAAAAATGCCCTTGACCAGTTTCCGATAACAAACGGAGCTGACTTTTGCCTGTTCACGGTAACTGGTCAATATCCGGACATCAAGATGGAGCAATCGTGCCATGTTGAGACGGTAGTATTGATGTCAAGGGTCGAAGGGAAATAGCCGCGAAAGTCCAGTAATACTGCGGTTTCTGGCAATCGGGCAAATTTGGCATCGGGCATACAAAACGCTTCTCGGTAACTTA
>Ga0183095_10557_pt1 | contig 21247 bp, 17 predicted proteins | sample BioMet4_FD_130346 | JGI IMG/M metagenome (GOLD analysis project Ga0183095, IMG submission 130346) | Microbial communities from bioreactor (seeded with sewage sludge) at LBNL, California, USA - Biofuel metagenome 4 (v2) (version 3) | ecosystem: Engineered > Bioreactor > Anaerobic > Unclassified ...
AGAATCAAGCCCGTTAGTATCATGTTGGCGGATGATACTCTTTGGGATGGCCATGTCATTGATCCAAACTACAGTAACGATGCTCAGACCGAGGGCATCAGGGACTTCAACGACTACCTGCGCACTGATCATCGTGTGGAACAACTTCTACTCCCCATGAGGGATGGTCTGACCATGATTTATGTTAGATAACAATGCATAGACTTGTTTTCTGAGGCTGGACAGCATTTTACCATCCTCAACCTTTTCTTCCTTTCACCCAATCTAATATCTTCTTTCAATTAAGCGGTACCTTGCCGTCTCATTTTGCTATTCCTTAATCTGTAAACAATATTCACAGGTTAACTCATTTGCCCCCCAAAAAAACACGAAAAAGGTCTCACTAAAACGAAGAAAAATACTGCGATTGATGCATCAATCGCCAACAATTTCTAGGTTAGTATGACTTGCCATTGCGATTGATGCCGAATGGCATCGCGATAGGTATCCTTTGGCACTGCGATTAAGGCCTAAACGCGTCGCGTTTACAGCCCTTTCGCAGTGCCAAAGGGCACTTATCGCGTGTCAAAAAAAATGATATATATTAAGCAATAAATTATTGAGAGAAGAGAATAGGGATTAAGCAAAGTTACTAGAAAAAATTACCCCCATCCAACTTTATCTTCAGAAAGGTTGAATGGGGATAACCAATAAAATACTTTGGGATGTTATAGCGAAATATCTAAGTGATGTTTTTAGCGAAAATCTTTACCGGATACCATACGGCAAGCCAGCCAACTACAATCACTGTAACAAAGATGAGAAGTACATCAATGTAATGTACGCTGACAGGATAGGCGTTGATGATAAAGTTTCCTTCCGCATTACCCATACGAACAAATCCAAATTGCTGCTGCAAGAAGCAGAGCAACAAGCCGAGAGCTATTCCAAGCAATGCTCCTAGTAGACTGATCATTCGACCTTCAAAAAGGAATATGCTCGTGACTTGACGATCAGTGGCCCCTAAATTGCGGAGAGTAATCACGTCTCTCTTTTTGTCAATAATAAGCATTGACAAAGAACCCACAATATTGAAGCAAGCTACGATGAGAATGAATGTCAGAAAGATGTAGGCCATGAACTTCTCAATGTTCATGATTTTGAATGTATCGGCCTGCTGTTCAAAGCGGTCAAGAACCTTGTATTTGTCCCCAGCGATATTATGAATCTCATCTTTCACCGCATCTATATCTGCGCCCGGTTTAAGTCGCAACTCCAAAGCAGAGATAAAACCTTGTTTTGAGAATAGATTTTGAGCAAAGCCGAGACTCGTTATAAGATAGTCCTTATCGTATTTACTTTGATTAACAGCGAAGACGACACCAGACGATAGCAAAGAATCTACTACGAAGCCACTCTCCGGGGAAGTCATGTCCAGCTGTCCTTCACGTTGCGGTGCAAACACCTTAAGATAATCATGCCACTGTGTCCCAGTGCCAAGGCTTTCGGCTAGTCTGATACCTGGTGTTCCATACTGCAGATTGGCGGCATGCAAGGAGAATTGGCCTTCACCATAAAGTATCTCAGTAATATGGGTCAATTCTGCGAAATTATCGTCCACGCCCTTCACGGTAACCACGGCTTGTTTACCATTATATACTGCAAGTGCAATGTCCTGTAATGTTCCTGTAGCCACGCCGACCTCAGGCAATTGGCTTATCTTCGTAAGCACAGGGTCATCAGATGGTACTGTCTTCCCCTTGATAGGCATGACTTTTAGCTGAGGGTCGAAGTTGGTAAAGAAACTGGCTACCAAGTCCTGAAATCCATTGAAAACGGAAAGTACAATGACCAATGCCATCGTAGCCACCGCCACCCCAATTACTGATATGAGAGAGATGACGTTAATGGCATGCGTTTTCTTCTTGGAAAAGAGATAACGGCGAGCGACAAAAAAAGAAAAAGCTGAATGTCCACGATGCATCTCATCTCCGCCAAAATCATTCTTCTTGTCGCCCTTCAAAGGAAGGTGTGAAAGTGCAGATGTTTCTAGCGTTGCTTTTTCCTCTATGGTATCTTGGCTCATCAGTCTTAACTTTTGTGCAAATGCTTTATATGTTCAACGGCTTATTCTTGTTTCAGCAAATCATCAATATGCTCGATGTAGTCGAGGCTATCATCCTTGAAGAAACGTAGTTCTGGGATGATACGCAATTGGTTGTGAACACGCTTACCAAGGTCGTAACGGATGGTCTTCTCATTGCTTGAGATGTTTTCCAAAAGCTCATCGCCCTTCTCAGAGGGGAATATGCTAAGGTATGCCGTACAGATGCTTAAGTCTGGACTGACACGTATGCGCGTCACACTCACCAATACACCATGTAACTTTCTTGTCTCACTTTGGAAAATCTCGGCCAACTCCTTTTGGAGTAACCGAGCTATTCTATTTTGTCTTGTTTCTTGCATTTTTGTTTATTCATTATATCAAGATCCACAATGCGTGAACCCAATTGTGCATCTTGTTTTGTCAATATCTTAGGCACTCTTTATATGAACCCCTTTCTTCAAATCAATTAAGTCTGATAGGATCTTCTAACACCTTTCCTCCAACTCGATATGTTCAACTTCTACATTATCATGTAGAAAAACGCAGGCAGACTCCTTAAACTTCTCGGGGTTCTCAGTCGTGTAGTATTTCACTGTACCATTCTTAGTGAGTCTTTTTTCGATGTCTTCATGACGAAAAAGATACTCTTTCAAACTCCCTGCAACATATTCACCCTGTGAAACAATACGAATACCAGGTGATACGTACTTTAGTATCTTGGGCATCAGCAAGGGGAAGTGAGTGCAACCAAGAATAATGGTATCAATGTCAGAATCTTGCTGCATCAGCTGATCGATGCGTTTCTTCACGAAATAGTCGGCTCCAGGGCTATCAGCCTCATTGTATTCCACTAATGGCACCCAAAAAGGACAAGCCTGTCCGGTAACCTTGATGTCTGGCCAAAGCTTGGCAATCTCCATGTCATAGCTATGGCTACGCACCGTACCTTCCGTGGCGAGCAGTCCAACATGGTTGTTACGTGTAAGCTTTCCTATGACCTCTGCCGTTGGACGGATGATGCCCAGTACACGACGCATTGGATCCCATCCTGGAAGATCATTTTGTTGGATGGTACGTAATGCCTTGGCTGATGCCGTATTACAACCAAGAATGACAAGCTGACAGCCCATCGCGAATAGTTTCTCCACTGCCTGACGTGTGAATTCATACACAACATCGAACGATCTTGGTCCATAAGGCGCACGAGCATTATCGCCAAGGTAGAGAAAATCATACTGTGGCAGTAACTGACGGATACCATGAAGGATAGTCAGACCGCCATAGCCTGAGTCGAACACGCCAATTGGACCACTAAGATGTTGGGTCAATGCTTTTAGCATAAGAGTATGAATGCTACTATTTCAAGAAATCAGCAATAGCCCCATTTACATCCACACCGAAAGCAGTATTGATGAAGGGAACGGTATTGCCGTCTGTATTGAGAATGAAGGCAAGCTTTTGTGATTGCCCTACTCTATTCACAGCGGCAGCAAGCTTTTCGCGCAAGGGTCTATAAGCACCCTCTTTAGCTTGGTCTAGCAAACGTTGAGCCTCCTGCTTGAATGCCATATTTTTCTGCATGAGATCCTGCAGTTCTGCTTGACGTTTCTGCAAGATTGAAGGTGCAAAGTTGCGCTGACCATCAAGGAAGTCTTCGTACTTCTTGTTAAACTCATCCTCTACTCGCTTCATTTCATTGTCATATTTCAGACGCAAATCCTTAAGATTCTGCTGAACGATGCCATAGTCGGGCATCGTCTTAAGCGCGCCTTCATAACTGAAATAGCCAAAACGTATAAGTTGCGGCTGAGCCATAGGAGCAGACAACGTGTCAGGAACTACCGTCGACGACTGGGCATGAGCCGAAAGCGTAGCGACTGACATGAAAATATAAAGGAACAGATGTTTCATAGCGATTGCCTTAATAAAGAATGATTACCCAAAAATGTTAAGAAGTTAAGCAGACGGAACTATCGTGGGCCACATCACACATTGTGTGAAGGATGTGTGCGCCTCGATGGTTCAGTCTCCTTAACTTCCCCAAAAGCTAAAAAGCAATTACTTTACCTTGCTAATCTCAGCCTGAACCTTACTAGTTACATCCTCAACATTAGTGCCAGTGTAGACTGCAACACCCTCTTCGAAGATATAAGTGTATCCACCAGTCTTACCAACATTTTCGATAGCGTCACGCACCTTGGCAACAACTGGCTGCATTTTCTCCTGCTGACCCTTCTGCAAAGCTTGCTGATTGTCTTGGTAGGTCTGCTGAATCTTCTGATAAAGCTGCTGTAATTCTTGCTCTTTCTGCTGCTGAGCGGTAGCATTCATAGTGCTCTTTCCCTTGTCATAAGCATCGCTCTGACGCTTCAATTCGTCTTGCATGCTCTTCAAATCGTTCTCATATTGCTTGGCCTGAGCCTCGAGTTCACCATTGATCTTAGAAATCTCTGGTAGGGACTGCATGATAGTCTGGGTATTTACCTTGCCGAATTTCTGAGCGAAAGTAGCAATAGGAGCCATCAGCATCAACATCAAAATAAGTTTTTTCATTTCTCTTCGTATTGTTATGTTATAATTATTTGTATTGTCATTCTGAGCATGTTGTATGTCATTGGAATGTAGTGAACTACTTTCCGTAACCTAACTTCTGCAAAACTTCATCGGAAATATCTATCTTGGGAGAACCAAAGATAATGGCAGTATCAGATGCACGGTCAAGCACAAGACTATAGCCGTGGAGATCTGAAATTTCTTTCACAGCATTATAGATCTCCTCATGAATAGGGGTCATAAGACTTTCACGCTGTTTAAAGAGTTCACCCTCTGGGCCGAAGTATTTCTTTTTGAGATCAGCTGATTCCTTCTCCTTCTGCATGATCTGCTCTTGCTTTGCATTCTTCTGCTCCTGAGAGAGGAAAACGATCTCGTTCTGATAGTTCTTATACATCGTTCCAGCCTCAGTATTGAGTGCCTCTACCTCTGCCTGCCACTTTTTTGATATCTGGTTAAGCTGCTCGTTTGCACGTTCATAAGCGGGGATATTTTTCAACACATACTCCATATCAACCAATGCAAACTTCTGGGCATTCGCTGCCATAGGCAAGAAGCCAATCAGCATTGCCAGCATAAGGGTCTTCATGAGGACAGAGCCTCTGTTGCTTTTTATCATGTTCATATTCGTCCTTTCTTTTATAAAGTTGAGGTTTCAAATAAGACGTAGCACATCGCAATCGGGTTACAACGTTAAGCTTTTTTATATTTGCTTAGAATTCCTGACCTAATACAAAGTGGAACTGGCTGCCACCCTTCTTTCCAAATACCTGGTCAAAACCATAGGCCCAATCGATACCCATCAGACCAACCATAGGAAGGAAGATTCTGACACCCACACCAGCCGAACGCTTCATATTGAATGGGTTAAAGTTCTTAGTGTCAGTCCAAGAATTACCACCCTCAAGGAAGGTAAGTGCGTAAATCGTGGTATTGCCAAGCATCAACGGATAGCGCAACTCTAATGAAAGACGGTCATAGGCATAACCTTCGTATCCATAAGGAGTAAGTGAGCCGTTTTCATATCCACGTAGTCCAATGGTCTCTTGTCCATAGGTCATCGAGTAACCGGTCATACCATCACCACCCATGTAGTAAGTCTCAAACGGACTCTTCTTGTACTTATTGTAGCTACCAACCAATCCGAACTCAATGCGCGTCATAAGCACAAAGCACTTCTGTGCACTAGTAAGGGCGGTAAATGTACGGGCCTTAAACTTCCACTTGTGGTACTCAATCCACTTGTATTTCTCTTGCTGCTCACTCACATAAGAAGGAGAGTTGGGGTTTGTTGCAAGATTCTTATAGTCCTTATTGTCCCATGCAGACCATGGCGGAGTTACTGTCACACTAGCCGAGAAATCCGATCCTGAGCGTGGGAACAGCTGATTGTCCGTAGAGGTACGGTTGATGCCCAAGGTGAGGTTAAGGTTATTGGAGTTTCCTGTTGAGAAAAGGCCGAAGTAACGCCAGTTCTTAAGCATGTAGCGTGTATAAGCAAGCTGCACCGAAAGTGTAAAGTAATCATCAGGCCAACGAAGGCGTTTGCCCCAGCCAAGATTAGCACCTAGTACTTGCAAGTATTTGTCTGGGTCGTAATAATTCTCATAGTTTGTATAGTTGTAACCATAGCTACTGTACCCCGTCATGTAATTCATGTAACTGTTCTGCCAAGCCTGATTATAGTAATTGCTTGACACGTCGGTCATCTTGGAATAGTAGACACCGAATGAGAACTGAATGGGTCGTTTTCCTCCAAACCAGTTAGTTGAATAGCTGGCATTATAGCTCTGATAATACTGACCATTGGTCTGTACACCAAGGGAGAGCTTCTCTCCTTCACCGATAGGCATAATACCACGATGTTCCTTGTTCTTATTGAACAAATTGGCCATAGAGAAGTTGTTAAGCGTGAGTCCTACACGTCCGATGATACCTGTCTGGCCCAAACCTAGAGAGAACTCAATCTGGTCATTGGACTTTTGTTCGAGGTTCCAGTTGATATCTACTGTACCATTCTCATAGTCTGGCTTTACATCAGGCACCACTTTCTCCGGGTCGAAATGTCCCATTGAAGCCAGCTCGCGAGCTGAACGCATGAGGGCTTCCTTAGAAAAGAGATCACCCGGCTTTGTGCGAAGTTCTCGGCGAACTACATTTTCATAGAGTCGATCGTTACCATTGATACGAACATGACTAAGATGCGCTTGTGGACCTTCCATGACGCGCATCTCCAAATCGATGGAATCGCCTACGATATTGACCTCAGTGGGTTGAATGCTCGAGAACACATAGCCATGGTTATAATAGAGGTTACCGACAGCATCATCGTCTTCGGTAAGACGTTTGTTCATGAGTTTCTGATTATAGACATCACCACTTTCCATGCCTAGGACATTACCTAGTAGGTCAGACGTATAGACAGTATTGCCTACCCAATGGATATTGCGAATAAAATATTTTTGACCCTCGTCAACCTTGATATAGATGCTCACGTGTTTGGGATCAACATTCCACACGCTATCCTTTAAGATAGTAGCATCACGGTAACCGAGTTCGTTATATTTTTCGATAAGCTTCTTTTTATCTTCCTTCCATCTTTCCGGGGTAAACTTCTTTGCCTTAAGGAAAGATGACAACTTTCCTGCCTCATGGGTCTTAGCAAAAGCGCCTTTTGTGAAGAGCCCACCTTTGATCTTTGAATCCTTGAGGCTTTCATTTCCATAAATGATGATGTTACGAACCTTCATCTTTTCTTTCTTGTCGATAACGACATCCAGAATAACTTGGTTCTTTTGCGTCACATCATTACGTTGACGAATATCTATATCAGCATTCTTGAAGCCCTTATCGTCGAAATATTTCTTAGCCAGAATCTTAGCGCGATCAATCATGTTGGGTGTGATTTGACCTCCCTTAATCATGCCAAGCTTCTTCTCCATATCCTCACGTTCGGTTTTCTTCAGACCGATGTAATTGATCTCAGAGACACGTGGACGTGGCTTTAAAGCAATGTTCAGATAAATCTTGTTGCCAACCAATGAGTCGGCTGAGATGCTTACATCAGAGAAAAGGCCATGCTTCCAATAGCGTTTCACGGCATCGGTAATCTCGGTCCCTGGAACAGAAATACGCTGTCCCACTGCTAGGCCAGAGATACTTGTGAGCATATAATCCTCATAACCGCCCATACCCGATACGGTTAATCCGTCTATAACAACGGTGCGGGGTGTTCCTGCGTAAGTAATATCAGGGTGAATGATTTTGTCTTGGGCATTGGTGGCAATGCTGTAAGCCATTACCATTATGGCCGCAAGTATCTTGGTTCTGTTATAATACATCTTTATCTTAGTGTCGATCATTAAGTTCTAGTGATTGTTCTCGGATAGAAAAATATAAATTCTCTATTTGTTTGTTTCGACTTCTGCCTGCTCTTCGGTCTTTCCGAATCGGCGTTGACGGCTCTGATAGCTTGCAATGGCCTTACGAAACTCTTCTTCGTCGAAATCGGGCCAATACGTATCACAGAAGTATAACTCCGAGTAAGCAATCTGCCAAAGCAGGTAATTGGATATGCGAATCTCCCCACCAGTACGAATTAGCAAGTCGGGATCGGGCATAAAATTGGTCACCATGTGACTATCCAAAGTCTTCTCGTCGATATCGTCTACATCAATAACCCCAGTTTTTACCTCGGCAGCAATTTCGCGAGTGGCTTTTGTAATCTCCCATCGAGAACTGTAGCTAAGTGCAATGGTCATGGTCATAGTAGTATTACCAGCAGTATTAGCCATGACTTCATTTAACTTATCCTGCACAGAAACGGGCAACCTATCTATCTCGCCGATGGCTTGGAAGCGTACATTATTCTTTTGGAAAATCTCTTCTTCAAGCGCAGAAATCACTAAAGCCATCAAAGCGTCAACTTCTTGAATCGGTCTGCTCCAGTTTTCCGTAGAGAAGGTATAAAGCGTGAGATATTTAACTCCAAGTTCGGTGCACTCAGAAACAATTTTACGGATAGGTTCTATGCCAGCCTGATGACCATAACTGCGTTCCTTGCCGCGCTGGGCTGCCCATCGGCCATTACCATCCATAATGATGGCAATATGCTTGGGAATCCTAGTCATATCAAGTTCTGTCATATCTTTTATTCTTTATTACACGTTGAGCATTTAGCCATAAAACTGTAAGTGAGCGTAAACTGCAAGGCAGAGTAACAGTCAGTATTCTTGAACAAACCTGAGCTCGTCACATAATAAGGGTCTTTCACTCCATCGAGTTCATCAGTCTGAGAAAAATGCAGAGCCCATTCCAATCCTAGATTCATGCGCTCACTCATCTTATATTTTACTCCTAAGCCTAAAGGAACGTTCATAGCGAACTTACCTTTATTCGGCGTATCGACGTATGCTCCGCCAACACCGGCAAAGACAAAAGGCGTAAAGCGCTTTGCTCCACGATAGTCGCGACCAGTTCCATAAGGCCAAAAGTTATACTCATAGGTCAAGCAAACATCGTAAAGGGTATTATTAAAGGTGACGGGTGCTCCTGCATAATCCGGATAATATGTGTCTACATCATCAGAAGACCCTTTCATTGTTCCTACGCTTACATTCATCCTCAAGGCTGTGTATGGATTGAACACATAACGTGCCATTGCTGTAGCCATAGGTTGCAAATCCTTGGTCAGATTACCATTGAAATCACCTAAATATCCATTAAGTCCTAACCCTGCACCAATCTCCATGCGATACTCCGATTCATCTTGGGCACTCAGCTGAGTGGCAGAGCCGAAAATCATCATGAAAATCAGTAGATACCTCATGCTCGTATTCAGCAATACAGCCTATTGATTCACCCAACCTAAGCGAGCGAGGCGCCCTAGCCATATTTTGGCATCATTTGCCTTGCTCAGGTAGATGTGGTTGCTATTGTCACAAGCCATGGTAAAAGGTGTTGCAGCTTTATCAAAATCATCGGCAAGTAGTATTTCACTACTACTAAGCCATGTCAGCCCCTCATCGTTACTAAAATAAAATACAGGGAAACTGCCACCCACTGCAAGTAATCCATCATCATAGGAAATGACCTGAAGATTGCTCATATAGGGCAACAGATGCTGACTATATGGATCATCCGGATAAAATGCCCAAGGCTGAGCTTGGCTACCTGCGGCATTTTCCTCTACCTTCCTCCAAACGAAAGTTTTGCTATTATTTATTGTTCCTACAATGATCAGGTTGTTAGTCTCAACATTTACTTCCGAGGGTAAGCATACGAAGTTAATATTTTCTGTAGGTAACTTGGAGACGTCTGTGTCCAATGCTTCTTTTGTCCATGTTGCTCCATTGTCCGAAGATGACACAATGCCATCACCTGTCAAGCCATACAACTTTTTGTCGCTAGCGCCAATGAGCTGAATTAAATTCGTGGCAGCACTACGCTGTTCCCAGTTTTGTCCGTCCATAGATCGAAGTATGTTGCCCCCATCTTTCAGATACAGATATCCACCCATGGCCACAACGTTGTTGTATGCACCTGAAGAAAATTGCGAAGACAACTGCTGAAAAGCACCTCCATTTTCTTTGAATCCTACGGTTTGGTTATCTTTGACACCAAACAGGAACATAACACCATTATTGTTAACCAATCTACGCTCACCTACACCAGAAAGATCTGCATAAGATTTGACATTCCAGGTCATTTCAGTACCTTTCTGTTTGTGGACGTTAACCTTAACGGTATATTCGCGATAAGCAGTACCACCCATATTTACCACGCGGACCCTTATCGGGTTTGTAAAGTCAAGTGAGTCTGTGGTACTAAAGTAAGCGAGACTATCATCACCAGCTTTATCCTTCAGGTTCAACAGAATAGTTCCACTATTCTTTGAGGTAATGGAACAAACAATCTTAGATGGGTCACAGCCATATGGCAAAGAGTCTGGATTATAAATTTGCCTCTGTAATTGGTCAATATAAAATTTCACACCGGATGGACTATAAGTCGACTTATAAATGCTGTCATTCTTACCGTCACTTGTCGTGGTGTGCAGGTATCGGTTAACTGTAGATAGCGAAAATGCCGTCACAGCCGTGTCGTCATAAGTGGTCGTTTTGTCTTCGTTGTCGCTTAGACAGGAACTGAAAGTCAGCACACTCAGAGCTCCGACAATCGATGACAATATCTTATTTATCATTATGCGCAATCGTTGATTTTAGCTGCAAATTTACTCAGAAATCTTTAAACACCGACTTTTTTCTATTGATTATTAGGCAAAATATTGATTTATAGCGATTTTTTAAGTTTGTTTAGAGTTTATCAGAAACCGGATATCCATATAATAGAAAAAGGCAATACGATCACTCGCACTGCCTTTTTGTAAGAATAATGTTAACGGGATGTTGGTATTACCAAAGCAATAATACTAAGAATAGTCAACAATTTGACTTCATACCAACAAACCGGCTGATTCAAAATCTAATAACATAATCCTAATCTTTACCTTAAAAAATCTATCAAACTACTAACCTAATGAAACTTTATGTGTATCTTCTCACGAAGACAATACAAAGGTAAGCAATGTGCCCGAGCACACCAAATATTTTTGCATCATTTCACTATTATATCGCTTCTTTTTGATTTACCTCAAGCAAAAGGCTCGTCTCCTTATGGAGGCGAGCCTTTACTGATGTATTTTAAGTATTCTGTACCAAGAACTTAAAGCTGTGGACCAGCGGATACGAGAGCCTTGCCAGCCTCATTTCCTTCATACTTTTTGAAGTTCTTGATGAAGCGACCAGCGAGGTCCTTAGCCTTCTCATCCCACTGAGTTACATCAGCATAGGTATCACGAGGATCAAGGATGTTGGTGGCTACACCTGCCAACACTGTTGGAACTTCGAAGTTGAAGTAAGGAATAGTCTTAGTAGGAGCCTTGTTGATATTACCATCAAGGATTGCATCGATAATGCCACGAGTGTCACGGATAGAAATACGCTTGCCAGTTCCGTTCCAACCAGTGTTCACCAAGTATGCCTTAGCACCTGACTTCTCCATTTTCTTTACCAACTCCTCAGCATATTTTGTTGGATGCAATTCCAAGAAAGCCTGACCGAAACAAGCAGAGAAAGTTGGAGTCGGTTCTGTGATACCGCGCTCTGTACCTGCCAACTTAGCTGTAAAGCCAGAAAGGAAGTAATATTTTGCCTGTTCTGCATTTAGAATAGATACTGGAGGCAACACACCGAAAGCGTCAGCAGACAGGAAGATAACCTGCTTTGCTGCAGGACCTGCAGAGATAGGCTTAACGATTTTCTCAATGTGATCAATAGGATAAGATACACGAGTATTCTCTGTCACACTCTTGTCAGTAAAGTCAACCTTACCGTCAGCAGCAACTGTAACGTTCTCCAAGAGAGCATCACGCCTAATTGCATTATAGATATCAGGCTCAGAATCCTTATCAAGGTTGATGACCTTAGCATAGCAGCCACCCTCGAAGTTGAACACGCCATTGTCATCCCATCCGTGCTCGTCATCACCGATAAGCAAACGCTTAGGATCGGTAGACAATGTAGTCTTACCAGTACCAGACAAACCGAAGAAAATAGCGGTATTCTGTCCATTCATGTCAGTGTTGGCAGAGCAGTGCATTGAAGCAATACCCTTCAAAGGAAGGTAATAGTTCATCATTGAGAACAGACCCTTCTTCATCTCACCACCATACCATGTGTTAACAATGACCAGCTCCTTTGAAGTTACGTTGAAAACTACAGCTGTCTCAGAGTTCAAACCGAGTTCTTTGTAGTTTGTAACCTTAGCCTTAGAAGCGTTGTAAACAACGAAGTTTGGTTCCTCGTCTAGCTCCTCCTGGCTTATTGGCTGGATGAACATATTCTTTACGAAGTGAGCTTGCCAAGCAACCTCCACGATGAAGCGAACCTTCATACGAGTGTCCTTGTTTGCACCGCAGAAACCATCAACTACGAAAAGACGCTTGTTAGAAAGTTCCTTCTGAGCAAGTGCCTTCACTGCTGCCCAAGCCTCCTTAGAAGCAGGATGGTTATCATTTTTATATTCGTCAGACGTCCACCACACTGTATTGTGTGAGGTTTCGTCGTCAACAATAAACTTATCTTTAGGAGAGCGACCAGTGTAAATACCAGTCATAACATTTACTGCGCCAAGCTCTGTTTCCTGACCCTTCTCAAATCCTTCAAGGCTAGACTTTGTCTCTTCTTCGAAGAGTACCTCATAGGAGGGATTGTAAACTACTTCTGTAGTGCCTGTAATTCCGTACTTTTCTAGTACCGATTTATCAAACTTTGCCATTTTATAAAATGATTTAAATTGATGAATGTGATTTATCCTTACTTAGTTACACGCAAAGTTAGTTAAAAGTGGTTAGGTGGGCAAAGTTTGAGCGTTATTTTTACAATAATATAATTCATTTTTGGTTAAAGATTACAAAATCCACAATAATTGAATATCTTTGTAATTCAGAGTTTGCAAAAATCCTTTGAAATTAATTACTTTTGCACCTCGGAAAATACAGACTGACAAATCACATGGAAATTATTAATTTCAGCAATACAAATTCCATCATCAACCAGTACATGGCCGAGATGCGTGACAAAGAGTATCAGAAAAATCGCTTACTCTTTCGCAACAATATAATGCGCATTGGAGAATTTGAAGCCTTTGAGATTTCAAAGACATTTCATTATGAGTCCCAAGATATTATTACTCCATTAGGCTCTGCCTTGGTTAATGTACCAAAAGACGAAATTGTTTTAGCCACAATCTTCCGTGCAGGATTACCATTCCATACGGGCTTTCTCAATGTGTTTGATCATGCCGAGAACGCTTTCGTTAGCGCCTATCGCGAATACACCGATAAAGCTCACCACCAAGTGGGAATCCATGTAGAATACCTTGCTACACCAAGCATCGAGGGTAAAAATCTTATTATCGTCGATCCTATGTTAGCTACTGGCGGGAGTATGGAATTGAGTTATCAGGCGCTTCTTACCAAAGGTACGCCTAAACGCATCCATGTAGCCTGCGTTATTGCCACACCTGATGGCATTGACCACATCAAGAAGATCTTCCCTGAGGAAAACACAACTATTTGGTGTGCAGCTATCGACCCTGGTATGAATGAGTTCAAATATATCGTACCAGGATTTGGTGATGCAGGAGACCTCTGCTACGGAGAAAAGATTTAGTAGTAGCCCTTCTCGCAAACTGCATATTTTTACATCCTCAGCTTGTTTATGCGAAGTCTTATCACCTTCTAAAACGGCAAGCATCTAAAGTCCTTACTGATATTCTTTAAGTGCTTTTGGTAGCAAAGAGAATTCAAAATATCTAACAATAAAGTTCCCTTCCTTTGTAAGCTGTAAAATCAAGCACAAAGGAAGGGAACTGCTTTTCTAAAAGTATTAGGTTACTTCACTTCCCAAATATCATTGGTTTCAAGCAGTTCGGTGAAGTTATGATAATGCTTCTTCTGCTTTACTTCTTCTATCTGTGCATTAACAGCGCCGTCGTATGTAGGTCCTTCTACGTTCCGTATAACACCTAATGCAACGGGAAATCCATGTTCATTATCCATCATAGCAAGCTTCAACTGCAATGTGTCGTCCTCGCAATGGCTGTCATGTACAAGGACATCATCCATGGTATAGCCATCCTTGCCAATCTCTACAACCTTTAAGCCAAAGCCTTTTTGTACAAGTCCAAACTCATTGTTTTCTCCAAATACCAAAGGCTTACCATCTTCTACATAAATCGTATTTTTCTTGCGTCCACTGCTTGTGTAGATAGGGTCATAGACGCCGTTATTGAAAATGATGCAGTTTTGCAGTATCTCGCACACGGCAGCACCTTTGTGATGATATGCTGCCTTGAGAATCTCAATAGTATTTGGCGCATCGGATGCTACTGCTCGAGCGAAGAACTTGCCACGAGCACCAAAACACAACTCCGCAGGCCGGAATGGATCTTCAACAGTGCCGTAGGGACTCGACTTTGAGACAAATCCACGTGGACTGGTTGGAGAGTACTGTCCCTTGGTCAATCCATAAATTCGATTGTTAAGCAAAATCATGTTCAAGTCGATGTTACGGCGCATGGCATGGATGAAATGGTTACCACCTATAGCCAACGCATCGCCATCGCCACTTATCTGCCATATCGTTAGCTTTGGGTTGACTATCTTTGTGCCCATAGCTATGGCTGCAGCGCGACCATGGATTGTCTGCATAGCGTATGTCTTAACATAGTATGGCAATCTACTAGAGCAGCCAATGCCCGAGATCACAGCGGTATCATAGGGTGCGACACCAATCTCAGCCATTGCCTTCTGAAAGCTGTTAAGAAATGCATGATCGCCACATCCAGGACACCAACGGGGTTGTCCCATCTTAAAATCTGCAGCAGTATATGTTGTCTGAGAAGCCTGTTCGTTCACAACTTCCTGTTGAATGTTTTCTTCCATCATCTTTCTGATTTAAAGGTTTCTACAGATTACTGGATAATTTTAGTATCATAATATAATCCCTCCTCTTCAATCTCAGGAGTCGTGAGAAGACTTTCGAAACCCTTCACGAGTTCATTAACTACAAAAGGTTGACCTTTCACCTGATTATATTGATAAGGAACAAAGTTGTTAATTCGTATACGTAGCAACGCAGCAAACTGCCCCAGATTCTGTTCTGCGACCACCACCTTTTTATATTTAGTAAGAACTTCTGCTGTATTTCGAGGCAGGGGGTTAATGTATTTGAAGTGAGCCAATGCTACTTTACACCCTTTCTTGCGCAACTCTGTCATCGTAGAGTAAAGGTGTCCGAAAGTGGAGCCAAAACCAACAATGAGTAAATCAGCATCATCCTTATCACCAAGCACTTCCACATCTGGCACTTTAATGGAAGCCACTTTGGTATAGCGCTCATAATCCATCTTGTGATGATTTTCAGGATCTGTTGAAATGGCACCTGTAGCACCGTCCTTCTCCAGTCCACCAAGGATGTGTGTGAAGCCCTCCATGCCAGGAACCGCCCAGTAGCGCACATGCGTTTCTGCATCGCGAATATAGGGAGTGTATTTATATTTTTGGTCGGCAGTTGCATAATGAGGCTTAATTTCTGGAAGCTCATCAATATTAGGGAGTTTCCATGCACCCGAACCATTAGCGCAATAGGCATCTGTCAGCAGCACCACAGGAGTGAGATGTTCCAATGCTATCTTAGCAGCCATGTAGGCGGCATCAAAGCAATCCGTAGGACTTGTAGCTGCTATTACAGGCATAGGACTCTCGCCATTACGCCCATAAAGCACTTGAAGCAAATCGGTCTGCTCACTCTTCGTAGGCATTCCAGTAGATGGACCGCTGCGCTGCACATCAATGACGACCAATGGCAGCTCATCAATCACGGCCAGATTCATAGCTTCGCTCTTAAGACAGATTCCAGGTCCAGAGGTTGACGTAGCTGCCAATGCACCGGCAAACGACGCACCCACTGCACTGGCACAGCCACTAATCTCATCCTCACATTGAACAGTCGTTACACCCAAAGACTTGTGTTTAGCCAACTCATGCAGAATATCTGTGGCTGGTGTGATGGGATATGAGCCCAAATATAACTTCAGGCCAGCTTTCTCGGCCGCTGCAATAAGTCCGTATGCAGTGGCTTTGTTACCGGTGATGTCCATATAACGGCCGGGCCTCTTTTCCCTTGTCTCTATGCGATAGGTGTTGGGAATAGATGCTTGAGTGTTCAAGCCGTAATCATATCCTGCCTGTACCACTTTTATATTGGCATCTGCCAAGTCCGGTTTCTTAGCAAATTTCTTGTGCAGAAAGCCAAACACCAAGTCCAAATCACGATTAAACAGCCAACACACTAGGCCCAATGCGAACATGTTGCGGCATTTTAGCATGGACTTGTTATCCATACCTGTATCAACCAACGCTTCTTTTACCATTCGCGTAATAGGACAGGCCACGACACGGTCAGGGTCAATACACATCTCCTTCAGATAGTCATCGGTCTGAAATTCGGCCTTCTTCAAATCAGCTGGACCAAAAGCATCTGTGTCAATGATAATTCCTGCTGTAGGCTTGGCATATTTATACTGTGTTCTCAAAGCAGCAGCATTCATAGCAACAAGTACGTCACACTTGTCGCCTGGCGTATAAACAGTACTCTCTCCTATGTGTACCTGATAACCAGACACACCAGTCAACGAACCTTGCGGAGCACGAATATCGGCAGGATAATCCGGAAATGTCGAGATATCATTACCAACTATTGCTGAAATTGTGGAAAAAATATTGCCAGCCAACTGCATTCCGTCGCCAGAATCACCAGAGAAACGTACAACAACGTCCTCGAGTTCTTTCACCTCTAATTCTTCAGACATAGTATTTATTAGTTAGATAGGTTGCTGATTTAGTTTCACTATTTTGCCCGCAGCGTTTTTGCAAACGTACAATTTAGTGCTAGATTTAAGTATAATGTCAGCAAAGATAATCCAACTTTTGAAGATACCAAAATAAAACTGCAATTAATTGTTTTACCAGAAAGTCACTATCTTGACTAGTTTCGCAATTATTCTTAGAGATAATTAGGTTTTCCAGAACTATCATTTAGAGGGATGTTGTCCTGCTTTGAATGTCTATTCTCCTGCGACAAAACACTTTCAAAAAGTGAAAAAATATACATTTCATCAATTTGTCGTACAAAACCATTGCTATTTCAGCCAATATTGGCTATCTTTGGCTATCTTTTTTTTACTATAATTGCATACAAGGACATGAAATCAACCATCAAAATACGTTGCAAAAACAACGGCACAACCCTAACAATTCCTATCGGAAGCACACTCTCTGAGGCCTATAAACTACTCGGGGTGCATATGGAATATGGACCCATCAGTGCACGAGTGAATAACAAAGTCGAAGGATTGCACTACCGACTCTACCACAATAAGGACGTGGAGTATATGGATATGACCACGGGCAGTGGTTCCCGCAACTACACACGCACATTATTTTTCATCCTTTGCAAGGCCGTCCATGACCTTTATTCAGGCAGCGAATTGACAATTGACATCCCTGTAAGCAAAGGCTACTTCGTGAATTTACAGATTGGACGACCTGTGGACCAGGATGACGTGGACCGCATTCGTGAGCGAATGCAACAGATCATTGATGCCAAGATACCCATTGTAAGGCATGAGGTAACAACTGAGGAAGCCATCAAGATGTTCGAGGGAAAAGGTGATGAAGCCAAGGTGAAACTACTACGGAGCAGCGGTAGCATCTACACCACCTATTATCAGATAGACGACTACATAGATTATTACTATGGCTCGTTACTCACTAACACTTCACAGATTTATCTCTTTGGCCTAGAACAATATTTCGATGGTATTCTTTTACGCATCCCCGACCTGAAAAATCCAGGCATTCTTCCTGAGATGACGCATCAAAAGAAGATGTTTGAGATATTCAAAGAGCACCATCGTTGGCAAAGTATCCTCGGCATCAGAACCGTTGGTGATTTCAATGAATTGGTACAGGCTGGGAGATCCACTAACCTTATCAATGTGTCCGAGGCACTTCAAGAGAAGAAGATCTCACGTATTGCAGATGAGATTGCCGCCCGTAAAGATGTGAAACTTGTACTACTTGCAGGTCCGTCATCATCGGGAAAGACCACAACATGCAAGCGTCTTAGCATCCAATTACTGGCCAACGGTGTCAAGCCTCTGCAAATTTCGCTCGATGATTACTTTGTGGACCGTGACCATACACCCAAAGATGAGAATGGCGAATACGACTATGAGAGCCTTTATGCCCTCAACCTAGATCTTATCAATGAGCAGTTCAATGCTCTCTTCCGTGGAGAGGAGGTCGAACTGCCTAAGTATGATTTCCAGACAGGAAAGTGTCAGCCAAGCGGAAAAAAGCTCCACATGGAATCTCACAACGTACTCATCGTAGAGGGAATCCACGCCCTCAATCCAGAACTGACGAATCAAATTCCTGAGTCGATGAAGTATCGTGTATATGTTTCTGCATTGACAACGATTCTCCTTGACGACCATAACTATATCCCAACAACTGACAACAGACTACTTCGTCGCATCATACGTGACTACAAATACCGTGGTGTGAGCGCAAAAGATACGATTCATCGTTGGCCGTCTGTGCGTGCGGGAGAGAACAAGTGGATATTCCCTTATCAAGAAAATGCCGATGCAATGTTCAATTCTGCCATGCTATTCGAGTTAGCCGTTATCCGTCAACAGGCTGAACCCCTACTCGACCTTGTTCCAGAGAATTGCGAGGAGCATGCAGAAGCCTATCGATTGAGCAAATTCCTCAAGTATATCATTCCTGTTCCTAACCGCGACATCCCACCAACGAGTCTCCTCCGAGAGTTTCTTGGCGGCTCATCGTTTAAGTATTAAACATCAACGATAATAGGATTGGACATCAAAGCTGGTTCTGAGAGTTGATTTGAGGCAAACCAGATTAGATAATCGATTAATTGTAGATAATAAAATACCCATGGTCAAACAGATCATGGGTATTCTTTTCATTTATTGCATCAAATTAAATAATTAATTTAATACGAAGAAAGTCTTTTAGCTTTATTGCCATCCACCTCCCAAACTTCTATATATCTCAACCATCGTGGATAGCTGCTGTTGCCTTGCCTCTAAGAGTTCAAGGCGTGCATCAAGGGCATCCCGTTGATCCAATAGAACATCTAAGTAGTTAGCCCTCCCATTGAGATAAAGTTCTCGTGCAACCTCAACTGACTTGTCGAGAGTCTGGGACTCTTTCTTTTTCAGATCAAAGTATTTTCCAAGATTGTCAATCTTGGAGATTAGATTACACACTTCTGCATAGGCAGTGAGCAAGGTCTTGTCGTATTGATAAAGAGCTTCAATCTGCTGAGCATCTGCCGACTTAAAGTTGGCCTGAATTGCAGTGCGGTTTATAAGTGGCGCTGTTAGGCCACCAACAACACTGAAAGCCAACGACTGAGGCAGTTTGGTGAGATAAGTAGGGTTAAAGGCATCAAGGCCAATCGCAGCGGAGATGTTGAGCGAAGGAAAAAACTCCTTGCGCGCCGCCTCCACATTCCACTTTGTTGCAGCAAGTTCGTGTTCAGCTTGGCGTATATCTGGTCGATTATCCAATAGTTGGGCAGGTACCCCTAGTGACAATCGCTGCAAATCCGAAGTAAAAAACATAGTTTTATCACGAGTTATTGATTCCGGATAGCGCCCCAAAAGCAGGTTGAGTGCATTCTCAGTCTCTATGATTTCCTGCTTCACAGTATACTCATCGGAGCTAGCTTTGGCAAGTTCCGCCTCAAATTTTTGAACCGCAAGTTCAGTATCTGCGTCGGCACTCTTCTGAATTTTGGCAATTTCGACAGCACGACGTTGTAACTCTATGTAAGTATGTACAATATCAAGCTTATTGTCCAATGCTAACAACCGGTAATAATCTCCTACCACCATTGATATAAGCGATGAAAAAACATCATTGCGTCCTTCAACCGTGGCCAAGTAATGCTCCACTGCTGCCCGCTTCTCAGCCCCGAGTTTGTTCCACAAATTGGCATCCCAGCTAGCCTGTACTCCTAAGTTATAATCCATCAAAGGGTCAGGCATAACCTTTCCCGGTTTAATGTCGGTAGTCGCATTGCCAGCACCCTCACTTGTGTAACGACCAGGTTTGTTCACTCCTAAGCCAGCTCCGGCAATCACGGTAGGCAACAAACGACCGCTTCTATAGAGCACATCACTCTGTGCCATCGCAATCTGCTGAAGCGTAATACGAAGGTCTTGGTTATTGGCCAGTGCCGTCTCAATGAGTGTCACCAAGTGAGGATCCGTAAAAAATTGCTTCCATGGCACAATGCTCGGTTTCGAACTTTGAGCACTATCCCCTTGGTAATGGATAGGCAACGCGCTCTTCACGCTATCACCCTGTACTGTTGCTTGTGGTGTTTTACAGCCATGAAGCACCATACCACCTACTATTAGTATATATAGGGCTTTATTTTTCATATTATTCCCCATTATCTTTGTAATCGACACCAGCCTCAGTTTCTGGAAGGTAGTTATATTTTTTATCCTTCTCTTCTGACAGTGGCTTATTGCGTTGATACTTCACCATCTTGGCCTTGTCAGCTAGCGATCCGAATATATAGTAGAGTCCCGGTATCAAAAACACTCCAAAAGCCGTTCCTATAAGCATTCCACCTACAGCAGCCGTACCAATGGTACGGTTTCCTATGGCACCCGGACCTGTAGCAATGACCAATGGCAGCAAACCGGCGATGAATGCGATGGAGGTCATAAGGATTGGACGGAAGCGTGCCACGGCACCTTCAATAGCAGCCTGTCCCACTGACATTCCCTGATTTCGTCGCTGTACGGAGTATTCTACCATAAGCACAGCATTTTTGCCGAGTAGTCCTATGAGGATCACAAGTGCCACTTGCGCATAAATGTTATTTTCCAATCCAAACATTTTCAAGAAGAAAAAGGCTCCAAATACACCAGCCG
>Ga0183095_11331_pt1 | contig 21135 bp, 18 predicted proteins | sample BioMet4_FD_130346 | JGI IMG/M metagenome (GOLD analysis project Ga0183095, IMG submission 130346) | Microbial communities from bioreactor (seeded with sewage sludge) at LBNL, California, USA - Biofuel metagenome 4 (v2) (version 3) | ecosystem: Engineered > Bioreactor > Anaerobic > Unclassified ...
TACCGTTCCTGGGCTTCTTGGGTTTGAATCTCGTTGCGTTCGCGCCATTCACGGAGAGGTTCAAGAAGTGTGTCTAATGAGAAGCGAGCGTCACTTCTACGGCGCATATTATCGAACACAAAAAGTAGGATGAGCACCACAATAATCATCACGATCACAGCGATTAACCACCAGTTAAGCTGTCGTGCCGTAATATCCAATTGACTTGCGCGAGCTTCTAAGGTTCTGTCTTGGCGCGTTTGTTCTTGCAGGTCTAGATATATGTTTCGATTATAATCACTGTTAGCCTTGTCATTCACAGCAGAATATACTAAAGATAACTGCTCTCTAATAGATGCTACAAGATCAGGGGCTTGATCAATAGCCTTGTTCTCGTTAAGTGCAAGATTGAGGCAGGCCATTGCCGAACGGTAATCCTTGATTTGCCAAAAATTCTCTGCAAGTGTGCGATTTGCGCCCGCAATCTGGTAGACATCGCCGTATTGACGAAACATATTGAGAGCACGTTGCGACAAGTATCCTGCCAGCAAACTGTCAGGCATCTGATCTACATTGATATATTCTATTGCTCGATAGTTGTCCCTAATAAGCTGCTGTCTTCGACTTGGTGTCTGAAGATGTTCGCTCATTGCCTGCATAGCTTGTGCTTCCCAGTATATATAACCATGCTCTTTTGCAAGCATATAGCATTGGGTAAGATACTCGAATTCGGCTTGGGCTATCTCATCATCGGTTCCTTCGGTCAGTATTCCACCAGCACCGATATTATACCAATAACTTATAAGTTGAGTAGTGTCTTCCTGTATTTCACCATAGGGATTAATATCAAAAAGTGCATCAACAGACTGTTGCTGCAATCCCACATAATAGTAATATATTGATGTAATGATATTAAATTCCGATTCTGCATAAACTAGTCGTAAACGTTGGTGCTTAGAAATATGATCTGGTTCATCAGCAATTCTGCGAAGTCGACTTATTGCTCGTTCACGGTAACCATAAAAATCCTTATTCCTCGATTTTCTTTGACAAAGTCGCATATGTTGGACATCGGCAATAAGAAGTTCTATTTGATTGTTGCTGTTATCAATTATTTCATCCAACTGGTGAGTAGCTTGGGCATATTCCATTTTGGCAATGCTGACAAAAGCCAAGTTGTTTAGTGCCTCCGCCCGATCTATCCCACAACTATCAGCGAGTAATCGTGCCTTTTCGGCATATACTTTGGTAGAGTCAAGATTGCGGTAATGATATGAATAGGATTTCTCGTTCAATAGCTCAAATTGACTATTGTCTTTATCATCACATGACAGAACACTGATAATGACAAATGCCATTACCAACCAAGTCAACGATTTATATGCGAAACGAGAATGGAACATCAGTGCAAAAAATAAAAAAGTCATGAATTAAAGGACTGCAAATATAGCTTGCAGTCCATTAATCCATGACCGTCTATCGTTAATGGGCGTTAAGCGCGAGCTTCACGAATATAGCCAAGTGCCTCAACACACTTGTCTGTGATGGCTTGCCAGTTTTCTGAAGCAATCACATCCTTAGGAAAGAGCTTAGATCCCATGCCTACGCAGAATACTCCACTTTTTATCCATTCAGTTAGATTTTCTTTGTCAGGCGAAACGGCGCCGGTCACCATAATATTGGACCAACGTAGCGGACCGAGAACATTTTTCACGAAGGAGGGTCCTCCGACGTTGCCTGCAGGGAAAACCTTGGTAACATCGCATCCCATTGCTTGTGCATTGCTGATTTCAGTAACGCTACCACAACCTGGAGAGTAAGGAACCAAACGCCGGTTACAAACAGTTGCAATCTCTGAAACAAAGTTAGGACCTACAATAAAATTGGCACCTAACTGCATGTAAAGGGTTGCTGTGGCAGGATCAATCACCGTGCCAGCACCTAGTACCATTTCCGGACATTCCTTGTCGGCCCACTTTATCAAAGCACCAAACAATTCATGAGCGAAGTCTCCACGATTTGTGAATTCAAATGCACGGACACCACCTTGATAGCAAGCCTTGATAACCTGCTTGCATATTTCGAGATCGTTGTTGAAGAAAACAGGAACCATTCCTGTAGACTTCATAGCCTGAAAGACCTCTGACTTACTGAATTTTGCCATATCGTATTATGAATAATCTTTTTATTATATTTATCGTTGAACGCGACCACTGGCGTTACCACTTGCCAAACTCTCAACTTCTTCAACACTTACGAGATTGAAATCGCCGGGAATGGTATGTTTCATGGCTGATGCAGCCACAGCAAATTCCAATGCCTCACCCTGTGTGGGTTTGGTGAGCAGACCATGGATGAGTCCACCAGCAAAACTGTCACCGCCACCAACACGGTCAATGATCGGCTCTATATCGTAACGTTTGCTCTCATAGAACTCCTTTCCATCATAGATAAGTGCCTTCCATCCATTATGACTGGCAGAGAACGACTCACGCAATGTGGAAACTACATACTTGAAACCAAATTCCCTCATCATGCCTTGGAAAATACCATAATATCCACTGGCATCTGTCTTGCCTCCCTCTACGTCAGCATCTGGTTTAAATCCGAGGCAAAGTTGTGCATCTTCTTCGTTGCCAATGCATACGTCTACATATTGCATCAATGGACGCATCACGGAAATGGCCTTCTCCGATGACCACAATTTTTTACGGAAATTGAGATCTACTGAGACTGTAACACCATGACGTTTAGCGGCTTCACAGGCAAGCTTTGTGATTTGTGCTGCCTTGTCGGAAACAGCTGGTGTGATGCCACTCCAGTGGAACCACTGTGCACCTTCCATGATGGCATCAAAGTCGAAGTCTGTAGGTTCAGCTTCAGCGATAGAGCTATGTGAGCGATCATAAATCACTTTGGAAGGACGCATCGATGCACCTGTCTCGGCATAGTAAAGTCCGACACGCTCGCCTCCTCGAGCAATAAACTGAGTATTGACACCATAGCGACGTAAGGCATTCACAGCGATTTGTCCGATCTCATGCTTAGGAAGCTTAGAAACGAAATATGCTTCGTGACCATAGTTGGCCACACTCACTGCTACATTAGCCTCGCCGCCACCTGGAATAATACGAAAGTGATCCGACTGAATAAAGCGGTCACTCCCCTCGGGAGACAATCGAAGCATAATCTCACCTAATGTTATGATTTTTGCCATTGTTTTTCTTCTTTAAATATTTTATGTTTATTCCTATAGATTAATCCAATCGTTTGTAAAGGCAAAAATAATCATTAATTCTGAAAGCAAGAAATATAATTTGAAAAACATTATTTTTGAGCAAATAAATACTTTAACTATCAGCGTATTCAACTTTTATTGTTATTTTTGCAATAATATTTGGCAAATCAATTATGGTGGATAAAATCAGAATAAAGGATATTGCCCAGCAAGCTGGAGTATCGGTTGGGACTGTCGACAGAGTGTTACATGAGCGTCCAAATGTATCGGCCAAGTCGCGAGAAAAAGTCGAGAATGTTTTGAACGAAATGAATTACCAGCCTAATATGTATGCTTCGGCTCTGGCTTACAACCGATCCTATGTGTTCTATGTTCTTATGCCCAAGCATGAACAGGAAGCTTATTGGGAGGAAATTGAGGAAGGCATACGAATGTCTCAAGAGTCTCGCAGGGATTTTCATGTCAAAGTAGAGTTTCGATACTTTGAACGTTTTGATGATAATTCCTTTCACGAAGGAGCTCAACAATGCTTAGATGCTAAGCCTGATGGCGTTGTCGTAGTCCCTTCTGATTTGGAGAGCACGCGCAACTTTACTGACCAAATGCATGAACAAGATATTCCTTTTGTGATGCTTGACTCCTATATGCCAGATCTGAAGCCATTGGCTTTCTTTGGACAGGACTCATTCTCAAGTGGATACTTTGCTGCACGTATGCTTATGCTTCTTGCGCATAAAGAGAAAGAAATTGCTCTTGTTAAGCTGACTGTAAACGGACATGTGGTGAGTAAGCAGCAAGATAACCGTGAGATGGGATTTCGACATTATATGCATGACCATTTCCCTGAAGTAGAACTACATGAATTAAAATTACCCCTCAATACTTCTCGTCAACAATATGACAAGATGCTTGAAATTTTTTTCACTCAACATCCCAGTGTTCATCACTGTGTCACCTTAGGATCAAAGGCACATATAGTAGGCCTTTTCCTGCTCAAGACCAACCGTCGAGATGTGCAAATCATGGGCTATGACATGGTCTACAAAAATGCTGAATGCTTGAGACAAGGAAGCATATCATTTATTATTGCCCAACATGGCTATCAACAAGGTTATGCCTGTATAGAGACGCTCTTTAAGGCTATTGTTTTGAAGAAGAAAGTGACCCCGCTTAATTATATGCCCATTGAGTTGTTGTCACGTGAAAATGTTGATTTCTATAGACGTACACAACTTTGACATTTGAGAAAAACATAAAGAATAGCAACAAACAAACTTACATATAAAAACTATGAACGAAACATCATTCATTAAAATCAACCATGCAGATAGCGTCGTAGTATGTCTGCGTGCCTTTCAAAAAGGCGAGACCATTGAAGTTGATGGTCAGACCATCACTGTACTACAGGACACACCTGCCGGTCACAAGCTCCTCTTGCAGGACACTCCTGCTGGAAAAGAGATCATAAAGTATGGCTATCCTATCGGTCATGCCAAGGAGGACTTGAAGGCAGGACAATGGGTCAATGATGAAAATCTTAAGACGAATCTCAGTGGTACGCTTAACTATGAATATCATCCTGTCAATAAGTCACTTGAAATAGACAACGAAAATCTTTACTTCAAAGGTTATCGACGCGCTAATGGTGAAGTTGGTGTACGCAATGAAATTTGGATTGTACCTACTGTTGGATGTGTTAACGGCATTGCTGATCGATTGGTGAACCGACTGAAAGCCGAGACAGGCATGAAGGGAATTGACTCCGTGATGGCTTGGAAACACAATTATGGCTGTTCTCAGCTTGGAGATGACCACGAGAATACGCGCAAAATACTACGTGATATTTGTCTTCACCCTAATGCTGGCGGAGTATTGGTACTCTCTTTAGGTTGTGAAAACAATCAGCCCGATAAGTTCATGGAGATGCTTGGTGATTATGATCATAGTCGCATCAAGCTCTTGGTGACTCAACGAGTAGTAGGTGACGAGGTAGAAGAAGGAATGAATCTTTTACGCGAAATCTATGAAACAGTTAGTAAGGACTCTCGAGAGGAGGTGCCAATTAGTGAATTGCGTGTTGGCCTTAAGTGTGGAGGAAGTGATGGCTTTAGTGGCATCACCGCTAACCCACTTGTTGGTGAGTTCTCCGATTTTCTCGTTGCGCAAGGTGGCACAACCATTCTTACAGAGGTTCCCGAGATGTTTGGCGCTGAGACCATACTGATGAATCGCTGCAAAACTCCTGAATTGTTTGAGCAGACAGTGAGTCTTATCAATGATTTTAAGGACTACTTCCTTTCTCATGGCGAACCTGTTGGCGAGAATCCTTCACCAGGTAATAAAGCCGGAGGTATATCCACCCTAGAAGATAAGGCTTTGGGCTGCACGCAGAAGGCTGGTCGTGCTCCCGTCAGCGGTGTGTTGGCTTATGGAGATAGGCTGAATGAGCATGGCCTGAACTTGCTTTCTGCACCCGGTAATGACCTTGTTGCATCCACTGCATTGGCTGCATCTGGTTGTCAGATCGTGCTTTTCACTACAGGCAGAGGCACGCCATTTGGCACCTTTGTTCCAACGATGAAGATATCAACCAATAGCGATTTGTATGCTCGTAAACCAAATTGGATTGACTTTAATGCAGGTGAGTTGCTGCAAGGTGTATCCATGGTTGACCTTAACAGGAAGTTTATAGAGAAGGTTATCGCTGTAGCAAGTGGTGAAAATACATTGAACGAAAAAAATGACTATAGAGAAATCGCCATCTTTAAAAATGGTGTGACTCTTTAATTCAATTTTGTTTCACTCCTTACAAGGTAACAATGAGGGTGTGATTCAATTTGATTCATACGGTGATTCAATTTGATTCACGCTGTAATTCAATTTGATTTACAACGTGATTCAATTTGATTCACTATGCGAAATCATAGCGATGGTAACAAGATAGCATATGTTTTTTCATCGCTATACACACGAAAAAGCTTCCAAAACTGTAAAGTTCGGTATAGATTAGGTTCGTGTTGTCTGTTCCTTAGATAGTATGTCATGACCAAAGGATTATTAGCCCTGTCGCCATTAATGGTTTTTATAGGGCTCTACTTAGGATTAAGCATTGTTGCGGGCGACTTTTACAAGGTGCCCATGACGGTTGTTTTTTTGATAGCTAGTGTTTATGCCATTGCCATTTCTGGTGGATTCCCTCTTAATAAACGAATTGACATATATTCCCGTGGGGCCAGTTCGGACAACCTGATGCTCATGCTTTGGATCTATGTGCTTGCTGGTGCTTTTGCCGCCTCGGCTAAAGAAATGGGAGCAATTGATGCCGCGGTAAACCTTGCTCTAAACATCTTGCCAGCAAACATGATTCTTCCAGGCCTCTTTATTGCTGCCTGTTTTATATCCATTTCTATAGGTACAAGTGTCGGCACCGTAGTGGCATTGGTTCCTGTTGCTGCTGGCATGGCTCATGAGACGGGCGGAAATGTTGCTTTATTGACAGCTGTTATAGTTGGAGGAGCCTATTTTGGTGATAATTTGTCTTTTATTTCTGATACAACAGTAGTTGCAACGCAGACTCAAGGCTGCAAGATGAGCGACAAGTTCCGTGTCAATTCAATTATTGTTGCTCCTGCGGTTGTGATTATTCTTATCGTTTACACGGTCATGGGACAAGGAATGATTGCCCCAAATCACATTCCTAAGGTCGAATATCTGAAGGTAATACCTTATTTGGCTGTACTGGTTACGGCTGTCGCTGGTATGAATGTTATGGCAGTTCTTGTACTTGGAACTTTGCTTTGTGGCATTATCGGAATGATTACCGGTGGCTATGGGCTCTTTGACTGGCTTGGTGTTATGGGCAAAGGTGTCATCAGCATGGGCGAACTTATTATTATTGCGATGATGGCAGGAGGCATGCTGGAGATCATCAAAGAAAATGGCGGTATTGATTATATCATTAAGAAACTCACGGCTCATGTACATGGCAAGCGTGGTGCAGAAATGTCAATTGGAGCATTGGTAAGTCTTGTCAATGTTTGCACGGCAAACAACACTGTCGCCATACTTACCGTTGGTAATATAGCCAAACGTATCGGGGATAAGTTTGGACTTGACAATCGTAAGACAGCAAGCATTCTCGACACTTGTTCGTGTGCTGTACAGGGCTTATTGCCGTATGGTGTTCAGATGCTACTTGCTGCCGGACTAGCTAACATCAACCCAATGCAAATACTTCCTTATCTTTATTATCCAATCGCATTGGGTATTTCTGCAATATTTGCCATATTGATGCGTTATCCAAAAAAATACTCCTAAATCCCATGGACATCATTACTCGCAACTTTTTCCGTTTGCTTCGCTCTGGTGCTTTGAATGAATACGAGGCACTTGAACCGATGTCGACTTTTAAATGGAACCGGTTGGACAGGATGGTTCATGCTCAACAGGTGGAGGCTGCAGCTCAGAAGGGAGCACGGAATCATCAATTTGACGAGATGGCACCTATACCTCGATACTTGATCGAAGATAAGATTGAAGTACAGCGGCTCCCTGATTATGTGCAACTTAGTAATCCTTTGTTTAACTATAGATTAAAGAAAATAGAAGAAGAAGAAAGGCATGCTATTGACACAAATATTGGTTCGCTTGAAGTATTACACCTTATCGTTGGTAATGTATCGAACATGCTCAATAAGGGAATGATACTTAGAGGCATTATAGCTCTAGGAAGTTATCTTCGACAGAAGGGGGATAAAGTGGACTTTGTAAAGTTGGAGCATTGGGTAGAGAAGCTTCACATTCGACGGATGGCCCAACTTCAGGGTAGTATTTTGATGTCAGTATTCAATTTCGAACAAGATGAACTGCCCTTTGTAGAGCACATAGAACCTGCAGCATATAAACTCGTTATTCGGTCAGTGGAACATTCTGCCAACGACACAGCTGAAGATTGGCATTTTCGTCTAAGTCGCACTGGATTTCTACAAAACAACTCTACATTGATGCGACGTAATCTTCGGCGTAGTCTACGTTATTTAACCTATGCACCAATAGAGACAATCAGTAATTTTTTAAACAACTTTGCGCGTTCCCTACAGGAAATAGAGGAGTAATTAATTAATACTAATTATTAACAGTTGCTGCCAAATTATTGATTCTTTTCCTTATCTTTGCAATATGAAGCGCATTCTTTTCGTCATTATAAGCCTGCTTTCCTCAATGTTCATCATGGCACAAAGTCATGTTGTCGCATGTGAAGACACCTGCGGTCATATACATGGCATTGATCTAAGTCACTATCAAGGCAATGTCTTTTGGGAGGCTGTGGGACAATGTAAAGTGTCTTATGTCTATCTTAAAGCATCCGAGGGAGGAGATCATATAGATGACAAATACCTTCAAAACATCAACTTAGCGCATAGCTATGGGCTGATGGTGGGGTCTTATCACTTTTACAGGCCAAAGGTAAACCAACAAACACAGTTGGAGAATTTTATGGCGCAGTGTCGTCCAGACGACCAAGATCTTATTCCGATGGTTGATGTCGAAACACGTAGTGGGCTTTCGGTTGAAGCTTTTCGAGACTCTCTTTTTACCTTTTTGCACCTCATGGAGAAAGCTTATAGGCAAAAGCCGTTGATCTATACAGGAGCAAATTTCTATGATCACAACCTACTTGGACAGCTTGATGACTATAAAGTGATGATTGCTCAGTACACTGAAAAGGAACCGATTCTCAAGGATAATCTTGACTTCCTGTTGTGGCAGTATACGGCAAAGGGAACACTTGACGGCATTAATGGTTATGTAGACAAGAGTCGTTTTATGCGTGATCACAAACTAAGGGAAATCCGTTTTAGACATAAATAGTAAAATAATAACTCTAGAAACAATCATTAATCATGGCCATCATTAAATGTCCAGAATGTGGACGAGAAATTAGCGATAAAGCAAGGGTATGTCCTAACTGTGGCGTAGAGATTGCTGGTAAAATTGTGAAATGTTCCCAGTGTGGGGAAGTTTATTTCAACGATCAGGAGTTTTGCCCCAATTGTCATCATGCTACCCATGCATCAAAGCCTACAAATACTATCAATAGGCCTACGAGCTCGCAATCCAACCAACAGATGGAGGCTTCTCCTGTATCCCCAAATGTTCCAGTTCCTCCTACCTCAGAACCAAAGAAGAGCGGAACTAAGAAGGGAATGGCTTTCGTAGTTGCCTTAATCATTGCTGCCGTAATATGTGGAGTAACACTTTACTTTTATCATAGCGCAAAGGAAAACAAGGAGTCTGAAGCTTATGCCTTTGCGATTAAAAGTAATGATCCTTTAGTGCTTCAGACTTATCTTGACAATAATATGGATGCGCCACAGGAACATCGTGACTCCATTACATTTCGGTTGGACGCATTGAAGAAAGTAGATAATGATTGGGCTAATGCTTTAGTTAGTGGCAGTAAAACGGCATTGATGGACTATATGGCAAGACATCCTGAATCTGAGCATATAGTAGAGGCTCGACACAAGGTTGATTCTATTGACTGGGCTGATGCAATGGACGAGAACACCTTGGAGTCTTTGCAGCTATATCTGAATCAGCATGTAAACGGGGAACATGTGGACGATGCCAACACTGCAATCAAAGAATTGAAAGGCAAGACTGTTCAGTCAGAGGAAAAGGCTATGGTTATCTCTTCTCTTCGACAGTTTTTCCAAAGCATCAACTCTAAGGACGAGATTGAACTGGGTTCAAGCGTGGCACCTGTCCTTTCAAGTTTTCTTGGTAAGCCAAATGCTTCCAAAGCTGATGTCGTAACCTTTATGAATAAAATCTATAAGGATGACATCACTAACATGAACTGGCACTTGAACAATGATTATAAGATTGACAAGAAAGAGGTAGGAGAAGATTTGTACGAATATAATGTAAACTTCTCGTCAATACAGAAGATTGAGCGGACCGGCGATACCAATGTACAGAGCATGCGCTACCAAATCAAGGCCACAATTAATCCTGATGGACTTATCTCTGCAATGTCAATGACGAAGATCTTGGAGTAAAAGCCTACAACTTTTATTATTTTCCTATCTCCGTCTGTCGACCAATGGTCAACTGAAGGAGGTCATAATAAGAGCCATTGTAAACATTCAAATCAACATTTCCCTTAATTCCTGGCAGCAGGCCTGAATCGGTATGCTGCCAGAATTTCCACTCTCCTTTATACTCTATCTTATCTACGTAATAGTGAGCTATCCAATATGGGTAGTCGTCAAAAACGGGGGCGCTTAGATAACGCTCCTTAAACTTAAAATAAGTGTAGATTATTGGCTTTACGTGATACTTGTCTTCTACGATATGAAGCCAAGTAAGTACTGTTGTCTGAAAGTCCTCAACTTTGATGTCTTCAGGGATATACTCAATATCCAAGACCGGTGGCAAGTCGCCATCGACAAGGTGCACATTCTCTAAAAAATAATATGCCTGTGACCGCGCAGATGATTTGTTGCTCCAAAAATGGTACACCCCTCTGACATAACCATATTTTAGTGCATTTGAGAAATTGCCTTCGAAGTTAGGATCTACGCTTGAAGAACCTTCTGTTCCCTTGATGAAAACAAATCTCAAGGGATTGCCATCAATTAGGGCATTGGCCTTTAAATTGTCCCATTCTATATCGCCTTGGTAATGGGAAATATCAATCCCATGTATGGAGTATCCTTTCGGATATTTGGCATCGCCATAAAGAGCACGCCAACGAAAGCCGGTAGGGCTTACAAAAACATAATAGAATACTGCAATGTAGATGAAGATAACCCCTATTCCACCTATCAAGCAACCCTTATGTCTCCCATTTTTGAATAATGAGAAGTGGCGAATCGTCGCCTTAATATTATAGTACCCATGCGTATAAGCTCGATGATTTTTTGTCGAGGTATTTCTGAGGTGATTGCCAGAATTATGGATTGACATGGATAAAAAATAAATGGGACGACTTCTCAGTTTGAATAGTAACCGAGAAGTGTCCCTTTGGTATTTTCAAATAAATGATTCTTAATACAGATTACTGCTTCTTGGCCGCATTTTCCAGTGCAAGCGTTCTAGTATCACGGTCACAAATCTCTGAGGGACCCCAATACTGGATTGGACCAGGATAAACGAAACAGGTCTTGCGAGCAAACTCATCACGCTTCTCAACGAATTTTTTGAAAGGTGCACCGTTAAGATCTACCAAAGCTTTACGTATTACTGGTTTCATCTCACCATTTCTACGCTCGATATTCATCATCATTGTGATTGGCACGCCACCAGCCTTCCACTCGTCAGCAGGAGAAGAAAGATTCTGCACTGTTGCCATATAGCCAGTCTTGTCATTTGCAATCAGATTTGCGGCACTAACGCCAAGTGCATAGCAATAGTCAGCGTCAAAATTGGAAGGAGCTGCACAACGACCTTCGTAACCGAAGAAGTGGTGCTGTGCTGCAAATGAACCAACGTATTTACCTTCTGATTTCCATTCGTCCAACTTAGCGTCAACCATGTCTGAAAGCAATTTCTCAGTCTCGATGAGAGATACTTGCACGTTACCATGAGGATCACGATCAAGTGATAATTGATGAGCAACGTCCTGTGGAAGGGTCTCATAAGTAGCAGCGTTAGCTTCAGAAAGATGTGCCAAGATATATTCACGCTGTGCCTCTGGTTCTAAATCACGGTAGTCTTCTCCATGGGCAGCAAGAAGGTCATTTAGCTCATCGATGAGTCGACTGATCGCAGGGACAAACTCAATCAATCCCTCTGGCACCAAGACAACACCAAAATTATTGCCATCTTCGGCACGGTTAGCTATGACCTTAGCCAAATCTTCAACAATCTGATTGAGTGTCATGTCTTTTTGTTCAACCTCTTCGGAGATTAGACATACATTAGGCTGACACTGCATGGCACACTCTAATGCAATATGAGAAGCCGAGCGCCCCATCACTTTGATGAAGTGCCAGTATTTGCGAGCAGAGTTTGCGTCTCGCTCAATGTTACCAATGAGTTCAGAATATACCTTAGTGGCTGTATCGAAACCAAAGCTGGTCTCAATCTGTTCGTTCTTTAAGTCACCATCGATAGTCTTTGGACAACCAATTACCTGAATGCCATAGTTCTTTGCAGCATAGTATTCTGCTAGAACACAAGCATTAGTATTTGAATCGTCTCCACCGATAATGACCAAGGCTTTGATGTTCAATTCTTGAAGAATTTCGCGTCCTTTCTCAAACTGGTCAATCTTTTCAAGTTTTGTACGACCAGATCCGATCATGTCAAAACCACCAGTATTACGGTAGTCTTCCACGTATTCATGGGTAAGTTCGATGTACTCGTGGTCAATTAATCCAGAAGGACCCATCAAGAATCCATAAACCTTATTGTTAGGATTCTGTTTCTTGACGGCATCGAAGATGCCACAAATTACATTGTGACCACCAGGAGCCTGACCTCCTGAAAGAATAACGCCGACATTTTTTCCCTCCATAGAACAGTCCTCACCTGGGACAAATTCAATGATTGGCATACCGTACGTATTCGGAAAAAGCTTCTTAATTTCATCCTGATTACCTACACTTTCGGTCGAAACACCTTCTTTGACCTTTACTGAATCAACGAGAGCTTTAGGGAGCTTTGGCTGATAATGAGCCCGAGCTTTCTGCAAAAGACTAGCCTTCATGTTTATAACTTTATAATTTAAATACAATAGTTGCTGCAAATTTACCCTTTTTTTAATGAAAAAGGAAGAAAACGAAGCAGAAAAAAGCTTTTGAATTATTTTTTTAATAAAGTTCTTGGATTCTCGTTTTTTTTAATACCTTTGATGGTAATATTAAAAATCAATATATCATTGCAATCATGGCAAAGAAAAAAGATTTAAAGCAAACAATCAATTACATCTGCAGTGAGTTGCTGGCAGAAGCTGTTGCTGCTTCTTTATATGGTACAAACAAGGATGAAGAGACCAAGCAACAAGTGCTTTCAACAATTATCATTACTCGAAATGATTTTGTTAAACGCATCTCTCATCCTGAACCAGGATTGGATCCAAAGCAATACTATAAGCAGCTCATCGAAGATTTCAATCATAGAGTATCTGATATCATCGACCAAATTGGTACGTTAGGATAAGATTTACTATGATCAAACGACTCTGTAGTTGGCTTCTATTTAAACTTTGGGGCTGGAAGATGAATGTGACAGTTGAACACCCAGACAAGTTTATCCTCTGTTTAGCCCCGCATACAAGCAATTGGGATTTTGTCCTTGGCCAACTTTATATGCGTTCTCAAGGTATGCAGATTAACTTTCTTATGAAAAAAGAGTGGTTCATCTGGCCTTTAGGTGCAATATTTAGAAGCATTGGTGGCATTCCCGTCTACCGTTCTAAGCATACGAGTATGACGGATAACTTAGGAGAGGCAGCCCAAAAGGCTACCTCTTTCAAGCTATGTATTACACCTGAGGGCACTAGATCGCTGAATCCTGACTGGAAGAAAGGCTTTTATTATATCGCGTTAAAAGCTCAAATTCCAATTTTACTTTATGGCATAGACTATGAGAAGCGATTGATTGAATGTACCAAAAGCTTTGTGCCAACAGGGGATATTGACAAAGAAATGTACGAAACCAAGCTTTACTTCAAGTATTTCAAAGGTAAATATCCTGAAAAATTCACAATCGGAGAGTTATCGTAAGCATTAAGAAAATAGGATTGGTTGGTTGCCTTTTGATGATCTTCAACGGCCTATCAGCCCAAAACTCTGTCATTTTTCATCGGGCAGAGACATTTCTTAATGATTATTTCCTATCCTATTCTGCTAAAAACACAGACTTCACCATGCAGCCAAGACTTAAGGATTTGGCTGTTGACGAGAAAGCACAAACAGTTACCGTTATTACAACTGAATATTTTGCGCAACAGAAATTCTCGGATAAGCAGGTAGGAAGGATTTATAAACAAGTGAAACATACACTTCCTAATCCGTATAATAAGTATAAGATTCAGATTATAACCAATGGCATGCCTATTGAACAATACGTTCCTGGTTATGTCATGGATAAGGCTAGAGGCCACGCTCTTTGGGGAAAGATAGATTATAAAGGGCGTCCTTGGGTGAATAATTTCTCAAAGCCAAACAAGATTTCTAATGGACTAAACAACCGTCACCTTGCTCTTTGGGCATCTCATGGACGTGTATATGATAACGAGAAAGGTCGTTGGAAATGGCAACGCCCTAATCTTTTTGGCACCAACGAAGACCTTTTTACGCAGACTATCGTCGTTCCTTATCTTATTCCAATGCTTCAAAATGCAGGTGCTATTGTATTTACCCCTCGCGAAAGAGATTGGCAGACTGATGAATATATAATCGATAATGACGGCTCTTTTGGACAAGCTACTCGTGGTTATTCAGAACATTCGGAAGAAGCAGAATGGACATCCACTAATGTGCGAGGCTTTGCACCCCATGGTGGAAACTACGTGGACAATGAAAATCCATTCTTAGCTGGTTCAGCGAGGCAGTTGAAATCTACAAAAAAAACTGGTGAAGCATATATCAAATGGCAGCCAGACTTTCAAAAAGAGGGCAGCTATGCAGTATATGTAAGCTATCAGACACTACCAAAGAGTATTGACGATGCCCATTATACAGTCTTTCATAAAGGACAAGCCACAGAGTTTCGGGTTAACCAAAAGATGGGTGGAGGAACATGGGTGTATCTTGGTACGTTCGAATTTGATAAAGGCGACAACATCTATAACTGCGTGATGCTGACCAACCAAAGCCATCAAAAAGGCATCGTTATCGCTGACGCTGTGCGATTTGGGGGAGGAATGGGAAATATAACTCGTGGTGGAACAGTCAGTGGCTATCCTCGTGCACTTGAAGGAGCACGTTACTATGCACAGTGGGCAGGCGCACCCTATAATGTTTATAGTAGTCGTGAAGGGACAGACGATTATTCTGACGATATCAATACACGCTCCCGAATGCTAAATTGGCTAGCCGGTGGTTCTGTATATGTCCCTAATCTGGAAGGTAGAAATGTTCCGATGGAATTGTCTTTGGCTATTCATAGCGATGCTGGTGTTGCCCAGGATGGTCGCTCATTGGTTGGCTCATTAGCAATAAGTACCACCGACTATAATGACGGAAGACTCGATGCTGGCATTTCTCGACAGTCTTCGAAACTCTTTGCAGAAGCACTTTTATCCGGAGTCACTAGAGATTTAAGTTTTGAATATAGCACTTGGGCTCGACGTTATCTTTGGGATCGCAACTATTCTGAGACTCGTTTACCTGAGGTACCTTCTGCTATTCTTGAAACATTGTCGCATCAAAACTTCCCCGACATGATGTTGGCTCAAGATCCCAACTTCAAATTTTCAATTGCTCGATCAATCTATAAGACTATAAATCGATATGTCAATGATATGCATGGCCATGCTTCTGTCATTCAGCCTCTCCCACCTCGCAATTTGAGCGTGGAGCCAAAGGGTGATGGTAAGGCTCAAATATCATGGAATTTGCAGGAAGACAAGCAGGAACCTTCGTCTTATCCAGACTGTTATATATTATATACCGCCACAGGAACAAGTGGTTTTGATAATGGACGCAAGGTCAAGGGTACATCAGAAACGATAGACTTAGAACCTGGTGTGCAATACAATTTTAGGGTAACCGCCGCCAATCGAGGTGGTGAGAGCTTCCCTTCCGAAACTGTTTCAGCCTTCTTTCAGCCTGGCGCAACAAAGACAATCCTTGTTGTAAACTGCTTTGACAGACTCTCCGCACCTGCTGTTATAAATACCGGTAGTAAGCAGGGATTCGACCTAGAAGCTGACCCAGGAGTTTCTTATGGGCTCACTGCAGAATGGAATGGTCGTCAGCTAAATTTTGACCGTTCACGAACGGGCATTGAAGGACCTACTGGTCTTGGCTGGGGTGGAGACGAATTAGCTGGTAAGTTCATAGCCGGCAATGACTTTAATTATACGGTTTGTCACACTGAGGCCATCGCGTCAGCACGCAAATATAATGTCGTCAGCTGTTCGTCAGACGCTGTGGAGATAGGTAGTATGAAGTTAAGCGATTATGATGCAGTAGACTTTATTCTTGGTTTGCAACGATCTACATCGGATGCTCTATATTTTTACAAGGTTTTTCCCACAACCCTCAAGAACAAAGTCACAGCATATACTCAGCATAATGGACGAATCTTTGTCAGTGGTGCATACATCGGCTCGGATATGACGATGGAGGACGATGCACAATGGCTTGCCCAAACCCTGAAGACAACATATAGTAATAGCATTAAGACAGACTCCATCTCTGGAGTTAACGGATTAGGATTGAGTTTGGATTTCTATCGAAAACTAAACCCTGACCACTATGCTGCTACTTACACCGATGTGATCCAACCTACAAACGATGCCATTTGCCCCATTCAATATAGTAATGGTCTATCTGCAGCAACAGCATACGATGGGCGCGATTACAAGACTTTCACAATGGGTTTCCCTTTCGAATGTATTACGGATAAATCAATGAGACACCTTCTTATGCAGGGTATCATGAATTATCTATTAAAATAAACATCCTTTAAAACATATTCATCATGAAAATTCAGGCTAATCACTCAGGAACCAGAACTATCGAAGTGACAGAGAAACATCTGCAAACGATAGACAAATATTCACTTCTTCGCAATCTTATTGACAGTAATGGCATCATTGACGAGGATGTATTGGATAAGTTGAAGTTAAACATCCGCTCAATGCTAGCTTCTGAAGCTGGCAGTGATAAGAATTTGCTTGACCTCTGCTTGGATGTCATTTACAACAACAACATGAAGGCCTTTGGACTCCATCAGCTAGCACTGCTCTTCATAGACTGGAAGAATGAGCAGGATGACGATGATGAAAAGAGTACTGCTGGCACTGCTGAGTAATATGCAGGATTATTTATTGAGTGACTTTCTCCCCACTACTCGTAAGGAATGTAATTTGCGAGGGTGGGACCAACTTGACATCATCTTATTTTCAGGTGACGCTTATGTGGATCATCCCGCATTTGCAGCACCGGTAATTGGACGTGTCCTTGAAGCACAAGGATACCGTGTAGCCATTGTTCCACAGCCAGACTGGCATGGCGATTTTCGTGACTTTAAGAAATTAGGACGCCCGCGTCTTTTCTTCGGGGTTACTGCAGGAAATATGGACTCAATGGTAAACCGCTATACAGCAAACCGGCGGATGCGAAGCGAGGATGCTTACAGTCCAGATGGAAGGCATGATATGCGTCCAGATTATCCTAGCATTGCATACACAAAAATTTTGAAACAAATGTTCCCTGACGTCCCAGTCGCTCTTGGAGGCATAGAGGCTTCATTAAGAAGATTGACCCATTATGACTATTGGCAGGACAAACTCATGAAGTGTATCCTTTGTGACAGTGGTGCAGACCTTATCCTTTATGGGATGGGAGAAAAGAACATCGTACAGCTTGCTCGTGAAATCGAGGCTGGAAGATCCATCAAAGAACTTCGTGATATTCCTCAGACAGTTTATTTGAGCAAAAAGGATGCCATTCCTGGTGGCATCACCGATGATGACATAGTGCTTCATTCTCATGAGGAATGCTTGCACAACAAGAAGGCCGAAGCAGAGAATTTCAGACATATAGAAGAGGAAGCCAACAAGTTTCATGCACAAAGACTTCTCCAGGCGGTTGATGATGTATATGCTGTTGCAAACCCTCCCTACCCTCCTATGACGACGGAAGAATTGGACGCTTCATTTGATCTGCCTTATACTCGCCTACCTCACCCCAAATACAAAGGCAAGACGATTGCGGCATATGAGATGATCAAGCATTCCGTAAACTTGCACAGAGGTTGTTTTGGAGGTTGTGCTTTTTGTACTATCTCGGCTCATCAAGGTAAGTTTGTTACTTGTAGGTCAAAGGGAAGTATTCTTCGCGAAGTGCGTCAGATTATTCAAATGCCTGACTTCAAAGGGTATATTTCTGACCTTGGAGGACCGTCTGCCAATATGTATGGTATGAAAGGGCGCAATTTGAAGGCTTGTGAGGTCTGCAAACGACCCTCATGCATCAATCCACAGATATGTTCTAACCTTGACACTGACCATTCACAGCTTCTTGACATTTATCGTGCAGTTGATGCATTGCCAGGCGTAAAGAAGAGTTTCGTTGGCAGCGGTGTTCGCTATGACCTCATTCTCCATAGGAGTAAAGATGAGCATAGCAATGTTGCAGCTAAGGAGTATGCCAAAGAACTGATTGTCAATCATGTGAGCGGTCGACTTAAAGTGGCACCCGAACATACTTCCGAGCGTGTGCTCAATAACATGCGAAAGCCCTCGTTTGACCAGTTCCATGCATTTAAGCGTATCTTTGACCGAACTAACAAGGAAGCGGGGCTCAACCAACAACTTATTCCTTATTTCATAAGCAGCCATCCTGGGTGCAAAGAAGAAGATATGGCAGAACTTGCCGTAATCACTAAGGAACTCAACTTTCATTTGGAACAGGTGCAAGATTTCACGCCAACACCTATGACAGTGAGCACAGAAGTCTACTATTCTGGTTATGATCCATATAGCCTTGAACCAGTTTTCTGCGCTAAGACTCAGCGTGAAAAGCTTGCCCAAAGACAATTCTTCTTCTGGTATAAACCGGAGGAACGTCGTAATATTGAGCAAGAACTGAAGCGTATCGGACGTCCTGACCTTATCAAAAAGTTATATGACGGTGTGCCTTATCGAGGTCAGGTTCATTATGATGCAAAGGCAGTAGGTAGTACTCCTGATATTGGTCATATCCCCAATCGTAAAACAAGACATTCACAAAGTCAAGAGTCCGGACAACGTCAAAATCGACAAGACGCACATAAACCAAAGTCATTCAACCCTAATTTTAAACCTCGAACAAGAGGAAAGAAGGGAAAATAAAGGCTGAAAATTTCCTAGAGTATCATTTTTACCAGTGAATATCATTGAGCAAAACCTCATCGGTAAACATTCTGCTGAAGACTGTGAGGATGGCATTGTCATAACAGAAGATTTCGTGGCGGTTATAGACGGCAGCACAAGCAAATCACAACGCCGATGGAGACCCGATATGAAAAATGGTCGATGGGCTATGATTCTTATCAGTGATATCCTTCATCGACTGCCTGCAGATACTACACTGGATGATTTTTGTGACCAAGCCACGACTCTCATTCACAAACAATATCACTTCGCTGAGCAAGTAACTCCTGATATACCACCTCAATACCGTATTTGTGCTTCTGCTGTGATATATAGTCAGTGGTGGCATGAGGTTTGGATGATAGGCGATTGTCAATGTATGATAGATGGACAGCTCTATGAAAATGGTAAGCCATATGAAGAGCGGTTGGCTAGACAGAGGGCAGCGGTTTTCGAAGAATCCTATCATCGGTATCCAGATATGATTGAAGATGGCGAACTCGTTCACGATTATGCGCGTGATGAAATTATCCCCAATCTTATCAAAGCTATTCAGGAGGAAAATATTACATATGCGGTTATTGATGGATATACCATTTACAAAAAAGGTGTCAAGGTGATCAATATCAAGAATAGAGCCACTGAGATTGTTTTAGCCTCAGATGGATATCCCTTTCTGAAACCTACTTTGAAAGACAGCGAACTTGCGCTTGGAGTGCAGATGCAACGGGACCCTTACAACGTAAAGACCTTCCTTGCTACAAAAGGCAAGATGAGAGGTAACCTCTCTTTTGATGATCGCGCCTATGTTCGTTTTAGTTCAGACCAATATTAAGATTAACCTGCAACCATAATACACATTTAATATCACAATCTTTTTTCTATGCGTTATTTTATCTGGATTAGTTTCGACGGAACTGCTTACCATGGTTGGCAGATTCAACCAAATGGGATATCTGTGCAAGAGCAACTTCAAAAGAACCTTTCGACGGTTCTTCGTCAACCTATAGAAGTTACCGGTGCTGGTCGCACAGACGCAGGCGTACATGCTAGGCGGATGTGCTGTCATTTCGATATTGATCATACCATAGACTGTGACCTACTCGCTTTTCGTCTCAATCATATATTTCCACATGATATAAGCTGTATTAAAGTAGAGCATGTTGAAGACGAATTCCATGCTCGTTTCTCGGCAAAAAAGCGTACTTACCGATATTTTATTAACAAGAACAAAGACCCATTTTTACGTTTTTTTTCGGTTAAAATGACATGGGAACTCGACATTGATCTAATGAATGAGGCAGCAACTTATCTTTTGACAGTTAGTGATTTCAAAGCTTTTTGCAAATCTAAGGGTGATAACAAGACAACGCTTTGTGATGTTTCAGTAGCTCAATGGGTAAGGACCAGTCCTACAACATGCTATTTTGAGATTACGGCGAACCGCTTTCTGCGTAATATGGTGCGAGCTGTTGTCGGTACACTTCTCGATGTTGGACGTCATACCATCACCCTTAGCCAGTTTAAGACTATTGTTGATGAGGGAACACGCTCAGATGCCGGACAATCAATGCCTGCACATGGACTCTTTCTATGGGATATCGTTTATTAGTAATCAACATTTGACTAACTTGAGGGGAGTCGTCCAACATACATGTATAGACATATTTACGTCTATACATTTTTAATGTTATAATACATAGGATCATCTTATTAATCTCTTAAATAAAGCCTAAGTTTAATAGATAACAACATTAATGTCCCGTTAAAGTGGATAAATAGTTCTTTGAAATAATTGAAATACAGTCTTTTACGAGCTCTTTTGTGAGTCCCCGGACTTGAAATCGTAACTTCGCAGTCTAAAATTAGACTAGCATGT